>Ga0315543_1003890_pt1 | contig 12997 bp, 15 predicted proteins | sample SalMarSW160210MG_2_FD_203098 | JGI IMG/M metagenome (GOLD analysis project Ga0315543, IMG submission 203098) | Salt marsh sediment microbial communities from the Plum Island Ecosystem LTER, Massachusetts, United States - Salt Marsh Sediment SW1601-210 ...
TATGGCGTTGACGTGGAGCTACTTCAACGCCTCATACATGTGACGACTTTTCGGAACATGTCTGACTTTCTGAAAAATCATTTCCACAGGATCGGCGAAATAACTGCAAAGAAATTTTTGGAATTCAGCAACATAAGCCCATCTAAAAATCCTAAGAGGCTTTCCCACGAAGAAGTTGTTCGGTTGATGCATATGCTAAAAGAATTTACGGAATTCTTACCTCCAAATGCAAGTTGCTTATCTCCTTTGGGTGAGAAGCTGTTGAAGGCAGGCATTTCAAAGGAGTTAAAGCCTGAGTTCATCGCTGTTCATCAGCGCAGACCGTCAACCTACGCTGGCCATCCCTTCATCGTTGAAGTGGCAATTGCTTATGGTGGAGAAATCCCAAGGAAAGGAAGCTTCCTAATTTATCGTTTCGCTAACAGAATACCATTACTTTATGATGAAGCAAGCGATGTCTCAACGACAGTGCTGAATTCCATGAATTGGCGAAGATACAAAGTTACACCCGACATGCCTATCGCTATAGCAACGCATATTTGCAGCACCAAGATTCCATACAAAACTGTTGGAAAGGAATTCATAGCCGACAGACCAGAGGTTAGAAAAGAAATAGCCAACGGATTGCGAGAGGTCGCACGCCGACTTCAACGCTTCCTAACGAGGAGGGAACATGTAAGCAGAGATCGGAAAAGGCTTGACATTTTCAGCAAGTACTTGCCAAAAATAGCCGAGTTTTCAACTCAGCTTGCTGGTAAGGAAAAAACTCCAGATATAAAAAAACTCTTGAGGAGTGTGAAGAGGTTTGGAACGTAGGAAACATAAAAGCATCATGATAGAAAGGAAAAAAGAAGTCATAGCAAGTTTGGAGAATTTGGGACTCAAAATTTATGAACAGATCGATAATGGATATTTCCCTTCAGTAGAGATGCCGAGTCGCTCAACAGAAAACATCCGTTATGACCCCCAAGTAAGACAGTACATTTTGGGAGACAGAAAAGTTCGAAGGCACACCCGTAATATACGTCATATAAGACCTTTCACACAGCTTGTTTGGACGGCGTTATTTTCCCGCGAACTCACTTCTCACCGTAAAACATCAACCCTGAGAGATGTTTACTATTCTGCACAAGCATACGAAATGAAATTCACGGACCAGCAAGAATCAAACAACATCATAACGGATTTAGAAACAGTTTTAGGGTTATCTAGAGAAGACTTCAACATCTTTCCAGAAGAACGTTCAGCAGTGTTCGGCGACCTAACAATAGAATATACAGTACCCGGATACGAAGGAAAAACATTGAATCTAACCTCTCACCCGGACGGCGTCATGATTGGGCCGGCTCTAACCTCATCAGAGTTTGTGAGCACAACAGCGGACAAGGTCATAGCCATAGAGAAGGGCGGTTTGTTCACACGGTTTGTAGAGGAGAATGTGCACAAGAAGTTTAATTCCCTACTTGTTTTAACGGCTGGACAAGCCCCAAGAGCAACACGACACTTCATTAGAAGACTCAGCAGAGAACTAGACATACCAATCTACATCTTTACGGACGGCGACCCATGGGGAATGCACATAGCCATGGTCATAATTTCGGGTTCTGCGAACGCTGCACACCTAAGGGAATTAACCACACCCGATGCTAAATGGAGCGGAGTGTGGGCAACAGACATCGTCAATTATAAACTGCCGACTGACCCATTGGACGAAGTAGACATAAAAAGGCTTTACGAGTTGCAGAGAGATCCACGCTATAAGGATCCGCTGTGGCAGAGAGAAATCAAGACATTCTTAAAAATAAGGAAGAAGGCGGAGCAAGAAGCCTTCAGCAGATACGGCTTAACATATATCGTGGATGAATACTTGCCTACTAAGCTTGAAGAAACCAAGTGAACATGAGGAAATTTAAAATAACTGTACGTCGTTCTTAAGTAAAAGCACACAAAAAAGGAAGAGTCAGATATGAGTGAGGAAGGCGGGTTCGGATTGGTTGTGGCCGAAAAATTCTTTGGCTTAATACTCATTATTATCGGCGCCTTATCCACGTATTACACTGTCACAAGCACTCAAGCACTACGTGATTACACGGGATTTTTTGGGTTTCTAAGCGTCATAGTTTTAGCGCTAGGAGTAATCTTGATCATTGCGAAGGTTGAATAGCATTTTATTTTTTTAAGAACCAGCGGTTGTGCCTAGAACAAACATTTCTATGAATGTTAAGGCTATCATAGCTACGAAAATGGCTATGGCTCCACTTTCTCTTGCTTTGTACAGTTCTCGTGGACCTATGTAGAATTGCATTGCAAAGGAGTAAAACGCCGCAAATAGAGAGATGTAAGGTAGAAAACCTCCAAGCAGACATGGTCCAATGCTGTAGCATGCAGCTTTCCAAGCGTTTAAAATCGAGCCTTGTCCGCCTACAAATTTGTAAAGCAAATGCAACAGCAGGGTTATTCTCTTCTTTCAACGACCACCGTACAATTGGTAGCCAAACCAGCTATCACGCCTAAAGCCGCAAGCCAAGGAGCAAGCACAACACCGATAACTCCTACAGTCACGGGTATTTCAAGCAAAACCTTTCCTTTTTCATCCTTAACAATTATTCTAGTCACGTTTCCTTCATGAAGCAACTCTTTAACTTTTTCAATAAGATTGTCAGCGGATACAGAGAATTCCTCTTCAACGACTTTGGTGACTAGAGTGCCACAAGCATAACAGAACGTATCATCTTTTTTCAACATTACGCCACATTTCCGACAATGAGGCAAACCATTTTTCACCTTCTGGAAAAGAGGCTTAACTCGTATTTAAAAACATTATGAAAAAGAGAACTGAGCGCTTATTAGGTAATAGTTTATTAATTTTGAAACGCATCATTGAACGACTGACTTATTCAATCGGTTAAAGGAGATGCAGAAGATGCCTACTCGTCAACCAATCGTGTGCGTGCTCGGTCACGTTGACACTGGTAAGACCTTGCTTTTGGATAAAATACGCAAAACAAGCGTTCAAGCTCGAGAAGCTGGAGGAATTACACAGCACATCGGTGCAAGTTATTTCCCTGTTGACACACTTAAGCAACTAGTCGGTCCTCTGCTTTCAATGGTTAAGGGTGAAATTGAAATTCCAGGATTGCTTGTTGTTGACACACCTGGACATGAGGCTTTCACGAACTTGCGTAAGAGAGGCGGCGGCGTAGCAGACATAGCAATACTTGTTATTGATGTTTTACGGGGCTTTGAAGCTCAAACTCACGAAAGTATAGAGATTTTAAAGACCCGTAAAACGCCTTTTTTGGTAGCTGCTAACAAGATAGACCGAATACCAGGATGGAATTCTTATCCTGACACACCGTTTTTGAAGACTTACAAAATGCAAGGTCGCTACGTTAAGGAAGATTTGGATAATAGAATCTACGACATTATCGGTACTTTTTCTCGTTTAGGGTTTAGGGCGGACCGTTTCGATCAAATGAAGGACTTCACAAAGACTATAGCAATTGTGCCTACAAGTGCGAAAACTGGCGAGGGCATAACTGAACTTCTCATGGTTCTTGTGGGTTTGACCCAACAGTATTTAAAGAAGCGTTTACAGACCACAGAAGGACCAGCCAAAGGCACGATTCTAGAAGTTAAAGAAGAGCCTGGTTTGGGTTTAACGATCAACACCATCATTTACGATGGAGTTTTGCAGAAAGAAGACTTGATCGTTGTTGGCGGCAAGGAAAAGCCCGTTGTTACGCGGATACGGGCGATTCTGGTTCCCAAGGCTTTAGATGAGATTAGGGATCCTAGGGACAGGTTTTCTTCTGTTGATTCTGTTTCCGCTGCGGCTGGAATCAAGATTGCGGCTCCCGATTTGGAAGGAGCCTTGGCTGGAGCACCATTGTATTCTGTGCCGCATGGTGAAGATCTGGAAAAATATGCAAAGCTTGTTTCTGAGGAGATTGAGAGAATTAGGATTACGACGAATGTTGACGGAGTTGTTTTGAAGGCTGACACTTTAGGCTCATTAGAGGCTATTGCTGAAAGCCTGAAACGAAACGATGTACCAGTCAGATTGGCGGACGTTGGTGACGTTTCAAAAAGAGATGTTGTTGAAGCAGGTGTTGTCAAGGAACACGAGCCTTTCTATGGTGTGGTGTTAGCCTTTAACATTAAGGTTTTGCCAGATGCCGAAGAAGAAGCAGAAATTAAGGGCGTTCAGATCTTCCGTGAAAACATCATCTACCGCCTAATGGACGATTATCTGTTGTGGCTTAAGACCAAACGGGAGGCAGAGTTCGAGCAAGTGTTCGAAAAGCTGGTTATGCCCGGGAAAATCCGAATTTTGGAAGGTTATGTTTTTCGAAGGGCGAAACCAGCAATAGTGGGCGTGGAAATCTTAGCTGGGAGGATAAAGTCGAAATACACGCTTGTGAGGGCTGAAAATGGTGAGGAAATAGGTGTGATACAACAGATCCAAGAGAAAGGAAAAGCCCTATCAGAGGCTCGGCAAGGAATGCAGGTGGCTGTATCAATAGACAAGCCGATGGTTGGGAGACACATATTCGAAAAAGATGTGTTGTATGTGAAGGTGCCGGAACGACATGCAAAGGTGTTGCTTACAACGTTTATGGATAGGTTGACAATGGAAGAGCAAGAAGCACTAAACGAATACGTAAAACTGATGAGAAAGAAAATACCGTTCTGGGCAGCGTGAAAGTTAATAAGATTCTGCTCACTTAAATGTTAAAGGTGACAGGCTTGAAGGTTGGTGTAACAATACACAAAGATGGACAATGGTACGTTGCAATGGATCCAGTAACAGGTGTGGCTAGCCAAGGGAAAAGCGTTGACGAAGCTTTGAAGAATTTCCAAGAAGCATTTGGACTTTGGTTCGAGAATGCAGAGGAGTGGGAGAAAGAAAGGGCGGTTAAAGGCGAACCAGTCGCTACAATGGTTATCGAATTAAAAGTTTAGGCTCTTCAATACTGACCCGTAGTACCGTTGAAAACCGGAGCTTTCTAAGTGTGTAATTTTCAGACGCGTGTGAACTACAAGGGAAGCCTAGTTCCTTCTACTGTTTTGTTTGCTTTTCCATAGACGAGTATGGCGGTTGCCATGTCTTCTATTGATAAGCCTAGGTGCATAGACATGATGCGTTCTTCTGGGTTTTCGCGTCCTGGTTTTTTGCCGTTCACAATTTCGCCTAGATCCGCGTATGCTTGTGGTATGTTAGAGAAGTACCCTACTTTTTTGTAGTAGTCTAGTTGGTTGTGGTCGTCGGTGCAGAACTTGTTCATGGAATGCATGGCTTCTGGTTTCCAGTATGAGTCAAAGTCCAGGGCGCAGGCGAAGCCGCCGTCCTTAAACCATGATGCCTCAATTACTGGGTATGGATGTTTCAGTATTGGTCCAGCCGTTACGATTATGTCGCAGTTTTCAACAGCCTTTCTAGGCGAGGAAACGGGAACAACTGCTAGTCCATGTTTAGCTGCCATCTCTTCTACGTAACGCTCAAGGTTTCTTTCGCTGATATCGTAGGCTTTCACTTCTTCCAAGTTTTTGCACGTGACTGTTAGGGCTTCGAGGTTGCTTCTGCCTTGAACACCGCATCCGAGAATGCCTAGGACCTTTGAGTCTTGCTTAGCTAGGTGTTTAGCTGCAATGGCGGTTGCTGCTCCTGTTCGTTTGGCTGTTATCCAAGTGCAGTCCATAACGCTTATGGGAAAGCCAGTTTCAGGGTCGTTCAAGATAAGTAGTCCTGATATGTATGGTAAGCCACGTTTGGGGTTTTCTGGGAATCCGCTCACCCATTTTATGCCTGCTGACTTCATTTTGGGTATGTATGCTGGCATGGCGTGGATGAAGGCGTCTTTTTGAGGGTGGATGCCGAGTTTGGGTGGGACTTCAGTTCGTCCTTCTGCTTTTTCAAGGAAGGCTTTTTCGACTACTCGGATGACTTCGGTTATGGGGATGTTTAGATTTTCTATGTCGTGCCGAGAAAGGTATAGAACTTCTCTTAAAGAACTCATTACAGACACCTGATCCCTTTATCGAGTGGAGCTACCACTTTTCGATTCTCCACATTAATACACCATCAATATTCATTTTCCTTTTTGATAAAAGGTCAGTGTTTTCTTTGGTTGACAGAAAGAGCGGACAATGTTTTAAATGTTTTATTGACCTATCTGACTTTTTGATCTCCATATTGCGTGGATGCCGCAGTATTCCCTTGCCTCCATCTTCTCCGCTGCGGTTTTAAACTCTGCCTCTGGCTTGTCTGTTTAACCAAACGAGCAACACTATTGCTGCTGCCGATATCACTGCCGAAATTATGAAGCCGTATCCCAGTCCATACTGGATGATCGCACCCGCAGTAATTAAAGGCGCTATTCCCTGTCCAATGTCTATCCCCATCATGTAAAGCGAGTTAGCAAGTACATTTCTAGAAGGCTGAATGTGCTCTGCAATGAGCATGGAGCCTACAGGGAAGAGTACTCCTTGGATTGCGCCAATCAAAGCGAAAATTACTGCAAAAACTAGATTATTTACAAAAATGGCTAAGGCAAAAGAAAACAATGCTGCAAAAATTGTGGCAAATATCACAAGCATTGGTTTGCTTGCTCTTCGGACAATTCTCCCTATGGAAAGACGTGTAACAGTAGTGGCGATGTAGTACAAGAGGAAAAGCACAGAAACAAGTTCGTCGCTAAACTTAAGCTTGTCTTTCGCGTAAAGTGGGGCATAGGCTAATATCACTCCAAAAAGAACGAAAAAGGCGAAATTTCCAATAAAAGCCATGTCAAACATCCTATTACGCGTAATAGCTGAAATCTTGCTTTTCAGGGCTTCTCTGCTCACAGCCACACCGATAATCTGCCAATTTTTCTCAATTGAAGAAATCTTTTTGTTAAGAAAAAAAGCTGCAAAAGTTCCAATGGAACCCATCAAGCAAGCAAAATAGAAAGTGTTTTGAACGCCAAACAACGGAATAGAAAATGTAGTGATTGCTGGTCCAGCCAATAAGCCGAGACTTAACGAAGCGGTATAGGTACCGACACCTTTGTCTCTTTCGATACTTGAGATTGTCAAAGCAGCCAAAATTAAAGATGCTGTTCCGATAAAAGCGTACGCAAAACCCTGCGTAGCACGCAAAACAACTAGCATACCGATGCTGTCTGTTAAAGGGTAAAGTGCTGGACAGATGGAGAAAACTGCAAAAGCAACCAGCAAAAAAGTTATTGTCTTTTTCCCGCCTGCAAACACACCTAAAGAAAACTTCGCCAGAGCAGACGCAATAAAAAATATAGCTGTTACTAAACCAACCATCTCGATAGACGCGTTTAAATCTTTCACATAAATCGATAGTATAGGCGCAATAACTGAAGAAGAGGCTATGTAGCTGAACCCCATCAAACACATGATTGAATGCGGCGTTACTTGCGGTCTTTTCAATAGATATCACGTGCTGTCTCAAGTTTAGCCGGTTAGGCGGGAATATCTGAAGAGAAAATCCCACCATTTCTCGTCCTTAACTTTCTCACCTTCACAGACAAGCTCATGTACACGCTTCATTATTGCATGATGCTTTTTTTCGTCGCTAATTATGTCTTGAAGAATAAACCTTACGCGTTTATCCTCAGTCTTATCAACAATCCTCTCGAAGCCCTCAAGCATTTCACGTTCAACTTCAACATGCTTCTCAATAGCTTTACGGAATTCTTCGCCTTCCCATTTAAACTGCTCTTTTGAAGGAGTGTCCAGCAATTTTAAGATAGCTCGTAACATATGCTCATGTTTCGTCGAGTCCAAAGCAAGTTGATAAAGCAGAAGCCTAATAACCGTGTTATTTGTCTTGTTTATGGAATCATGCAGAAGCCTCACAGCTTCCCTTTCATTTTCAACCCGTTCTTCAATCATCGTCTTAAACTCTTGTTTGTCTATCGACAACCCAATCCCCAAATTGTTTTAAACTCGACTTTATTTAAACATTTCAAGGATTCTCTCATCATGCAGCTTTTCATGTTTCTGTGCCTGAAACTGCATTTTACGGAAGTTTTAAATTTCGATTAAAGATATGTGGATTGGTGGTTTGATTTGACTGAAACTGTTATGGTGCAAAAGAGAGAAAGTAAAACTGTAATGGATTTGTGTTTTGATATCAAAGGTCAAACGGCAATCGTAACTGGCGCTTCTAGCGGTTTAGGTGTAACGTTTGCTGAATCACTAGCTGATATTGGAATAAACGTTGTGATTGCCGCAAGAAGATACGAAAGGCTTGTCGAAGTAGCTGAAGAGTTATCCAACAAATACAACGTGAGAGTGATTCCTGTCAAAACAGACGTGAGTCTAGAGGAACAAGTAATCAACATGGTGAATACTGCTATAGAAAATTTTGGATCACTGGAAATTCTGGTTAACAACGCTGGAATTGCAAGTTTAAGTCCATCCGTTGACATGAGCCTCGAAGAATGGAAAAAAGTGATAGACGTTAACTTGACTGGGGTCTTTTTATGCGCGAGAACTGCTGCACGAGAAATGATTAAGAGGAAATATGGAAAAATAGTGAACATTGCTTCCATTTATGGAGCCGTGGGAGACATATTTCCAACGGCGCCTTATTATGCCTCTAAAGGAGCAGTCATAAACTTGACAAGAGCCTTAGCCATAGAATGGGCACCTTACAAAATAAACGTGAACGCTATTGCGCCTGGATTTTTCCCAAGTGAAATGACAACACCAATTTTCCAAGATGAAAAATCGTTGAAATACATCCTTTCCAGAATTGCGTTAGGAAGAACAGGAGAACCATTAGACTTGAAAGCAGCGCTTATATACTTAGCATCTCCAGCTTCTGACTACTTGACGGGACAGACAATATTCGTTGACGGTGGATGGACAGCGCTTTAATAAAACTTTAATGTTTTCTAATTTCCTATTCAGGTTCATCGTTCCAGTATATGAAGCCAGAATGTGCTAAGCGTTAGATTTAACCAAGATTTGCAGTGACTTCTTTCTTCCGTTTTTACGGGTATCCGGCACCGAGATTTGTTGAATTACTTCCAAACCTTGTGTTGTAAATTTTGCCGAGGCTTGTGCAAACTCTGTGAGCAATACGTGCATTTTTTCAAGAAGTTTCGCGATTTGTCTCCCTTCTCTTGTTAGGGCGTAGGCTTTTGGACGTTTCCGTTTAAAGGCAAGTTTTTTGCCTCTAAGTTTTTTTAGATATTTGTAGGTTCTCCTTAAGGAAATGTTTGTTTTATCAGCAAGTTTTTTGGCTGTTATGCCTTCTTCTGGAATATCCTCGTAAACGCGCTTTTCTGTTGGTGAAAGCCTTTCTTGTTTGGGGTTTCTTTTTGTTTTGAAGTAGAAGATGTAGCTGTTTTCATGGTCTTTTGTTATGAGCTTTGTCTCTTGAAGACGTTTAAGGACTCTCGATAGGCTTTCAGTCGGGATTAAGAATTTTAGTTCTTCATATGTTTTAGGGCTTTCAGATAGTGCTTTAATTGCTTTTTCTTCATAACATTCAGAGTGAGGTGGCAGAAGTTCTCCAATGGCACTGAAATCCTTTATTGATTCGTTAAGCTTGCAGCCGAGCAATGTCGTGTGGTACTTGTTATGGTTTTTTTCAACTAGCCCAACCTCTATCAAGGGATTAACATATTCCTCTACGATTGTTCGTCGACTATGATAATAGCCTAATTTTCTCAGTTTTTGTTGAAGTCTAACCATGGAATATCGTCCGTTCGAGAGCATTTCCAATATTCGTAGGCGTCTCCTGTTCTTCAACGCGTTTAGCAAATTTGCCATGAAATTGGGATTTTCCGTTTTTTCGTATAGTTTTCTGAGTTCGTTCTTCAGTTTCCAAATGTTGCATCTTGTTACACACGTGATCGGCGTTAATGGACGACAGGATTCGCAAGTTTCCTTCGCTCTTTCCAGCACCTCTACTATGCTTGTTTTTTCTCGTGCCTTCTGTAGTGGTCTTAAATGAACTTTGGTTTTCATGGTGCCGGACTCCGTTGACGCATGTCACAAGAAATTGTTGGAGACGTTTTCAGAAGTAGGTTGAGGAGAAAGGAGAGAAGGGAGTTTCTGTGAGATCCGCGTCTCTCAACCCTCTTATGACATACGTCATAATAATATGACATACGTCATCCTTATATATCTTTCCCCCACAACTAAACAACGGTGAGAACCCTATTGATACTTCCATGTGAAATCGCTGTAAAATCAGTCATACCCGCAATAAAAGCAGCACTAGCAAAAAAACTAGTAGAAACACACAGCCTAACACAAAACCAAGCAGCTGAAATCTTGGGAATATCTCAATCTGCAGTAAGCAAGTACACTAAACAAGTTAGGGGACATGTAATAGAAATCGCCGACATAGAAGAAATACGACCCCTGATAAACAGTATGATAAACTTACTCGTAAAAGAAAACCTAAAAAGAGCAGAATTCCTAAAGCTTTTTTGCCAAACATGCACGGAAATACGCGCAAAAGGCCTAATGTGCCAGTTCTGCCAAAAAACAGACCCCAAAATCAAAATGGAAGAATGCGGCTTCTGCTCAATCTACATGCATGGATGAAAAGGCCGATTCTTGTTACCAAATCACACAGAAAATATGTCCACTAAAACAATCATGGGGAGAAAACGTTCCAATTACCTTCGAACTAAACTTCCAATGAGTGTGCGCTAAGCGATAGGTTTATTCGCGCGTGCTGCCAATGCTGGCCATCACTAAGAACAACCCTCTTCCTCTGCAAGTCGTCCTGCCTTTTAGGTCATTCTCTAGAAAACTGTCTCGTCTTTGCGCGTTGTTCTTTTCTCTTTTCCCGATAGCTCTTAGCGCACGCTTCACAGCAGAAGACATATTCTTTACCGTCAATAACAGTGCGATAAGTTGCAAGTTCACATGACTCCAAAGGAATTTCTTTTTTGCATAGCTCACATTGGACAAATCTGGCTTTCATTTCCTCACCTCTTCGTCCCTTTATGTTTTTCATAATCTTCTATTGCTGCATGCAACGCGTCCGCAGCTAGATTAGAGCAGTGCATTTTAACTTTAGGAAGCCCACCTAACGAGTCTGCTACATCTGAACGACCAATCTTCTTGGCTTCTTCCAATGTTTTTCCTCTGGCTAATTCCGTTACCATACTGCTGGTAGCTATTGCTGCACCACAACCAAAGGTTTTGAATTTGATATCATCTATGCGATTGTCTTTGACTTTAATGTAAACTGTCATCATGTCCCCACAAACAGGATTTCCAACAGTTCCTGCACCATCAGCATCCGGAATTTCACCCATATTGCGTGGATTTCTAAAGTGTTCCATCACTTTTTCGCTGTACACTATTCCATCAACTCCTTTGGAGTTAAAGGTGACATTTCTCTCAGTCTTTTAACTATTTCGGGCATTATCCTTATAACGTAGTCCACTTCCTCTTCAGTGTTTTGCCTCCCTAGTGTAAACAATAATGAACCATGAGCCTCTTCATGTTTCAACCCGATAGCTCTTAGCACATGAGAAGGTTCTAATGTTTTTGCAGTGCAAGCCGAACCTGAGGATGCCGCGGCTCCTTTCATGTCTAAGTCCAGCAATATTGATTCGCCTTCAATGAAGCTATATCTTACCGCAGCATTATTAGGCAACCGTTTGGTTGGGTGACCATTCAAAAACGAATGCGGGATAGGGTCAAGTAATCCTTTGATGAGCTTGTCCCTCAGTTTCTTCAACCGCTCACTTTCAGTAGGCATTTCTTCTTTAGCTATCTCTGCGGCCTTTCCGAACCCTACTATGCCAGGAAGATTTTCGGTTCCCGACCTTAAACCTCGTTCTTGTCCTCCCCCATGAATCAAAGGTTCCAATCGTATACCCTTTTTTATGTAAAGCGCACCCACGCCTTTGGGCCCGTACATGTCGTTGGAAGAAATAGTGAGCAGGTCTATGCCCTCATCGTTAACATCTATTGGAACCTGTCCATTTGCGGCTGCAGCATCAACATGCAAGTAGGCATTATTCCTGTGTACCGTTTGACTTATCTCTTTTATAGGCTGAATTGTGCCAATTTCGCCATTCGCATACATAATAGAAACCAGGATCGTTTCGTTGGTCAATTCTTCCTCTAGACTTGTGAGGTCCACAAAACCATACTGATTAACAGGAAGGAAAGTAACCTTGAATCCCTTTGTCATTAGGAATTTGCACGGATTAAGAACTGACATGTGTTCTACACTTGAAGTTATTATGTGTCTCCCGTGATCTTGGTTACGGTGAGCAACCCCTTTAATTGCCATATTATTGCTTTCGGTTGCACCTGAAGTAAGAAATATTGACTCTTTGCTTTCAGCATTGATTGATTCTGCAACTTTTGTTCTCGCCTCTTCTAAGGCTTGCCTTGCCTCTTGACCAAATGAGTGGACAGATGAAGGATTACCACAGAGTGACTGCATATAAGGCAACATAGCCTCTATCACACGAGGATCAACAGGTCTCCCAGCCGTATGATCCATGTAGATACGTTTCGCCTTTGACATTGCTTATTCACTCAGAAACATAGAATTGCGTCAGCATCAAGCACTAAATCATTTAATGTTGCAGCACCGACAACTTTAGCTTCTGGTATGAAGTCTCCGCGGGAAAGTCCTAATAACTGCGTGCTTTGTTCGCAAACAAGTAATTTTACCCCAGCTTTTGTCGCTTGATCCATTACCTCTTTAAGTGATGGGAAGCTGCCTAGTTTGATTTTTTCCGCTTCTCCTTTTTTGACTACTGTAACGCCCTTTATGAGAAAGTAGATGGTTGCGTCTATGTTCATCATTGCTGCTGTAGTAGCTAAAACGAATGGCGCATAAGTGCGTTCTGGCGTGTCAACTCCGCTTGTTTGAACGTACAATATCCTTTTTTTCTCAGACATGCTTTCCTTTCTCCCTATTAGTTATTTCACCTTTTTAACTAATATCCGAACAGTGTTTTCATCCTTTCTTACGCTTACTATTCCT
>Ga0315543_1003891_pt1 | contig 12994 bp, 8 predicted proteins | sample SalMarSW160210MG_2_FD_203098 | JGI IMG/M metagenome (GOLD analysis project Ga0315543, IMG submission 203098) | Salt marsh sediment microbial communities from the Plum Island Ecosystem LTER, Massachusetts, United States - Salt Marsh Sediment SW1601-210 ...
ACAAGTTGTCTGGCGACGCCAATCTCGACGGCGTGGTCAATGAGGATGATGCCGCGATTCTGGCGGATAATTGGGGTATGTCCGGCATGAGCTGGCGTGACGGTGACTTCAGCGGCGATGGACAAGTCGGCGCCATCGATGCCTGCATCATGGCCGCCAACTGGGGAGCGACGTTCACACCACCGGGCGAAGAAGAAACATCGCCTGGGGGACCGGCTCCCTCGGCGCCCGCCACCCCGGTTGACAGACCGCTCGTCGGTCCCGTCCAGGCCAGCCCGGCCCGTGTTGCCCGACGGTTGATCGAGCCGGTTGCCGGGAAGCATGCGCCGCTGGATGACCGTTCTGTAGGTCAGGCTGTGCCTGACGCTCGCCCTGAAGAGACGGCTGCCGCTTACGACGCCGTGCTCGTTGAGGAATATGGTCCGCAGGTCAAAACCATGAGTCTCCAGCGTCGGCGCCTCGCCTTCTCACATGCACTTGCCCGGCGACAGATGGAGTCGCAAGAGGACTCAGCGGATGACAAGACGGCCCTGGCGGTCGACCTTCTACTGAAGTGTGAAATGTGAAGTCAGAAGGCTGAAGCTGAAGAGATCCTCCGTACTTCTGACCTCTTACTTCATACTTCTCAGTCGGCCACGGCCGCGTCTTTTTCTTTCTCGGCCGCTTCGCGTGCTTCCTTATTCTTGCCGGTCGAGAGCACTTGGCGCAGCAGGGCGGAGTAGTCGTCGTACTTCGTGTCGCAGGGCGGCCCGGGGGTGTACTGGAAGACGGCGTTTTGGATCTTCTTGGGCAGGGAGAGGAGCGTGGAGGAAACGGTGCCGTGTTCCCCGCCGGTCAGGACGACACCCCGACGGCCCGACGCATCCGGTTTGCGCGCGAAAGCACGGCTGGCCATGGCCAGGAAGGTCACGGCCGACTCGATCTTCTGCAGCGTGAGTTGGCGTCGGATGAAATCTTGCCGATCGTCCCGGTAGTCGTCCAGGCTTCCGTTGGTCATGATGTGAAGGCCGGGAGTGAGCTGCTCGGTTTCCACGTGGTTGCCGCCATAAACCACCGCGCCGAAGCGGGCGTCGACACAGAGGTAGTTCACGCCGGCGTAGCCGCCCGAGACGAGTTCCGCGACGGCGTGTCGGACGGCTTCTTTCGCGTTGGCCATGCCGAGTAGTTCACGGCAAAGAAGGCCGCGTGATCGAGGTTCGGCAGGCACATTGGTTTTGAGGCGATTGGCCGCCACCACCAGCAGGCCATGTTGATTCACGCCGAGCCAGGTGCCGCCCGCCTTGCGGTCGATTCCGCAAATTGCCCGGGGCTTGCCCGACTGAATCTTGGGCGGTTGCGTGGGCCGATCGAATCGTTCCTCGCGGTTGTACGCTACGAGAATCGGGGCATTGGAAATCGTCTTATACTGAATGGCCAGAATGCACATGAGTCTCAATATCGGGAATCAAGCATCGACCGCTCGTCAAGCACAACGACGCCGCACGGAAAGGAGAAGGGCGAACCAAACAGGTCCACGCAAGAGAGAAAGCGTCCGTATGGGCATGCCTGCGGCAAAGGGCCAAGCCATTGCCGCAGCGCTGCTTTCGACTTTCCGTGGTTCCGTTTAGAACCCCCCCCGGGCTGCTGCTCTTGTCGTTTCCCTGCGATTGCGCCCACAGGGCACAAGCGGCAAAGCACCCACGAAACCGGATTCCTCGTAAACCCTCCTCGAACAAATGCCAAAAACTTACCTTCGAATCAAACATGACCTGCAGAGCCATTCAGTGTACCGCTAACGGTCAATGAATTGCACCCCCACATTAGAGGTAATTTTCCGGATGCTCGGTACCGAGATGAGATGAGAAGTTAATACCCCCCATGCGTGGCGGTGCAAAAAAAGTCGAGGCGGGCTTGAGATGCTTCACCGAAAGGCGTACTCTGCGGCTTTACCATTTTTCGGGCAGCACGACACCAGCGTCGATTTGCTCAGGCTGCCCGAGCCGTTTGCCGATCCCCAGAGAGACCATACTGCCTGAGGTAAGACGCCTTTGTCCGCAAAGCCGGCCCTCCCATGGGGTGCCGCACCGCAGGGGCTCTCCGATCCGCCAAGAGCGAGGCACCATGAGTACCAATCAAGAAACAGCCACCACCGAGCGCGTGATCGACACGCAGCAATCCCGAATGGGACGTCTCCTGGGAGTGCAGATCATCGGCATCGGCAGTAGTGCGCCGGACAACACCGTCAGAAATGAAGATCTTGCTTCGCTGGGCTATGACGCGAACTGGATCGTCCAGCGGACGGGCATTCTCGAGCGTCGGCACGCTCCGCCCGAGATAGCCACCAGCGACCTGGCCGCCGAGGCCGGGCGCCGTTGCCTGGCCAGCGCGGGCGTGGCCGCCGCCGAGGTCGATCTGTTGGTGCTGGGCACCTTCACGCCCGACTTGCTCATGCCGTCGGCCGCGTGCCTAGTGCAGGAGAAGCTGGGCTTGCAGGCTCCAGCCTTCGATCTGCACGCGGCCTGCGCCAGCTTCGTCTTTGCTCTGTTGACCGGTATGCAATTCGTGGCGACCGGGTGCAGTCGTCGGGTGCTGGTCGTTGGCGCCGATTGCAACAGCCGCGTGGTCAATCCGGAAGACAGGAAAACCTATCCGCTGTTCGGCGATGCGGCCGGGGCCGTCTTGCTCGCGCCGGGCGACGAGTACCAGGGCGCGCTTGCCTACGCGATCGGTTCCGACGGCAGCGGCGCCGACCTGCTCTGGCGGCCCATGGGCGGCACGCGCATGCCGTTTCGCGCCGACGCCGCCACCGACGGCCTGCACTACATGACTATGGAAGGGCGTCCCATCTTCAAATGGGCCATTCGCATGCTCAACGAGACGGTCAACCACGTGCTCGAAGCGGCCGCGATGACCATCGACGACGTGAGCCTGGTCATCTTTCACCAGGCCAACTTGCGGATCATCGCTTCGGCCGTCAAGGCACTGGGAATCCACCAGGATCAGGTCTTCAACAACCTGGACCGATTCGGCAACACGTCCAGCGCGAGCATCCCGCTGGCCCTGGACGAGGCCTACCAGCAGGGACGAATCCACCGCGGCAACCTGGTGCTCTTCAGCGGCTTCGGCGCCGGGCTGACTTGGGGTACGATGCTGTTGCGGTGGTAGGCGAACGTGGCTTAGGACGAAGCAAAACGTGGGATGGCAGGCCGCGCGCATTGGAGGACCAACGGATCCTGGTTTCGCTCTCCTAATGTTGCTGGAAAGGTCACGATGAGATCACTCAAGCCGGGAACATGGGCGGTTTTCGGGCTGGTAATCTCCTACTTGAATATGATGATGACTACCTGTATGTGTGGTCATATGTCTCGCATATCACTGCCTGGCAGTGTTGTCGGTGCAGCCATGGCGTGGTTTGCATTTGCAGCGCCGAATCGCGCGAATTGGCCGGTGCGAGTGCTTGTGATGCTGTCTGCGGCTCTGACCATGTTCATTTTGATCAAGAACCTTGGCGATGTTCTGTGGTGGGGGCATGAGCCGTTGCTCGAATAGCCGTGACCGCCTAGTTCTCCCTCGATTCTGCGTAGCCTTAGCCATGTAGGCCGGGTCATGACCCGGCGATGAAAAGACCAAGCGTTGCAGGTGTTGCCGGGTTGCAACCCGGCCTACTCAAACAAACAGGGAGCTTGAGACCCATGGGCAGGAAACGACTATTCTTGGCAAGCTTGGCCGTGATTGCGTGCGCCGTGCTGGTGGTGCTCGGCAACTGGTATTGGTCCGGCTCGGGTGGCCTGGCCGCACCGGCCCTGGAGCCGACCTTCGAGGGAACCACCGGCGGACTGAAACACACACAAGTGGTGGCCACCCTCGATGTGCCCATCGAGTGGGGCAACAACGCGATCTGGTGCGCGTCGCTGGCCGCGGCGTGGAAGGCCCTGCAAAACGACCTGGCCAAAGAGCCCGTCGCGCTGGAGGGTGGCGGCCGGTCGGTCGACGCGCTGAATAGTGCCCCGGATCCAAAGCCGACGATTCCCGAAGGTTGCCTCTACGCCACGGCCGGGTGGAACAACAAGGGGATCGTCGAGAAGATTCGCGGCGACCTGAAGCGGCTGTTCCCGTCGAAGCAGCCACCGACCTTCCCCGGCATCGTCGAAAACTCGTTTGTCGCCTACTGCTACGTGGAGGCGAACGTCAAGTTTGCGCTACCCTATTTCCAGAGCCGCAAACCACTCGCCTTCAAAGGCGGCGACGGCCGAACGGCCGAAGTCGATTCCTTCGGTATCCGGAAGAAGGACGACTACGCCTACGGCCGGCTGCGCCGGCAGGCCAACGTGATTTACGAGTCGCGCGACAAGCACCACCGCTTGGTTGAGTTTGCCGTGGATCTCGATCGCAACTCCAAGCCGAGCCAGATTGTCGTTGCGGTCATCGAGCCGGGCAGATCGCTTGCCGAGACCTTGGCGTCGCTCGACAAGAAGATCGCCGGCTATAAAGGCAATGGCATGTCGAGATCGGGGCTGCGACCTAACGACGTGCTGCTGGTGCCCGACATGTCCTGGAAGATCTCGCACCACTTCACCGATCTGGAGGGAAAGACACTCCTGAACGAGACGCTGCGAGGACAACGGCTGGACGTGGCCCAGCAAGACATCGCCTTTCGGCTCGACCGGAGCGGTGCCGAGCTCCGATCGGAGGCGAAGATGTACATGAAGCCGATCTCGACGTACTACGTGGCCGACAAGCCGTTTCTGGTCATAATGAAGAAGCGAGGTGCCGAAAAGCCGTACTTTGCCATGTGGGTCGACAACGCCGAGTTGCTCCGGCCCTGGGGCGACGCCCAGACCAAAATGGCCAAGCAGCCCGCCGATTGGGCCAAACCGGTCAAGCTCGAAGGCGTGCCCAATCTGCACAAGGTCTCCGACGTGCTCTACCGCAGCGCCCAGCCCTCGGCCCAGGGCATGGCCAGTCTGAAGAAGAAGCTGGGCATCAAGACGATCGTCAATCTTCGGTCGTTCCACAGCGACCGGGACGAAATCGGCGAGACGGGCCTGGGCTACGAACACATCACCATGAAGACCTGGCATCCGGAAAAGAAGGAGGCCGTGCGGTTCCTGCAGATCGTCACCGACCCGGCACGCCAGCCGGTCCTGGTCCACTGCAAGCGCGGCGCCGACCGGACGGGCACGATGTGCGCGATCTACCGCATCGCCGTCGAAGACTGGTCGAAGAACGACGCCATCAAGGAAATGCGCGAGGGCGGATTCGGCTTCCACGAGATCTGGAAGAATCTGCCCGAGTGGATCGAATCGCTCGACGTCAACCGAATCAAGCGCCGGGCCGGAAGGGGACCGGACAAGAAACCGGCAAATCCGTAGCGGGTAGCACCGATGATTCCGCGCGATAGACTTTGCCACTTGAAGCGGCATGAACGCGGAATCGTCGGTGCCGCGAAGCGGCAAGAGGTAATTGAGTAATCCAGAAATCTGGCCTCTTGTTGCTTCGCAACACCGACGGTTTTCCGAAACAGCGGAAACCCATGGCAACATCGTTGGCGGAAAACCATCGGTGCCACCCGCGCCGTTTCGTGCTTTCGTGTTTTCGTGATGAGTTTCCCGTTTGTCACGAAAACACGAAAGGTGGAAAACACGAAAGAGGTGGATACAGGATGATGAAGCAAGTCAAGCAACTTTCCTCGCGCAGCAAGGTCAAGAAATCCGATTGCTGGGATCTAGCGAGTCTGTACTCGGGCGACAAGGCGTGGGACACCGCCTTCACGAAGTGGGAGAAGCGGATCGGCGGCTACGCGAACTACCAGGGCACGTTGGGCACCGACGTGAAAAACCTGGCCGCGTGTTTGAAGTTCGACCTGGACATGGACCGCCAGGGCGAGCGGCTGGGGACCTACGCCTTCCTGAGGACGGCCGAAGACACAGCCAATAGCACGTATCAGCGGATGCAGGGCCGCTTCGTCGGCGCGGCCAGCCGCGCCAGCCAGGCGGCTAGCTATCTGCGGCCCGAGATCTTGGCCATCTCCAAAGCCAAGATGAAAACGTTTTTGGCCGACCGGCGACTGGCGCCCTATCGGCTCATGCTCGAGCGGCTCTTGCGGTTCAAGCCGCACACGCTCTCGCGCAAGGAAGAGAAGCTGCTGGCCATGCAAACCGAAATGGCCCAGGTGGCCGGCCAGGCGTTTCACCAACTCAACGATGCCGATCTGCGATTCGGCGCGGTCCGCAATGAGGACGGCCAATGGGTCGAATTGAGCCACGCCACCTTCTCAACCTTGCTGCACTGCCCCAAACGAAGCGTTCGCCGGACGGCCTTTCATCAGTATTACGGGCAATTCACCGCGCACGAGAACACGCTTGCGGCCATGCTCGCCGGCTCGATCCAACGCGACATTTACTATGCCCGGGCACGTAATCATCCCAGCTCGCTTGCGGCGGCCCTGTTTCCCGACCAGGTGCCCCAGCGCATCTACACGAACCTGATCCGTACGGTCCATCGGCACCTGCCGGCGCTCTATCGCTACTATGACGTTCGCCGGCGCAAGATGCGGCTCAAAGAAATCCACATGTACGACACGTATGTGCCGATCCTCGGCGGGCTGCAGACGCGCCGTAGTTGGGACGAGGCGGCTGGCCTGGTGCTTGCGGCGCTGGCGCCGTTGGGCCGCGACTATTGTGGCACGTTAAAGAAGGGGCTGCGTGGCCGGTGGTGCGACCGCTACGAAAGCCGGGGCAAGCAGAGCGGGGCCTTCAGTTGCGGCTCCTACGACGGCTGGCCCTATATCCTGATGAATTACCAGCCGGACGTGCTCGATCACGTGTTCACGCTTGCCCACGAGGCGGGCCACTCGATGCACAGCCACCTTTCGGCCGCCCGGCAGCCCTACGCCTATTACGATTATGCGATCTTCGTGGCCGAGGTGGCCAGCACCTTCAACGAGCAACTGCTGGGCGATTATCTGCTACGGCATGCCCAGGACGACCGACAGCGGGCTTTCTTGATCAACCGCCAGATCGACGCGGTGCGCGCGACCATCTTTCGCCAGACGATGTTCGCCGAGTTCGAAAAAATCACTCACGAGCTGGCCGAGCAGAACGAGCCCCTGACGGTCGAGCAGTTCAAGAGCGTGTACCGCGAGCTGTTGGAGAAGTATTTCGGGTCCGACTTCGCACTCGACGACGAGTTATTGCTGGAATGCTTCCGTATTCCACATTTCTATCGGGCGTTCTACGTCTACAAGTACGCCACGGGCATGTCGGCCGCCATGGCGTTGGCCGATCGGGTGACACAGGGCGGGAAGAAGGAATTGGATGACTACTTGAACTTCCTCTCCGGCGGCTGTTCGAAAGACCCGCTGGATCTGCTGCGCGACGCGGGCGTCGACATGGAGAAGCCCGAGCCGGTCGACGCGGCCCTGGCCCGCTTCGGCCGGCTGGTTGAGGAGTTGGATGGGCTGCTGTAGGCCAACTTCCAGCTTGCAGTGTGCCACTGCTGGCTTGCCCAGCAGTGCAAGCACGCACAAGTGCCATAGCCACGGTCGCCGTAGCCATGCCCTCAAGCTACAATATGGTCTACGGGACTATCCCTGTAAACTCGATGATCAAAAGTGCAGGGGGGTCAAGAGTCTTTCTTTTTGCTGGCGGCAGACATCTCTGCAATGCATTGTTCAAGACGTTCCCGATACTGGGGACGTGTTTTCTTCCTCAACTTGGCTCCTGCGCAAACAAGTCGATAGACCACTTCGGGCACGAGAGTCCGCAGTGCAACTTCTAGAGGGCCAATGTCGTCATGGTACTGCACATTGACGTCGACTCCGTTTGAAATGAGCCAGTCAAGCACATCGAGATTACCCTGGCGAATGGCTTCTGTGAGAGCAGACCCATGCTTCGGATCAACATAGTTGACGTCTCCACCAGCCTGCACTCGTTCTTCCAGCAGTGCGAGGTTACTTCCTCGAGCAGCAAAGATCACAAGTTGGTCTATTGTGAAACTCATGTCATCTTTCTGGCATGAGTGCCATGGCCACGCTCGCCGTGGCCATGCTCTTATTGACCCTTGCATGGCTAATGAACCCAGGGCGACCAACGGGAGCCCGGCTTTCAAGGCAGTTCGGCCATGGCCAACCGTTCAATAGCCATGCAAACATCAATAAGTGATCCAACATGCTCACTGCCAGCGAGAACATGCCACCCGGCAGTGTCTCTCAGTCCGCTCCCTCACGGTCGCGGCTCGGTTTGAATTGAAGGTCGCGTCACCAGATTATCGTCAGCGGACGTCCATTTCGCAGCTCAGGCCGCCGGCGGCCGGCAGGTAGGCCGCGCGGACGTAGTCGGCCACCATGCGATCGGCGCTGAATCGCCAGGCGAGCGAACTGATCGAGTTCATCATCCGCTTGATCCATGGCTGGGGCAAGCCGTCGATGTCGCGATCGTAATAGAGGGGAATGACCTCTTCTTCCAAAACCCGATAGAGGTTTTCCGCGTCCCGCGCGTCGGTCTTGGCCGAATCGACGTGCTGCATGCCCTTACCGATGGAGAAGCCGTTGGAGCCGTCATAGGCCTCGGCCCACCACCCGTCGAGAATCGACAGGTTCAAGGCGCCGTTGAGCACGGCCTTCTGGCCGCTGGTGCCCGAGGCTTCCAACGGGCGGCGCGGGCTGTTGAGCCAGACGTCGACGCCTTGGATCAAGTGGCGGCAGACGTTGATGTCGTAATCCTCGACGAAGGCGATCCGCCCGGCCAGGCGCGCGTCGTGGCGGAGGTTGGCGATCCGCTTGATCAACTGCTTGCCCGGCTCGTCGGCCGGATGGGCCTTGCCGGCGAAGATGATCTGAATCGGCTGTTTCGGATCTGTCACCATGGTGGCAAGACGGTCCATGTCGCGCAGGATCAGGTCGGCCCGCTTGTAGGTGGTGAACCGTCGGCCGAAGCCGATGGTGAGGATGTTCGGGTCGAGCATGTTCCGCGCGGCTTCGACGGCCTCGTCGCTTTCGCCTCGGCGGCGACACTGACGGCTGACTCGCCGCCGGACGAACGCCAACAGGAGGTTTTTGAGCGTGTTATGGGTTTCCCAGAGCTCGCCCGGATCGACCTGATGAATCCCTTCCCAGACCTCGGGCTCGCCCATGCGTTTTTCCCAACCGGCGGGAAACTGTCGGTCGTAGAGCTGTTCCATTTGGTAGGAGAGCCAGCTTTGGACGTGCACGCCGTTGGTGATGTGGCCGATGGGTATTTCCTCTTCGACCCGCCAGGGCCAGAGGTGGGCCCACATCCGGCGACTCACGTGGCCGTGCAGGCTGCTGACGGCGTTGGCCCGGCGCGAGAGTTTCAGTCCCAGGACGGTCATGCAGAACGGCTCGTGCGAGTTCTGGGGTTCGACGCGTCCCAGGCCCATCAACTGCTCGAACGAAATACCCAATCCATCCCGCAACGGGCCGAGGTGCTCCTCGATCAACCCACCGTCGAAGCGGTCGTGTCCGGCGGGCACGGGCGTGTGCGTCGTGAAGGTTGAGTGCCGCGCCACCTGGCGCAGGGCGTCGTCGAACCCCATGCCACTGTCGACCATGCGCTGGCGAACGGCTTCGAGCGTGGCGAACGCGCTGTGTCCTTCGTTCAAATGGTAGACCCCCGGGGTGATTCCCAGCGCGTGGAGTGCCCGAAACCCACCGACGCCGGCAACCAATTCCTGGCGAATGCGCGTGCGGTTGTCGCCGCCGTAGAGCCGCGAGGTGAGTTCGCGGTCCTCGGGCCGGTTTTCCTTGACATCGCAGTCCAACAGGTAGAGATCCACTCGGCCGACCCGCATGAGCCAGACTTTGGCCAACAGCGGCCCGTTGCGCGTCTCGATCCGCACCGTAATGGGTTTGCCGTCGGCGCCGCGGGCAGCCTCCATGGGGAGGTTCTCCACCTTGGTGTCCAGGTATTCTTCCCGCTGATAGCCTTCGATGTCCAGTTGTTGTTTGAAGTAACCCTGGTCATAAAAGAGTCCGACAGCCACTAGCGGAAGGCCCAGGCCGCTGGCGCTCTTGATATGATCGCCGGAGAGGACGCCAAGGCCCCCGGAATAGACGGGCACCGACTCATGCACGCCAAATTCGAGTGAGAAGTAGGCGACCGGCTTCGAACCGAGCACGCCGGCATGGGTCCGGGCCCAGGTTGTGGTCTCTGCCAGGTATTCTTTCAACCGTCGGAAGGCATGGTTGATCCGGCTGAACAAGACGAGCTCGGAGGCCCGCATCTCCAGTCGTTCCGGCGTGAATTCCGACAGCAGGGCGATCGGGTTATGGTCCAACTGACGCCAGCGAATGGGGTCCAAATCGCGAAAAAGGTTGATCACCTCAGGTTGCCAACTCCACCAAAGGTTCCTTGCCAGGGCGTTGCATTTCTCGAACAGGGCCTCAGCCGAAAGGCCGGTCGGCGCCGGTGGCTGACCCGTCCCCGCGGAAACCGTATCTGTTTGACTCATGGGTACCCTTTATGACTGTATTAGGCCAAGGCAACGATCCGTTGCGAATTCATCCATCGAGCAGACACGCTGATCGGGATGAAACAGAACGGACCTTGCTCCTGGCGGGATGTGCGACCAAAACAATGGATTATACCTACGCTTTTCCCATCAGGCGACCCCAGTGTGCACCCCCGGCGCCACCGGCCCCCAGCCTCGGCGGGAGCACTCGGCAGGGCTCGGACAACCTGGAGCACGCCCGAGATAGGGCCGCCGGTCGGGGGTGCCGACCGACGGTAAGAACACGCCGCAGTGGGCGCTGGAATTGCCGTCAGAAAAGTAAGCTCCTGCCGGTCTTTCTTACGGGCCGCGACTGGTCGCTCTCGGTGGCTGGTCGCCGGGCGACGAATTCCCCTGATACGTCGACAACTCGCCGGTTCGACGCCAGGGGGGCGGATGGCGGAACACGAGGACGTAAACATCGCAACACGAGTAATGTTTACCTGGTGACGGTTCCACCATCGGGACCAGAGAACCCCTTCTTGCGTGTTTCATCTGATTTTCGTAAAACGCTTGGTTTGGCACATTACCAAAGGGAGAGTTGAGGGTGTCCTGAGATGAATTCTGACTCCCGGGCCCAGGTTCACTGGCACGAGCACGCGGTCTCGCACCAGCAGCGAGAGCAGCTCAGTGGGCACAGGGGATGCGTGCTCTGGCTGACGGGCCTCAGTGCATCCGGCAAGAGCACGGTTGCGAACTTGGTGGACCACAAACTTCACTCGGCGGGGGTCCGGAGCTTCGTGCTCGATGGCGACAATATCCGTCATGGCCTCAGTGCGCCCCCGGCCGTGCTCCGCCAGGAGCATGGCGAGCAGTTCGCCAAGCGGTTTGGCCTTGGATTCTCCGCCGAAGATCGCGAAGAAAACATCCGCCGGATCGGCTCTGTGGCGAAGCTCTTTTGTGACGCCGGTATCATCGTGATCACGGCCTTCATCAGTCCCTATCGGGCGGATCGAGATCGGGCCCGTGCCACCGTCGACGAGGGAGACTTCGTGGAGATCTTTGTGGATGCCCCTCTCGAAGTATGCGAGGCGCGGGACCCCAAGGGATTGTACAAGAAGGCGAGAGCGGGCCAGATCAAGGGTTACACGGGAATCGATGATCCCTACGAGCCGCCTGAAAACCCTGAAATCGTGCTGGAATCGGGCAGTAAAACGCCCGAGCAACTCGCCGACGAGGTGATCGACTATCTGAAAAAGACCGGCGAGATTCGGTAGAACGTTGGGGGGTTGCTGGCCGTCGACAGCCGGTCTCGGAGGGGATCACCCACCCATTGTCTTGAGTCCCTTCCGGTCCGGCCGGGGCTGGATTTCTCACGCGAAAGGGGGCTGCTAGCATTGCCGGCAACGCCATGCGAAGGTCTCTCAGAAAAGCGGCCGGAACCGTCAACGGGGCCGTTTTGAGAAGGTGAAGATGCTGCCGAGCCTGGTGCGCCGCGACCTTGCCGTGGAGCGTGGCTGGCCCCGGCGCGCCGGGGTAGCAAAGTCCCGGTCTGTTTCGCTAAAGTACCTCTTCGCTATACCCTGGCCACCGACGAACCGGGAGAGCTTTCGTGGCGGAATACTGAATGCCTGTTAAAGTGGGCGGGATCTCGGCGGTTGCCGAACAGGGGGGGTTGACTGCCGACGGGCATTGCTACTACATTTATGCGTGAGGGGTTCTTCTTGAACGACTTCAATTCTGTGTCTCTGCCCGAACGCCCCCGATCGACCGGTTGTCGTGCCGAAACAGCTCGGCACACTCTCGGTCTCTCTTGATCTTGACTGTTGCCGTCCGTGGGACGAGGACCGGCGAGGCGAACCGCAAGAGGGCTCGCCGCGTTCTAGGGATGCTCATGGAGGTTTGATTATCCAAAGTGCCCAGGGCGACCAATGGAAGCCCGGTTTCCAGGCGAAGCGGACGAAACCATCGCACACTGGAGAATCAAGGATTAATAGATCCCAGAGGTTGCGCCGCTTGTGGCGCGCCAGAGACGTCGGGCTCCCGTCGGTCGCCCTCTCGACATCAGGTTCGGAGGCTCAATAGCTCTTGGACAACACGCTCATTTCATCCGAAGAGGCGAACTATTCCAAATGAGAACACGTAGCAGGGAGGGCGCCAAACGCTTCATGGCAGAAACAGCAATCCATCCAATGCAGTCGCGAGCACAGGAGGCCCTCTGGAGAAGCAGAATTCATGATCTGGGCAATCTAAGGGTCGAGCAGCGTGAAGAGCAACTCGTGATTTTCGGCTCCGTGTCGCGTTATTACTACAAACAGTTGGCTCAAGAGATCGTGCTGGGGGCGTGCGGGTGCGTCGATCTGGTCAATGCAATCGACGTACGGTGAACCGCTTTCCACGTGTAGATCATCGAGGGCGACGAAGTGCGAACCCGGCCACTCAGACAGAAACACCTAGTTCCAAGTTTGGCTGGCTGACACCTCAGCAGGTCATCCTGAGCGTAGCGAAGGATCTCGATTGTCCAAGGAGATTCTTCGCTACGCTCAGCAGTGACAATGCCAGGTCT
>Ga0315543_1003892_pt1 | contig 12992 bp, 7 predicted proteins | sample SalMarSW160210MG_2_FD_203098 | JGI IMG/M metagenome (GOLD analysis project Ga0315543, IMG submission 203098) | Salt marsh sediment microbial communities from the Plum Island Ecosystem LTER, Massachusetts, United States - Salt Marsh Sediment SW1601-210 ...
GCTAGCGCCACCCATACTCCCATGCCATCCCTCACCCATACCCACACCCCATCCCCCACACCCACCCCCCTCCCTATCCCCATACTCCCCACACTCACTCCCACTCCCATCCCCACGCCCCTCCCCCCTACTCCCACACTTCCACCCCCTTTCGCCCCTGCCCCCCCACCTGGGCGGGAGTTCGCCACGCTGGACGACTTCTGGGCCGGGGCCGCCGAGTGGGTGCTGGAGGAGTTCGACGTGGGCCTGCCCGTGGGCGAATCGGACACCGCCTACCGGGGCGGGGGGGAATTCTGGTCCTACCTGCATGCCAGCCACCAATCGGCGCGGGTAGTGGATCAGTGCGGCAACCCGGCCCCCTTCCCCGGCTGCGTCACGCTGTGGAAGAGCCATGATGGCGGATTCCACTTCGTCCTCGAGGACCCCGTCTGCCTCTTCCCGTGCGCCACCTGTCCCTGCGGTTCCAGCGACCACACCCAACAGCAGCAGTACCCGCGCGTTTTCTTCGATACTGACCGCGCCTATATGGTCTACGAGTGGGGAGCGGGTACCTGCCTGCGCACCTCCCCCGATGGCCTCAACTGGTCTGCCGAGGCCTACGTGCCCGGCACCGGGGCCTGGCACAGCGAGCAGGGGACTTGCAGCGAAGCGGAATCCATTGGCGAACATCCCCACATCTACTCGGAACTGGAGTTTGAGTGCCTGGTGGGCGCGCCGCCCGGCATCTACGTCGAGGGTAATCTGCTCTACGTCTTCGTTGGACTGGGACGGGCCCCCGGGCACATGGGCTGCTATGTGGGTGACAAGTATGCCGGGGCGAGAGGCCTGCGCAGGTGCGGTTCCAATCCGCTCTTTGGGGCGGAACTTGGCTACGGCCCGGTCGAGATGTTGGGAGCCGCTGCGAACCCATACTTCGAGTTCCGCACCATCTCCTCGGCCGATGTGGTGCGGGTGGGCGATCATTACTACATGGCATACGAGGGAGTGCGTGGCCCCAGCAATCCCACCGTCGTGGATGACCAGTTTGGCCTGGGGCTCGCCCGCAGCGTGGGGCTGGCCATTGACGGACCGTGGGAGAAATACCCCGGCAACCCGGTGATTATGGACCTGGCCAACAATTGGGGTATCGGCCACGCCGACATCGTCATCGTCGGCCCGGTCACTTACCTCTATACGGCCACCTCGACCACCACGCGCGGGCGGTACGTGCTGGTACGACGATAACCGCCTGCGCAGTGCATCAGTCGTATACAGAGATGGCCGAGGGCACCGGGACGAGGGAATTGATCTCCACAGATGCCCCGCCCGCCTCCAGCCACAGCCCCGTGGAGAAGCCCCCATCCAGGTTGAGCGCCACGTCCACGCCGAGGTCAGAGTCCGCGAGGAAGCAGGCCAGTTCGTGAAGGCTGAGGTAGCCGCGAGGCGCAACGACGAACAGGATATGCCCCTGACGGTCCTGGGCTACAACGGTGCGACGGGAGGGGAGGCCATCGTCGGCATCGGCGGGGAAGCCCATCACGCCGCCCGGCTTGACCAGCACCGGGAACGACTGCAGCGCCTCTTTCAGAGACTCGCCGGGATCATAGGGCTGGTCTCGAAGCCAGCGCACACTCACCCTCTCCCCTTCCCTCGCAGAGGGGGGATTGACGGCGAAAAGCCCTGCGAAGTTCCCGTAGGGGGTGCCCCAGGCCTGCCCGTCGCTGATGAGCAGGCCCACAGTCTCGTTTTCGGGGGTGAAGTAGCCGCCGTTGACGACCAGCAACGGCTGGAGCCGCTCGGCCCAGGCGCTCACCGGACAGGGCGCGATGGGGTCGTAGTGCACGCGAAAGCGCACGGCGGTGGGATCGAATCGCACGATGATCAGTCGCTCGGCGACCTCGCCGGTCTCTACACGCACCTGGCGCAGTTCGACGCCCGGTTGCAGCAGTTGCCAGCCGGTGTCGGGCGGCTCGGGGGTGAACGTTGGCCATGGGGTGGGAGAGGGCGTCGGGGTTGGTATCGGGGTGAGCGTGGGCGTCGGGGTGGAGGGGAGCGGAAGCAAGGCACAGCCCGATGCCAGAAGCAGGGTCAGGCAAAGAAATTGGTAGGCTGGTACATTGGTAGATTGGCACATTGGCACATTAGTAGATTGGCAAACCGATGAATTCGCCCCAACTTACCAATTTACCAGTTCCCAATCCACCAGACTACTGGTTCCCCTTACCTTGCCGTCACTTACCCGGCAATGTATCTTCTCAATTAATCTGGGGTAGGGGCAGGTCTTGCACCTGCCCGTCAGGGCGACCGCAAGGGTTCGCCCCTACATTTTGAGAAGATACCCGGCAATGTTATGGGGAGTACGTGACCGGTTCGTCCGCAATGCGCTGCGCGCACTCCGCCAGTTCACGCAGCCGCTGTGCCTCTACAGAGAGGCCACGGGCGCGCCGCATGTGCTCAAAGGCCTGGCCGTATAGCGTGGCTGCGTGCTCCCACTCATGGGTGAATTCAGCGATGCGGGCCGCCTGCTCCAACGCCAGCGATGCCAGTTCCCACTTGCCCTCGTCGGCATACTGGGCGGCTGCCTGCTCCAGGTCAGCCGGGCGCTGTTTGGGCAGTGGGCGTTTGGCCTCGGTCAGGACGCGTTCAACGGTCGGCAGCAGCAGATCGTACCAGTTTGACTTGGGCAAGTATTCGTATAGGTCCAGTTGTGTGGCGCGGGTCTCGGTCTCCAGCGAAGCATAGCCGGTAAATATGATCACCCGCAACTCAGGCTGCAACTGGCGCAGCATCGCAGCCACCTGGAAACCGTCCATCTCGGGCATCTTCATGTCCAACACGGCCACGTCGCAGGGCACCTCCCGTGCCCGCTCGACTGCTTCACGGGCGCTGCTGGCCGCCACGACGGCATAGCCAGACCGTTTCAGGTAGTCATCCAGGCTTTCGAGCGCGAGCAGATCGTCGTCCATCACCAGTATAGTTGATGACATTATACTTAACCTCCTGCAAGGTTTAGAGTGGTAGGGGCGGGGTCACCCCGCCCCTACGGGCTGAATCGGCAATCGGACAGTCACAGTGGTCCCCTCGCCTACGGCGCTGGTCACCTCAATGCGACCGCCGTGGTTCTCAATGTTCCTGCGGGCAACGTACAGTCCCAGCCCGCTCCCTTTTTGCCCGTTTCTCCAATCCGAGAAACCGATACGGAAGATCTTCCTCTGCACCTCCGGGGGGATACCGGTGCCTGTATCCTCAATGTCAACGGCGACCCACCCCCCTCCGGCTCCCCCCTGGGAGGGGGGAGGGGCTTCCCGCCGCGTGCGCAGCGTGAGCGTCCCGCCATCAGGCATAGCCCGCCCGGCGTTGGTCAGCAGGTTGTGGAAAGCCCGTTCCAACTGGGCGCGACTGCCCTGTACCGGCGGGATGTCTGCGCCCCACTCCCGCGCGACTGTCACGCCAGGGTAGCCGTAACTGAACTCCTGCACCAACCGTTCCAGCAGGCGATGTAGGTCGAGCGTCTCCCAGCGCCAGGCCTCGCTGCTATCCAGGGCCACCGCCACGTGGCCCAAGTCGTCGGCCAGACGCTTGATGCGGGCCAGAATCTGCTGTATGACCTCGATGGAGCGATCAGCCTCCGGCTCCCCCGCCACCAGCCTGGCCAATGCCTGCACCCGCTGGGTGAGCACGAAGTAGGTCGTGCCGCCGATGTCGTGGCCCACCTCACGCGCCAGGAGCCGCAGTTCCTCCTCGACCTGCTGCTTGCGACGGCGCAGTTCCTGCCACTCGAAGCCGCGCTCGATGCGCACGATCCACTGGTCCAGCGGCTCGGACTTGTTGACGAAGTCCTTTGCCCCTCCGCGCATGGCCGCGACCACGTTCTCGTACACGCCGTAGGCGCTGAGCATGATGACGTAAGTCTGCTCCAGCATGTGCTTCTCGTGCATCAGGCGGAGCACTTCCATCCCATCCAGCCCCGGCATGTTGATGTCGAGCAGCATCACGTCGTAGGAAGCCTGCCCCAGCCGGGTCAGCGCCTCTTCCCCACTCGCCGCGGATTCCACTTTCCAGCCCTGCGCTGCAAAAGAGGGGTTGGTGAGGAAAGCGACCACTTCCTCGCGGAAGAATGGCTCGTCGTCTACCACCAGAATCGTCTTCTGACCTGCCTCCATATCAACCTTTCTTCAGTGGCAATTCAAGCACAAAGCAGACCCCTTTGTCCCGCACTTCCCATCTGAGAGAGCCCGCATACTGCGTCTCCACCGTTTCCCGTGCTAACGCCCACTCGAAGTGAAGGGGCGATAGTTCCTCAGGTGCGCCTGCCGCCGGTTCGATAATGGACGAAACCGTCCCGGCCAGCGGTGCCTCTGGCGCGTGTATCTCTGTGCACACGCGTTGACCGTTGGCGGACGACGAAGTGCGTACCTCGATGAGGCCTCCGTGCATCTCGAGGGCTTCCATCGTCAGGCGTAGGACGGTGACCAGGACACCGAACATTTCGTTCGGCTCGATGAACAGCAACGGCAGGTCTCCGTAGACGGCGTGCACCTCCACCCCGCGTCGTTGCCGCTCCGCCGCCAGCCAGATGAGAGCCTCGCGCATCACGTCGTTCCACTTCGTGGTCGTGCGGATAAAGCCGATGCGCTGCGAGAACTTGAGCAGGTCCAACAGTTTGCTGCTTGCCTCGTTCAGGTTGGCCTCAATGATGTCCAGCCGTCCTAAGGAACCAGGTTTTTGAGAAAAACCTGGTTTCTCCTGGAGGTCGCTGCGCAGGTTGGTCACCGCCAGGCGGGCCACGGCCAGCGGGTTTGCCGCCTCGTGCCGTATCCGCTGGGCGAGGGTGCCAAAAGAGGCGACGCGCTGCATCCGCATCGCGGTCACTCCCACGTCGCCCAGAGTCTTGAGATAGCGAGCGCCTTCCAGCACGCCGCTGATGGCCGTGGAGAGCAGGCGCAAGTACTCCTCATCGTCGTCGGTGAACCAATCGCGGTGACCGGGTCCACTGGGGATCTTGTTAATCAACTCAAATGTGCCCAGGATCTCGTCGCCCAACCGCAGGGGGACACCGAGGAAGGAGCGATAGATGCCGGAGGGGAGATGTGAGGCGATTTCTGCAACGTGATGGTCATTCCAGCCCTCCAACGCGGCTGCTTCGCGTATCTGGATGGGTGCTCCGGTGCGGGCGATGTGGCCCGTCAGCCCTTCCCCCACCTCATACGTCAGTTTGCCGATCAGCGCTCCGGGGAGGCCGCTGGCGGCCCGCATCACCGTCCGGTCGGCGCTTTCCTCATCCCGGAGATAGATCAGGCAGGCCTCGGTGCGGAAGCCCTGCCTGACCCGCCCTGTGACGGCCTGCAGCATCTCGGCGATGGGACGTCGTGGGTCCAACTCGCTGCTGATGTCCAGCAGCAGCCGGAAGTAGCGCGCACGGCGCTTCTCCCGCTCGTAGCGCTGCGAGTTTTCGATGGCGATGCTCACCATTGCAGCCACGTGGCTCAGTAGTGCTTCATCCTGCGCATCGAATTGCTCCCCTTCCGCCTTCCCGGAGACCCGCAACACGCCGAGAACGCCCCTCCTCTGGCTCCCCCCTGGGAGGGGGGAAGAGAGGATCGGCACCCCCAGGTAAGCCCGGCCCGATTTGGTGCTGATCTCAGAGTACTTCTTGCTCCAGACCAGATCCCCAGCGATGAGGCGCAACTCCCCGTTGTCCCTGACGTTGGCGATGCGCAGCGGCTGGCCATGTCTGGCGATCCAGCCGGTCAGTCCCTCCCCGGGCTTATACTCCACCCGCTTGGCGGACATCTCTGCGCCCTCGAGAAGGCCAGTGGTGCCGCGCAGGACGTAGCGACCGGTGATGTCGTCGCGCAGGAAGATAGAGCAACCGCCGGCGCCGAGCCGGTCGCGGGCATAGCCCACAACCAGTGCCATCAGCCGGTCACGGTCCAGCTCACCGTAGATTTCCAGTAACTCCTGATCGAGTCCCGTCGCTTGGTTCATAGAAGTCAGATCCTCAGAGCGGTAGACCAGTTCCCCATTTAGTGCCAGTGCAGCCCATAGGCATAGAAGAGCGGAAGGAGCGTGATGGCAAGGACGTTCTGCAACTTGATGAGAATGTGCAACGACGGCCCAGCGGTGTCCTTGAGTGGGTCGCCAAAGGTATCGCCGATAACACCGGCCTTGTGGGGCTCCGACCCCTTGCCGCCGAAGTGGCCTTCCTCGACGTACTTCTTGGCATTGTCCCACGCGCCCCCGGCGTTAAACATAAAGATAGCCAGCGTCGCGCCAACGACCTTCACGCCGATCAGATAGAAGGCCAGCGCCCACGGCCCCATCAGGAAACCGACGGCGATGGGGAAGGCGACCCCGGTAAGCGTCGGCGCGATCATCTCCCGCAGCGCGTGACGCGTCCCCAGGTCCACGCAAGCGCTGTATTCGGGGACGGCCCGGCCGGCTAGAAGCCCGGGGATCTCACGGAATTGCCGTCGCACCTCGTCCACCATGCGGAAGGCCGTCCGGCCCACCGCCTTCATCGCCTGGGAGGAGAACAGGAAGGGAACGGTGGCGCCGATCATCAGCGCGGCTACGTTCAGCGGGTGGGCCAGGTTGAGGCTGCGCACAATCCGCAGGGCCGCCCCTTCCGGATTGGCGCCGCCGAAGGCGACGAAATTGGCCAGGCTATCGCTGCCTACCCCGACCAACTCAGCAGCGCTGAGAAGATAGGCAAAGAGGATGACGACGCTGGTCATCAGGGCACAGGCCATGCCATATCCCTTGGTGATGGCCTTGGTGATGTTACCGGCCGCATCCAGCACATCCCCAGTGCGACGCACCTGCGGCCCCAATCCCGCCATCTCGGCTATGCCGCTGGCGTTGTCAACGATGGGGCCGAAGGCATCGGCCGCCATGATGATGCCCTTCATCTCGGTGATGCCCAGCGTGGCCGCCGTGATGCCGAAGATGCCGGACAGACCACCGCCCATGATGTAGAAAGCGATCACGTTAACGACGGCCACCAGGATGATCAGAATGACCGCGCTCTCCATCCCCCAGGCGAAGCCATAGATCAGGTTGATGGCCACGCCGCTCTTGCCCCCCTCAGCGATCTGTCTGACCGGTCTCTGGGTGATGCCGGTATAGAATTGCACCAGAAGCGAGACCATGATGGCGGTGATCAGCCCCAGCGTGAGGCAGTAGAACAGGCGGACGTCGTGCATCACGCAGGTGCCCAGGAAGTAGAAAGAGGCGGTGGAGAACAGAGCGGTTACCAGGAACCCCAGGTTCATAGACATGATGGGGTTGCGCTTCTCCGTACCGCGCACTGCCAGCACCCCCACCACCGCGCCGACGGCGCCGATGGCCCGGCTGAGCAGGGGAAAGAGCACCGCTGCCCAACCATAGATGGGGACGAAGGTCAGGCCCACGATCATGGTGGCGATCAGGTTGTCGGAGCCGGACTCGAAGAGATCCGCCCCACGCCCGGCCACGTCCCCCACGTTATCGCCGACCAGGTCGGCGATAACGGCGGCATTGCGGGGGTCGTCCTCCGGGATGCCCCGTTCCACCTTTCCCACCAGGTCGGCCGCGATATCTGCCCCTTTGGTGAAGATGCCGCCGCCCAACTGGGCGAACAGGGCGGAGAAACTGGCCCCGAAGCCGAAGCCGACGAGCAGGTGTACGTTCTCCGGGCTGCTCTGTGTCACGCCGAAGAGGAGCGCCAGCGCGAAGATGCCCAGCAGGTTCAGCGCCACGATGGAGAGTCCCATCGTGCCCCCGCCACGGAAGGCGATCAGCAGCGCCTGCGCAGCCGAGGAGCGGGCCGCAGCGGTGGTGCGCACGTTGGCCCGCACCGCCGCGTTCATCCCGATGAAAATGGTCAGCAGGGAGGAGGCAGCGCCGACGACGAAGCCCAGCGCGATCTGCCAGTTCCCTTCCGGCATGACCACGAGCAACAGCAGGGCCAGGATCGCCACGAAGGGGGCGATGGTGAGGAACTCCCGGCGGAGGAACGCATTCGCCCCGATCTGGATGAAGTGGGCGACTTCCTGCATCCGTTCAGTGCCGGCGTCCTGCTTTCGCAGCCACAGGTAGAGCATCGCGACTACGGCCAGGGTTAAGATGCCGATCAGAGGAGCAAAGATATTGACGAGTAGAGCCAAATCCATTATATCTCCTGGCTTGCAGAGTTAGAGAGCGATGCGGATAAGAATTCTATGCCAGAGGCGGGAAAAGTCAAATTTGACTGGCAGGCATTTGACACGCCCCTGCCATTGTGCTAGAATGTCTACAGGATATCAATCCAGCCTGGGTCAGGAGGTGAGAGGATGCCGAACAGTGAGGATACGATTGTGCAACTAGAAGAGCAGGAGATAGACATCTTACAGGCGCTGCTGAAAAAGGGGCCGGCGCTGCCGGTCGAAGTGGCGGTGCGTACCTTCTCCTTCCCTGACGAAGTCGCTGCTCCCTTGGAGGAGTTGGAGCAGCAAGGGTACATCCAGCGGCAGAAGATGCAGAAGGGCGAGATGTTCATCCTGACTAAGAAGGGCCACGAGCGGGCGCTGGGGGTGTAGACCGTCATCAGCCCAGAAAGACGAAACAATGCCGACTTTCCTTCAATCTGTCATCACCTGGCTGGCGGCGGTGCACGGTGATCTCTACGCCATCACTGCTGTGATGGCCCTCGTCTGGGCGGCCAGCGAGGTGGTCATCGGCTACCTGGACCGGCCGGTGCGGGCGCTGCGGACGTGGGGCGCGTGGCTGTTGATGCTCGCCAACGCGCTCTTTGCTTGTCTGGCGCTGGCCGCCAGCCTGACGCTGATCCCCGGTTCGGCCTCGGCCTGGATGGCGCTGGGCGTGGGTCTCAGTTGGCAGGCCATGCTGCGCGGGGGCATCAACATCCAACCCGTGCCAATCTCGGCGGCGCCGGACGTGGGTGGGGAACAACCGTTGGGTGTGCCCCTGAACGAACTCTATGCCCGCCTGCAGGGTTTCTGCGTCGGCCAGATCCAACGCCAATTGGTCGGCGAGCGGGTGGCGCTGATGGAGCGGGCGATGGCCAAACTGGACATGGCCGACCTGGCGCGCATCGCCCGGCTGGTGATCGCCGCCCTCGCCGCTTCGACCGCCGAGGCCGAGCAGTACATCCAGAAGATCGAGACCTCCTCCGATCTCTCCGAGGAGCGGCGGGGGATCATGCTCATCTCGCTGATCCTCGATAACGGCGGGACCGACATCCTGCGCGAGCGTGTGAGGCAGCGACGCAAAGCGTAATGCGTAAAACGTAATCCCACTCTACGCATCGCGTTTTACGTATCACGTCCTCTGGTATACTCACGGGAGCAGATGATGTACCTCACGATCACCCGCGAGCGCGTGACGCTGGACGGGGCGACGGCCACGCTTGAGCCACCGCTGGATCTGGCCGGATGGGCCGATGACCTGGCCCGCCTGCATACCTTCACGCTGGTCGGGGCGCGGGAAGCCGGCGTAGACGCCGCCTACCTGGCCGACCTGGGGACCCGGCTCTTCCGGCGGGTCTTCGTCGGCGACGTTCTGGCCGCCTACCAGGATGCGCTTGCAGTGGGGCCTGTCCACCTGGGACTGAGCGCCGCAGGCAGACTGGCCGCGCTCCCCTGGGAACTGCTGTACGACCCCCAGGCGCGCCACTACCTGGGCGCGGCCGGCCCTGTCACCCTGTTCCGCCGGGTCTCAGAGCTGGCGGGAACAGGCTCCCCCGCGCCGGCCCCCGCGCCGGCCACCCCCACACGGCTACTCCTGGTCTTCGCCCCGCCCGGTGACCCGCCCGTCTACGCCCCCAGCGAGATCGTCGCCATGGTGCGGGAACCGCTGGCGGCGGCGCTGGCCGACGGCCGGGTCGTGCTGGACTATGAACTGAGCGGCACCGTCGCCGCGCTCAACGACCGGCTCAACGACCCGGCGACCCGCCCCCACCTGGTTCACTTCTTCGGCCACGGCGGTGTCGAAGGCGACCAGGGAGTGCTGGGCTTCGCCGACGACGCCGAGGTGAACGAGAGCGCGCCGTTGGGCGGCGTGAGGCTACGCGATCTCTTCGCTGGCAAGGGGGTACAGGGGGTGCTCCTCACCGCCTGCCACTCCGGGCAGGTGACCGGCGCTGCGGACCCGCTGGCGATGGCCGCCCGGGCCATCCTGGGGGCGGGCATCCCGGCGGTCGTGGCGCAGCAGTTTGCTGCGCGGGTGGAGACCACGCAGCGCTTCTTCGCCCGGCTCTACGCCGCGCTGGACGATGGCGACCCGCTGGAGCGGGCGGCCGCCTTCGGCCGGCACGCGCTGTGGGTCGAGACGCCCCCCGGCGACGACAACCCGCTGGGCTTCGCCGTCCCGGTCTGCTACCTGGCGGCCGGACGAGGTCCCCGGCTGGGCCCGGCCCTTCGACTGGGCTCAGGGCAGGCCCCGCCCGAGCCGCCCGGGCTGGCGGCGGTCGAATCGGCCCCGCCCACCTTCACCGGCCGCGAGCGGGACGTGCGGCGGGTGGAGGCGGCCTGGCGGACGCGGGCGTTAGTGGCGCTCTGCGGGGGCGGCGGCGTAGGCAAGACGGCATTAGCGGCCCACCTGGCCCGCGCCAACCGTTGGCGCTTCCCCGGCGGCCTCTTCTGGGCCTCCGCCCGCGGGCGGGAGGGCTTCAGCGTGGACCATGTGGCCGAAGCGGTGCTGCATGGGCTGGGGGTGGAACTGGCGGGCGTGCGGAATTCCCCCGCCGAGGCCCGCCGCCAACTGAGGGGCCGCGCCTGCTTGGTCGTCGTGGACAACTTCGAGGCCGTCCCCCGGCCGAACCGCCGCCCCATCTACGACTGGTTGCGCAGCCTGCCGCAGGGGACGACGGCACTCTTGACCTCGCGGGAGCGATTGAAGGTGAAGGGGCTGCAGACGCTCTCGTTGGCCCCACTGGACCGGGCGGCGGCACGGGACCTGTTCCGCGAGTTGCTGGCCGACTGGCGCGAAGGGGCGCGGGTGACGGGCGAGGAAGTGGTCGCCGTGGGGGACATCCTGGCGCTCCTGGGAGGCTGGCCGCTGGCGCTGGAGATCGTCGCCGCGCTGGCCGCCGATGCGTCGCTGGGGGCAATCCGGGACGACCTGCGCTCCGACCGGGCGGAGGCGCTGACGGCGGAGATCGAGGAAGAGGAGGAGAGCATTGTGCGCTCGCTGGGCACTTCCTACGACCGGCTGGGGGAGGGGGAGCGGGCGCTCTTCCGGTATCTAGGCGCGCTGTGGGGGGACTTCGGGCCGGAGGCGGCGGCGGTCGTGGGGCAGGTGGAGGACGGGGAGACGCTGAAGCGGGGGCTGGCGGCGCTGGTGAAGCGCTCGCTAGTGGAGCGGCTGCACCCGGCGATACCGCGGTGGCGGATCCACGGGGCGGTATCGCTTTTCGCCCGCAGCCGGCTGCAGGTGGAGGAGGGGGAGGGGGAGGGGGAGGGGGCGGTGCGGGCAGCCCGCCTCCGCGCCGCCGAGTACTTCCGCGACTACGCCCAACTGTGGCAGCAGGGCCTTGACACAGCCGGGCTCACGGAGGCACTACGCGCCAGGATGGACGAACTACGCCCGCAACTGCTGGCCCAACTGCCAGTCGAAATCCGTGCTGAGGTCACCGACGAGCAGTTGATGGAACTGGTTATCTCGACGGGCGTGGCCCAGGCCCGCGCCGCGCTGGAGATGGAGCGGGCCAACGTCGGCGCGGCGATCCAGTGGGCGGCGAAGGCGGGGGAGCACGGGCTGGTGCAGAAACTGGTGGACGCAGTGGATCCCTTCCTGAGGACGGCTGGCTACTGGCGCGACCTGGTACAGTACGAGCGACTGGCGCTGGCGGCGGCCCGTGAGGCAGGGGACGAGCGGGCTGTGGCGGTGTGGGCACACAACCTGGCGGTGACGCTGGACGGCCTGGGGGAGAAGGCAGAGGCGGAGGCGCTGTACCGGGAGAGCCGCCACGTGAGGGAGGGATTAGGAGATGCAGTATTCCTGGCCAAGACGCTCCACCAGCAGGGTGTGAGCGCCTACGGGCGCGGCGAGTGGGACGAGGCGCTGCGGCTATGGAACGAGGCGGTGACAGCGTTCGAGGCCGCTGGTGACCACGCGAATGCTGCCAAGACCCTGCACAACATCGGGATGGTGCACCAAGATCGGGGCGACTACGACGCGGCGCTGGAGCACTACCGAAGCAGCCTGGAGATTAAGAAGCAACTGGGCGACCGGGCGGGGGTGGCGTCGAGCCTGCACCAGATCGGGACAGTGCACCAGTTGCGGGGCGACTACGAGGCGGCGCTGGATCACTACCGCCGCAGCCTGAAGACCTTCGAGCAACTGGGCGACCGGGCGGGAGTGGCGTCGAGCCTGCACCAGATTGGGAACGTGCACTACCTGCAAGGTGACTACGAAGCGGCGCTGGCCCACTACCGCCGCAGCCTGGAGATCGAGCAGCAACTGGGCGATCGGGCGGGGGTGGCGTCGAGCCTGGGGCAGATCGGGATAGTGCACGAGTTGCGGGGCGACTACGAAGCGGCGCTGGATCACTATCGGCAGGCAGGGGCGAGGTTCGAGGAACTAGGGGCCAGGAGGGAGCAAGCCACCGTCCTGCACCAGATCGGGACAGTGCACGAGTTGCGGGGCGACTACGAAGCGGCGCTGGAGCACTACCGCCGCAGCCTGGAGATAGCCGAGCAACTGGGTAGCCGGGCAGGGGTGGCGTCGAGCCTGCACCAGATCGGGATAGTGCACCAGTTGCGGGGCGACTACGACGCGGCGCTGGCCCACTACCGCCGCAGCCTGAAGACCTTCGAGCAACTGGGCGACCGGGCGGGGGTGGCGACGAGCCTGCACCAGATTGGGATGGTGCACCAGGATCGGGGCGACTACGACGCGGCGCTGGACCACTACCGCCGTAGCCTGGAGATCAAGCAGCAACTGGGCGACCGGGCGGGGGTGGCGATTTCACGAGCGCAGATGGCGCTCCTGCTGGAGCAACTGGGCAACCACCAAGAGGCATTGACGCTCAT
>Ga0315543_1003894_pt1 | contig 12987 bp, 10 predicted proteins | sample SalMarSW160210MG_2_FD_203098 | JGI IMG/M metagenome (GOLD analysis project Ga0315543, IMG submission 203098) | Salt marsh sediment microbial communities from the Plum Island Ecosystem LTER, Massachusetts, United States - Salt Marsh Sediment SW1601-210 ...
TAAGACGTATGGCATCAAAATAAATCGTCCTGCCTTCGTCGAACGGAGTGCCGTCGAGGACAAGCCATCCTGTTCCGAAGATGATGTCCTGGCGACCTATAACCGCAGTAAGCGGTGCATCGGCCACGTTTCTTAAAGTAAGATTAAAACGGTCCCATGCGATTTCATCAAAGTCAACGCTTTTGTCATAATAATTGTAAGGGTCGTCCCACGTTCTGAATTCCCATACCCATCTGTGATTGAACTCGATATCATCCGTGATTTTTGACTTTGTTCCCCATCTGAATCTGTTGAGAGTGTAATGCCATTTGCTGCTTTGACCTACCGCATCATCCTGAAGCGTATCGATATTCCATCCATAAAACCACTCCCATTTCAAATCGGCTTCCATACTGAGCCAGTCGGTCGGGTTATGGAACCAGTCCCTGAAGCCTTTCACACCAGAAGAGCCGGCAGCAGAAGCGGAATCATCAACAGGCTGGGCTGCGGTTTTTTGTTCCTCTGCTGCGGCAAATACCGTAAACGCTGCCACAGCCACAATAATAAAAATCGCTAACAGTTTCCGTATACTCTTTTCCATATTTTTCTCCTTAAAAACTGCCAGTTATTTCTGACAATACTCCTCTTTCCTGAGTTCCTTATTCCATTTTCGGCAAATAACATCCGGGACTTAATGAATAGTTGTCTATTAATGACTTTATCGATAAAAACGGTTTTTGGCGGTAAAGTCACTATCCGATATTAAAGAATCCGCGAAAACAGCGTTTTCAGTACTGATAAAGCGGTTGCAGACAGGTTATGAATTAGACATTGAAGATTTAGCTACAAGTCAGGGCAGATACGGGACTGATTATCGGCCTGCGATGGTACAAACGGGTGATTGCACTGCAGGCAATGTAAACCAGAATGTAGAACCTCCACCGAACTTCGATTCCACTCCTATCTGGCCGCCATGATGCTCTACTATCTTCTTGCAAACTGCAAGTCCTATGCCTGTTCCGTCGTACTCACTGCGGGAATGCAGCCGTTTAAACATCGTGAACAGAAGCTGCAAATTTTCCTGTTTTATCCCTATTCCGTTATCCTCAACTTCTATCCGTACCACACTATCCGACACAGCCCTGGTCCTGACCGTAATATGAGGAACATTATCCTTAGCCTGATATTTGATACCGTTGGCTATGAGATTCTGGAATAATTCTCTCATCTGAACAGGGTCTGCCTTAACATGCGGCAAATCCTCAGGTATATCCAGTATCGCGTTTGAGTCCTCCAGCAGAACTCCGAGCTCTATATTCTTGAGGTCGCTGATTACTTCGTTAAGGTCTACTGTCTCAAATTCCTGTCCCTTCGTACTTATGCGGGAATAACTCAATAACCCCTCTACCATCTGTGTCATACGGGTCGCACCATCTATCATAAATTGGAGATTTTCCAAATCATCGCCCATAATTTTATCGATGAGTGAATTTTCCAATAACCTGCCGAACGAGGCTATTTTGCGCAAAGGCTCCCGAAGGTCATGAGACGCTATATATACAAAGTCTTTAAGCTCTTTATTGGCTTGTTCGAGCTCTTCCACAGCTTTCTTGAGAGATTTTTCAGCCTGCTTACGCTCAGCCACTTCTTCCATCAAGGCGTCACGAGAAACCGTTGTCCTGTTTAAATCCTCAATCATCTGATTAAAGCTTGCAGCTAACTGCCCTATTTCATCTCGCGATTTAACTTCTATTCTCGTATCCATCTTGCCCTGGCCGATTCGGCCGGCAGCATCCCGTAAATCTATTACCGGTTTTGTTATTCTTTTGGCCAGATAAACGCCGGCCACCAGCGCCAGAGCAAAACTCAAAAGCATCGTCCATATCGTCAGTTTAAGCGATGCAAGAACAGGTTTATATGCCTCCCAGACCGGCAATTCAACCACAACTGCCCAGTCAGGAACGACAAGATGAGCATGATTGGCCACAACCAGCGTTCCCTGGATACCCTCTGATATATCAGCACTGTCTTTATGAATTAATGCATCTCCCTCTACAAACTCTTCCACCTCTTCCAGATGCGTTAAATTCTCTCCCTTTAAAACACGGCTGATATCACCAAAAGCTATTAAATTACCATGTTTATCAACCACATAAGCCCGGCCTGTATTACCAACTTTTATCCCGCCTACCAAGTCCCACATAAATTTCAGGTTTACCTCGGACAGCAGCACCCCTTTAAAATCGCCGAAAACATTCATAATCGGCACGGCCATTATTATCATAGGTTCGTTTGTTATTTCATCAATATATACCGAGCTGATATATTCTCTCCCGAGCTTTGTTTGAGAAAACAGGTTTTTTTCTTTTTGCTCCGTTAACTGAAGTGACAGTAAATCCGATAAACGCGAGTCTCTCATTAACTCCTGCTTTTGCGAATCCAGCAAAATCAATTGGCGAAAAGCCGGCTCAAAACCCAGCAGCTTTTCCAGAATCAGTTTTTGCTCCTGCGCGGAAGAATTTGCCAGATTGCCGAGACTTGCCGCCGTTTTCAATACGTCAAATTTCCCCTGAATGAAACTCTTTACCGTATTGGCTGCCTTTTGAGCGATGAACTGCTGCTGACTGGTAATAATATCGCGCTGGACCTGGAAGTTGAAATATATCTGCAGGCTATTGGCAATCAGCAGAACCACCGCACTGAGAGCCAAAAAAACAATAGCTAAAGTAACTGTCAAACTACGAAATTTTGTCTTTTTCATTGCAAGCTTTAAGATTTAACGAATTATCCTATCCGCCCTGTTTAACAAACCCTCAGGCACAGTCAATCCCAGTTTCTGAGCCGCTTTGTAATTAATCCACAGGCGCGCAGGCGGCGTAACAACCATTATTGTGCCGGCAGGAGTGCCCTTAAAGATTTTGTCAGCCAACGACGCCGCCAGCATACCCATTTCAACATTATCTGGAACAACAATAAGTGCAGCCCCATTTTCTGCCGTATAGGCCATGCCGCCGGCGACAGGCAATTTATGTTCATTCGCAAACCTGATTATCATCGCCCAGCCTTCCGGCGACTGCGTTAGAATCTCAGGCATAATAAAAATTGCATCAATCCCAATATCATCCAATGCGGTCCGCGCATCCAGAGCAGCCTGAAGCTCTTTTGTATTGTTGACAGTATCTTCTACAAAAGTCATTCCTAAGGACGGTGCCGTCCGATACAGGCTGTCAAGTGCAACAGATGCATTAGGGTAATGGGGGTCGTAGATTAAGTAAACCCGTTTGGTCTGCGGCGCCAACTCGTGCAAAATCTCCAGACGCTTGGCTGTAATCTCAGGACCGGGAAAACGAACACCGGTGATATTTCCACCCGGTTTCAGTATACTCTCTACCAGATTATTCCCTTCTATGCCGGCCAGAGCAAAAACCACAGGAATATCTGTTCCGCCAGTAGCCGCCTTGGCCGCCAAGGCCGGCTCAGTGGGAAACGCAAAAATCAGGTCAACCTTGTCAGCAACAAAATTCCTGACAACTTGCTCTACTCCGGCAGGGTCGGCGTTAAGTTTCTGGAAGTCATAAACAATGTTCTTGCCCTCGACATATCCCAACTTAACCATTTCGGTCTTGAAGCCATCTGCTATATCGTCAAAAGGCTCCGCTCCAGAGACAATGCCTACCCGATACACCTTTTGCGTTTTTTTACCGCAACCGTTCAAAATTATGCAAAACACAACTAAAAAAGTTGTAAGTAATATCAGCCATTTAAAACTTATTTTCTCGCACATAGTTATTTTCCTTTGTCTTTTAGTAAAATTTAACGAATTATTTCATCTGCCCTGCTCAGCAGGCCTTCAGGCACGTTTAGTCCCAGTTCTTTAGCTGCCTTGTAATTGAACTGGAAGAAACTTTCGGATGAAACAACCGGGATAGTGCCGGCTGGAGTACCTTTGAGGATTTTGTCAGCAAGAATCGCTGCCTGCTTGCCTGTGCCGACAGAGTCGATATTCACTCCAAAAACAGACCCGAAGCCTTCCACCATCATTAAGGCGCCGCCAATCGGAATCTTATGCTCAGCGGCAAATTTACCCATTACCACAAAGGCATCAGGTGTCACAGCAAGAGGCTCTGCTAAAAACAATATGACATCCATACCAATATCCGCTGATTTGGCTTTTGCCTGCAGTTCAGCCTCCAGCTCAGCCGCATCTGAGGCGGGAGCTTCCAATAACGTTACCTCTGCGGATGCAGCCATTGGCCGCAATATCTCCAACTGGCTTTTTACAATAGGATAACCCTTTTGATAAGGTATCCACATTCGTTTGGCCTGGGGTATTAGCTCTCGCATAATCTCAAAACGCTTGGCCGCAAGGTCAGGGCCGGGGTAGCGTACGCCGGTGATATTCCCGCCTGGCTGGCGCACACTGTTGACCAAATTAGTGTCCTCTATGTTGGCAATGGCAAAAACCACTGGGATGTTAGTTCCTTCAGTGGCAGCCTTGGCCTCCATTGATGCCTCAGTGGGAAATACGAAAATCAGGTCAACCTTATCAGCCACAAATTCCTTGAGGATATTCTTATATACAGCCATGTCAAAGTCTGTTTTCTGCAGGTCATATACAATGTTCTCGCCCTCAATGTAGCCCAGCTCGGTCATCTTGGCCTTGAAGCCATCGGCTGCACCGGCCATATATTCCAGGCCGGACAGAATACCCACCCGATACACCTTTTGCTCTTGTGCCTTTTTGCCGCAACTGCTCAAAGATACACAAACTACAGCTAATAACGTTAGAAACAAAATTTGCCTGCTTAGTTTCATTTTAATCACCTGTTCCTTTAACGTATTTAATATTTGTATTTGGCATTCCAATAGCGCACAATAACCCTAAAGTATTATCCTTTACAGAATTATCGACATAGAAGTCCACCCGGTATAGAAGCTTTAATTAAAACCCTCACTTGCCGCATACAGACCCACAACCGATAAAAAACAGACAGAATTATCGGGCGTTAAAGAATTGAAAATTGAAGATTGAAAATTGAAAACAAAACATTTAGAATTAGTGGTTTGTCCCGTGTAGCGAACAGGCAGCATAACTATTGGATGAAATACGAGTTGATGAGGGTGTAGCTCAGCTGGTAGAGCAACGCACTTTTAATGCGTAGGTCTTGGGTTCGAACCCCAACACCCTCACTTTTTTTATCGGCAAATAGAGCGGCCAGGCAGGTGAGAAATGGAACGGGTGACAAGCAAATGGCAGATACATAAACGCCTTTATAACTGGGTCCTCCACTGGGCAGATACAAAATTCGGTCTCATCGCTCTGATAATCCTTGCCATCACCGAACCTGTGTGCGTGCCGATACCTGCCGATGTGCTGGTAATCGGAATGTGCCTGAGCAAACCGAAAAACGGCATAAAATACGGGCTTATCTGCTCCGTGTTCTCCATACTCGGCGGCATGCTCGCTTTCTCGCTCGGGCTGGCTATAGGCGGAGAAAATATCGTTGCCATATTTGAAAAAATTCATCTCGGCTCAAAGGTCAGTCTTGCACTTGAAATATATCAGAAATACGACTTCTGGGCCGTTGCTATCGCAGCACTTACACCTGTGCCATATATGCTTTTCAGCTGGCTGGGCGGTATGGCTGATATCTCCCTCGCAAAATTTATCCTCGTCAGCGTTGTATTCAGGACTATGCGTTTCGGCAGCGAAGGCGTTCTCTTTTACTTTTTCGGCAAAAGAGCAGAACATTTCATCGAAAAACACTTCAACCTTGCAACCATAATTGTTATAATACTCCTCGCTATTATTGCATTTTTGATGAAAAAACTCGGAGCGGTGTTCACCACTTAGTCAAAATGACAGAAGAACAAAAAAAACAATTGCTCATCACTGCCAGAAATGCCGTTACGGCTGCCGTTGCAGGTCAAAAGCCGCAAAGGCCGCACAGCGATGAGCCGCAGCTTAACGCTCATTGCGGATGCTTTGTTACGTTGAAAAACGAAGGCGAACTTCGCGGCTGCATAGGACAATTTATTGCGGATAAACCTCTGATAGAATTAGTCAGCGATATGGCTGTCGCAGCGGCAACAGGCGACCCGAGATTTCTGCACAACCCGATTATGGTAAAGGAGATAGACGAGCTCGACATCGAAATATCAGTCCTGTCGCCTTTGAAAAAAACTGATAATCCACTGAACCTTCGGCTCGGCATCGACGGTATATATATAAAAAAAGGCTTCGCAAGCGGCTGTTTCCTGCCGCAGGTGGCAACCGAGACAGGATGGAATAAAGAAGAATTTCTGTCATATTGCTGCTCTCATAAGGCGGGGCTAAAGCCCGATGCGTGGAAAGACAAAAATACCGAAGTTTTCCTGTTCACCGCAGAGATTATAGAAGAAGAAAAATAAAATATGTTAAAAAAACTTTTAATAATAGCCCTTCCAATACTAATCCTAACAAGCGGATACGAGTGCCTTGCAGCTTCGCTATCAACTGTTGAAGGTATGATTGAATACATCTCGCCGATACCGGCCGTCAGGAAAGTTGAAAAATGGGATAATCCTTACGGCGAAGGCCTGATTATCGAAACTCAACACTATCGAGTTCACACAACAATGCTCGAACCTTTAATGCTCAAACAAGTTCCCGCTTTTGTCGAAGCCGCGTGGAAACAATACCAGAACCAGCTTCCGGAGCCGGTAGAAAGCAAGGATAAATTTATCCTGTACCTCTTCAAAGACCGCTCGCAATGGGAAAATTTCACAAAACAATTCACAGGCGACCAGTGGCCGGTATATCTGAAAATTAAAAAGGGCGCATATTTTCTCAACGGTGCCTGTGTAACGTATAATATCGGCAGAAGCAGAACATTCAGCGTAATCGGACATGAAGGCTGGCACCAGTTCTGTAACAGACATCTTAAATACAGGCTGCCGAGCTGGCTCGATGAAGGTATCGCGCAGCTTTTCGAACAGAGTAAATTTGACAAAGGCTGGTTCGTATTCACGCCGGCAAAAAACCTTCAAAGACTCGGAGCCCTCAAGCTCACTTTACAGAACAATCAGCTTATTCCCCTGCGCGAACTGATATCTCTAAATCCCGGAGAAGTCGTAATGTGGGAGGAATCAGACAAAGCTGTTATGGCTTTCTACGCACAGGCCTACGCACTCGTAAGATTTTTACGAGAAGAAGGTTATGGAAAAAGACTTTCAAATTATCATCAGATGATGCTCGGAGCACTAAACGGCACCTGGCCGCTCGATGAAAACGAGGCCAAAATCGCATCAGACAGAAACATTCCACTCACTATCGCCTGGAACAAACACATAGCTCAGAAACTTTTCAACATCTATATAGGCCGGGAAATTGAACAAATCGAACCCGAATACCAGGCATTCTGCAGAAAAATCGTGTACCACGTCCGGGTAAAAACAAAATAATCGTTAGTGAAAAAATGTCGGCTGCTAAACATTCCTTTATTCTCGCCTCTGCTTCACCAAGAAGAAAAGAACTACTCAAAAAAGCCGGCTATAAATTTGACATTGTTATCTCAACTATTGACGAATCAAAAATCAAAATTAAAGGATTAACACCGGCTCAATTCGCCTGCGCAGCGGCACTTGCAAAAGCAAACAATGTAGCCGAAGAATTCCCTCAGAAAACCATCGTCGCTGCTGACACCATTGCCGACTTTGACGGCCAAATTATCGGAAAGGCCCAAACCGCCAAACAAGCCGAACGGATAACAAGAAAACTTTTCAGTAAACCGCATAAAGTCATCACTGCTATTGCTATTGTCAAAAAAAATATCGGTCTTGAACTTGTCGATTACGACACGACAACCGTTTATCCAAAAAAACTAACCGAAAACCAAATTACCGAGCATATCGCGTCAAAATTATGGAAAGACAAGGCCGGCGCTTATGCAATTCAGCAAGGTAGTGACAAATTCATCGACCACATCGAAGGCAGCAAAACAAATGTAATGGGCCTGAGTATGGAACTATTTGAAAAGATGATAAAAAGGATATAGTTTGACGCTTAACTGCGAAGCAAGATACGAGATAGAACTTGAATAACATTGTATCGCAGGTATGATTGTGTTAATATAAATAGTTTAGACTTGAATAGTAATAACCTTATTCATTCAGGAATGTACAATGCCCGGAATGTTTTACTCATTGCAGGAAGTTATAGACAAGCTCGGCAAAACCGAGGCTGAAATTAAAGCCCTGGTCAGAGAGGGAAAACTCAGAGAATTCAGAGACGGCGCAAAACAACTTTACAAGGTCGAAGATGTAGAAGCGATTGTAATCACGCCAAAAGGAGACACAGCCGTACTCGACGATTCGCTGCAATTAGCTATCGATGAAACAGGTGAAGTATCCCTCGCACCGGAAGAGCTCGATGTGCTGATGAAAGAGGATACCGGCAAAAACGAATCGAAATTCAAACTCGATGAAACCGGTGAACTGCCGGCCGACGAAGTTTTGGACAAATCCGGAAAATCGGGTATTGAATCCATTTCAAAGGGAGATACAGACAAGCCGCAACAGGACGCTGTACCTGCCGAAAGCACCGATATATTCTTAGAACCGACGGAAAAACAGAAAACAACGGACGAAGATACTAAAATCTCGCTAAGCGGAGATTCCATAAATGTGCTCGGGGACTCAGACACCGAATTTAAGATAAGCGAGGATACCAGCGGCGAGACAAAACTCGTAGAAAAAGGACCAAAATCGCTGGACGAAAAGGGCCAGGATGAAATGAGCATGGCTAGACTCGACGAAGATGTAAATCTTGAGGGTGTTAGCGGAAGCGGCTCCGGACTGCTGGACCTGTCCCTCCAGGCAGACGACACTTCACTCGGAGCTGTGCTTGACGACATATACCCTGAAAGTCCTGCCGTACCGGCTGAACAAACCCCCATCGTACCAGGCGCTGCTGTGGCCCAGGAAGCCGAAAAAATCTTCGAACAGGCTGAAGAATCCCAGCCGATGGAGCAGGCCGTAACAGCCGAAACCGCGGTTGCACCGGCTGCCGCAGCAATCATCGCAGAGCCGCCGCCTGATGCTGCCAGCAATACCTTTGGTATAACGCTTTTTATACCGCTGATAGTCCTGATTTACACTGCCATCGTGATTGCCTCAGGCTATAAGCCCATATTAGACCTGAAGATACTGTCCACAATAGAACCAATCATCTGGTATGTAGTAGGCGGGACAGCAGGACTGGTTATCCTCATCGTACTTATCGGCTCATTCATAGGCCGAAGCGGCACAAAACCGCCAAAAGCCAAAAAGCCAAAGCCGGTAAAGGAAAAAAAGGTTAAAAAAGAGAAAAAAGCTAAAAAAGAAAAAGAAACACCCGCCAAGGAAGGATAAATTCAAACAATTTCAGCTATTTTTCTCTGGCTTTTACTGCCGTGCAGGGGTAGATTCATACTCAATTGTTTTGCCGAAATAAGGGATTTTTTTCTTGTCAGGAAAGGACATAAAAATGCAGGTCTCCAAATTCACTTATAGATGTATTGCTCTCGTAACAATCGCGCTTATCCTGAGCGGATGTATATCACAGGAAAAATACGACGATTTGAAACTGCGAAACCGCAGCCAGCAGCAGAGAATAGACGAGCTCGAGAGCCAGCTCAACGTAACAAAATTAAAACTCGCACAAACCGAAAAACAGCTTGCTGAAGCACAGGAGACCGGCGATGCGGATATCGATGCTTTGAATAAGAAAATCGAAGCGCTCCAAAACGATATCGATAAGAAAACCGCCCTTATAGCCAAGATGCAGGCCGAACTCGTCAGGGGCGGGGTCGCCCTACCGCCGGAACTGGCAAGCGCGCTCGAAAAATTCGCCGCCGCAAACAGCGATATGATTACCTTTGACGAGGCAAGTGGAATGGTCAAATTCAAAAGCGACCTGCTCTTCGAAAAAGGAAGCGATATCGTTGCTTCTAAAGCCGCAGGACCCATTAAAAAACTGTGCGGAATAATCAACTCCAGAGAGGCTGAAGGATTCGATATAATTATCGCAGGCCATACCGACGACATACCAATCAGAAAATCAGAAACGATGCGTCTGCATCCGACAAACTGGCATCTGTCCGCACACAGGGCCATCGCAGTGGAAAAAATGATGGAGACAAGCGGCGTAAAACCGACACGTATCAGCATCAGAGGTTTTGGAGAATACCGGCCGTTCGAAGCCAACAAAGCAAATAAAAAAGGAAATCCAAAGAACAGACGCGTCGAGATATATCTTGTGCCGGCAGGAACATAATTCCAATTTCATAAGCCGCAAGCGGCCAACGGAAGGAAGGCTTGGGGGATAAACTACCGGGCAAATTGGGTAAAAAGGTTTACAAACCCCTGCAAGCCTGATGTTATATCGCAACTTGCAAAAAAACCCTCCACAGCGTAACATTATCCGTTATGAAATCGGCCATTGAACAAAAAATCCAGTCGCTAAGACAGCAAATCAGAAAACACGATTACCTCTACTACGTACTTAATCAGCCGCAAATACCCGACCAGGAATACGACCGATTATTTAATGAACTCAAAAAGCTCGAACAACAACATTCTCAGCTTATAACACCGGACTCGCCCACACAGAGGGTCAGTGACAAGCCTATAGAAGGCTTCACACAGGTAAAGCATGCCATCCCAATGCTGAGTATCGATAACACATACAGCGAAGAAGAACTGAGAGACTTTGACCAGAGAGTCGCAAAAGGACTGGGGACAAAAAACTACGGCTATGTTGTCGAACTGAAAATTGACGGTCTTGCCGTGAGCCTGCGATATGAAAAAGGCATACTTGCACTGGCAGCCACCAGAGGCGACGGCACAACGGGAGATGATGTTACAAATAATATAAGAACAATAAGAGCCATACCGCTGTCGCTCGAAGGCGATGTGCCTGATGTGCTGGAGGCCAGAGGCGAAGTATATATGCCGAAAAAGGCATTTCAAAAACTAAACGAAGAAAGAGAAAAGCAGGAACTGCCGCTCTTTGCAAACCCGCGAAATGCAGCGGCAGGCTCATTAAAGCTGCTCGACGCGAAAATCACAGCGAAAAGAAATTTGTCATTCTTTGCTTATGCACTGGGCGAAACAAACAAACCTTTTGCAAAAACACATTATGAAAGCCTTGAAAAATTCAAGAAAATCGGGTTACCTGTCAACCCAAACATAAAAAAAGCGGCTGATATCGACGAGGTGATTGAAATATGCAATCAATGGGAAAAGAAACGATTCAAGCTGGATTACCAGATTGACGGCATAGTTATCAAAGTTAACCGATTTGACCAGCGTGATGTCCTCGGCGCAACCGGCAGAGCGCCAAGATGGTGTATGTCATATAAATACGCTGCCGAGCAGGCACAGACAAAAATTTTGTCGATAGACGTGCAGGTCGGCAAAACAGGAAACCTGACGCCTGTGGCAAATCTTGGGCCGGTACAACTTGCAGGCACAACCGTAAAAAGGGCAAGTCTTCATAACTTTGACGAAATTGACCGGCTTGACGTCCGCATCGGCGATACGGTAATTATAGAAAAGGCAGGCGAAATCATCCCGCAGGTCGTCGAAGTAAAAAAAGAATTCAGACCCGCAGGTGCAAAATCGTTTAAGCCGCCTGTGAAATGTCCCGAATGCGGCACAAAAGCAGAAAAGGATGAAAACGGCGTTTATATAAGGTGTATGAATGATTATTGCCCGGCCAAAGTAAAAGAACAAATCAGGTATTTTGCCGCCAGAGACCAATTGGACATTGAAGGATTAGGGCCTGCAATTATAGACCAATTGGTAGAAAAAAAATTAGTTATAGAACCGGCAGACTTATATAAACTCGCAAAACAGGATTTACTAAAACTTGATCGTATGGGCGAAAAGAGCGCTGATAACCTAATTAAAGCCATTACAAAAAGCAAAACCAGAAACCTGGCCAGAGTTATTGCAGGGCTTGGCATACAGCACGTGGGCATTCAGGTCGCTGAAATACTGGCTGACAGATACAGCTATCTTGGACAGTTAATGCAGGCAAAACAAGAGGAACTCGCTGAGATTGAGCAAATAGGACCAGTAATTGCAAAAAGCATACACGACTATTTTACAAAATGGCGCAAGCGTACTGAAGACTTGCTCAAGTACCTGAATCCGCAAACGGAAAAAGCAACGTCGTCGAAAAAACTGGCCGGCAAAACCTTTGTCGTTACAGGCACGCTTGAAAACTTCAGCAGAGCAAAAATCGAGCAGACAATAAAACAGCACGGCGGGAAAGTCTCATCGAACGTCAGTAAAAATACCGATTACGTCCTTGCAGGCGCAGAAGCAGGCAGCAAACTCGACAAGGCATTGAAATTGGGGGTTAAGGTGATAAACGAAAAACAATTTATGGCGATGCTCGAAAGATAGAAATGAAAAAGCCGTATGAAAGACATGAAAATATATATAAGAGGATGAAAGAGAAAGGCATTCGCTCCTGGAACGAAAATCAACGCATAAAAGGCAAAACAGTTGATGCGGACACTAAGCGATTCTTGAACGATGCTCTTGCTCAACCATGGACGCCCAAAAGCGGCAGGGTAATTGAGCTTGGCTGCGGCACCGGCCCAATATTGAGGTGGATTTGCAAAAGGGATTTTGGCGGATTGGGTGTCGATGTCAGCAAAACGGCAATTGCTATGGCGAAAGAGCAGTCGAAGGGGTTAAAAATCAGATTTAAGCGGGCGGATATATGCAGAGGTGATGTTAAAATAGCCGGGAAATTTGATTTGGCGGTAGACGGGCATTGTTTGCATTGTATTATCCGGTCTAAGGACAGAAAAGCGTTTTTTAAAAACAGCTTTAAGCTGTTGAAAAAAGGGGGCATTTTTATCGTAATGACTATGTGCAGTCCGGCGGATAGAAGAATATTCTCGAATATGTGCGAGGGGCAAAAGCTGATAAACAATACTATTTATTCACCGTATGATAAAGCCAGGGAATATG
>Ga0315543_1003897_pt1 | contig 12983 bp, 13 predicted proteins | sample SalMarSW160210MG_2_FD_203098 | JGI IMG/M metagenome (GOLD analysis project Ga0315543, IMG submission 203098) | Salt marsh sediment microbial communities from the Plum Island Ecosystem LTER, Massachusetts, United States - Salt Marsh Sediment SW1601-210 ...
CCCTTGCGACCCTTGAAAAGACTGGGGAACTGGCCATCAGAAAAAGTCTTGATTTTATGACCTATATTCGGATGAAGGTGAGCAGCAACACAGAGATATTGAGTGCCATTGAAAAAAGAATTGACCACTGGGTAAATGAGCACTATCATGGATCTGGTGCCGTGGTTTATACAAAGCTTCAACCGATTCATGACATTCACATGCACTCATCCGATATCGGTTACAATTTCAAAGCTCCCGGTCGCACTGAGAACATTTTAATCTTCAGCACCATTGCTCTGTTAATACTTGTTATAGCAATCAGCAATTACATCATCCTGGTTCTTGCCGATTCTGCCAACCGACTTCGGGAAGTAGGAATTAGAAAAGTTTTAGGAGCAGACCGAAAGGCATTGGTTTTTCAGTTCCTGAGCGAGTCATTCATTATATGTATTGTCTCTTTGCTTCTCTCCTTCCTTTTTGTCCATTTGCTACTTCCTTCTTTAGGCAGACTGGTTGATCGTCCCTTTACCTTTCCATTCTGGAGTAATCCGATCGTTCCTGCCGGATTGACCCTTCTCACTTTGATCATCAGTCTTATTGCCGGTTATTATCCGGTTCTGTCACTTTCCCGGTATAGCCATATTGAAGATCTTCAGATACATGGAATAAAGATCCGTTCACGGGGATTGAAAACGGCCTCGGTATTTATCCAGCTGACCATTTCTGCCTTCATGATCACCATCCTGCTGGTTATGTATAATCAGGTTGTTTTCCTGAAAAAAACGGATCTCGGATTCAAACCTGAAAATTTGGTAGTATTTTACAAGGTCAACAAGCAGTTTTCGAAACCGTTGCGCCAGATAAGGGAAAAGCTTCTCAATCATGAAGAGATCATTAACGTCTCCGCTTCCGATGCTATACCAGGCAATATTGTAATTATTCAGAATGCCTGGTCATCGGAAGGTTCTGCTGACAAAGCATTCATCATCAAAGAAAATCCGGTCCAGGAAGATTTCCTGGAAACATTTGGAATAGAATTTGTAGCCGGCAGGGATTTTTCACCCGAGCTGGATGGGGATACCGGGAAATTTATCATCAATGAATCTGCTGTGGCGAAATTGGGTCTAAAAAACCCTGTGGGTAAACCCATAAATGTATGGTATCATTGCGATACGGTGATTGGCGTGGTAAAGGACTTTCATTTCGAATCACTGTATGAACCGATCATGCCGATTGTATTTACCCGCTATATAAGGCATTATCAATACATTACAGTCAGGGTAAAAAAGAGATTATCACAGGATATTCTCGATTTCATACAGGAAAATCTGGAGGAGTATTATGAAGATGCAGCCTTCAATCATTATGTTGTTGATAAGCAGATTCGTTCAAAGTATTCGATTGATGAGCAAAACACAAAACTGATGCTACTGGGCACCTTGCTTGCGATCTTGACCTCTGCATTTGGTCTGTTTGGATTAATTACTTTTTCCGTGGTAAAGAGAACCAAAGAGATGGGCATTCGCAAGGTATTGGGCGCAGATTCACGTAATATTGTTATGCTAATGATCGGTGATTTTGGCAAATTCGTCATACCAGCAATTGCACTTGCAATACCTTTTGCCCTTCTTTTTATAAAAAACTGGATGCAGAATTTTGCCTACCGGGTTAACATTCCTGTCTGGATCTATTTAGTCTCAATAGGAGTTGCATTATGTGTCGCACTCCTTGCCATCCTGGTCAGGGTGATTCGTTTCGCCTACTCCAATCCGGCAGATTCGTTGCGGTATGAATAGGGAATGAATCTCAAAGACCCTGATGATACAAACAGGCAGAAAAAAGACTACCCTCTATCAAACAGGATCTCTTTCTCAGGATGGTTCAAGGTATGATATGAAAAGACTTTGGGGAAGCAAAATGAAAGGCAAAGAAGAGGGTCAGTCCCTTCCTACTCATGCTCCCCCATAACTTCTTCCATTTTTTTGGCAGCTCTGTCTGCAATCTCCTCGAACTTCTTCACATACTCTTCATTCATCGAACATTCCGAAAGGGTAACCCATTGTGTTGACCAGGTCGCTGCCTCCTGTACCAGTGCATCCCATCTTTCCTGCAACCCTTCCTCCTCACCGGTTCCGGTAAATACTGCTTCCATCACTTCAATGTACCCATTCATCCACTCTTCATACCGCTTGAGGAAATCATCACAGTCGGCAATCTTCTCATCGGCTTTTGTTTTTTCCGCTTCCGTTTTGTCTTCTGCGGATCCTTTATCATCTTTTGATCCCCCGCATGAGGAGAGAGTAAAGAGCATGGCCAGCGCCATGAGGTAAACCAGTTTTTTCATGATGAACTGTTTTTAGGTGAATGATTTAGTACGGTAAAGATAAGGATTTGGTGGTTTAAACGCACATAAAATTAGGTATTACTAAGCAAATGAGGGATGTGGGAGGAAAAGAAAGGTGAGAGGTGAGTGTTGAGAAGTGAGTAGTGAGTAAGAAAAGGTGCTCGGTCCTGATTAATAGAAGTTATGCCGAAAGTATCCCTTTGGGAAAATTTATGCCATAGGCATCCCTATGGTATTGATAGAATTGTTAATATGTTAGATTATGCACAATTAGTAGTTGTAAAGGGTAGTTATAGAATAAGTCAGTCCAATAAGATTAAAAAATACCCCAGCGGAGTATAATAATCAATAGCCCCGGGTAACCCTGTGAAATAACCATTCATTTCAGCACTATGTCTGGGGTGTACAATAATGTTTCGCTTCAACAGTTCGTCTGGGAAGATCGCTATTTCACGGGGGCAACCCGGGGTTGGTGTATAACTAAAAAGATGGTCCAACTGCGCTGTAATTCGGCTGGAAATCCCTCTATGGACCATAAATCACCAGGCGTAAAATCGTGTAAGAAGATTTAAGAAAGGAGAGGCGAGACGATGAGACAGTGGGACTTTTAGGTGTTGAGAGGTGAGAATAATGATTTCAAATGTTGAATGTCGAATTTGTTAGTTAGAATTCTTTTTCAAAAAATCTTGTCACGCGTTACTCGCTTTGTCCGCCGACTATGTCGGCTGAAGTCCGAAGTCTTCTTCGGCAGCCGAAACCTAGGTGAAGGCTGCGACGCAGGCGGATCACTCTTCACTTTTTACCCGAACACCGATAAACGATTTTTTTTAATTATTTTGTATTCCTGTTTGGTTCAGTATCAACCCGAAACAATCCTGGACAATGAGGTTGCAAAAATCAAGCCTGACCGGATTCATCATCCTGCTCCTGGCTATTTTCAGTGTGGTATTCCACCTTATCTTTTACAACACATTTGAATACCACCGGGATGAGCTGTTGTATTTCTCGCTGGGGACCCATCCGGCAGCCGGCTATGCCACCACCCCTCCCCTGATCGGCTGGATGGCATTTGTTTTAATCAAGGTCCTCGGTTACTCATTATTCACTGTAAAGCTTCTTCCGGCATTGGCCAGCGGAGGAATGGTACTGCTTGGAGCTGCCATGGCTAAGGAGTTGGGAGGGAAAGAGTATGCCAGGATCCTGGCTGCCCCTGAAGCTGGATCATGAAATCACTGAGTTTATCTATGTAAATGATGAACTGGGAGAGGATGTGGAGGAACTGTTCTCCGATATTGTTGAGGTTGGACGGATATCAAACCCCTATGCACGGGAATTTGGCACAACCGTTTACCTTTGCAGGAACCCGGTCAGAAGTTTTAACGAATTTTATTATGAAATTTTGGAAGAGAGAGGAGTTTTGAAGGATGAAGGATGAAGGATGCGCCATAGGCGTGCCTACGGCAAAGGATGGAAGAAAAGAGTAAGCAGTATGCAGTTGGCAGTAGGCAGTAAATAAATTCTGGGTGAGGGAGAGACGATGAGACTGTGGAACGGGGAGATTTGGAATGATGAATGATGAGTGAAGAATGATGAAATAAAGAGTTGCCACGAATGCACAAATGAAAAACAATTAACCATTAACAAATAACAATTAACTTAATTAACAAATAAGTCATGAAAAATTTAATAATTGTAATTTCCTTATCCATCGTTACATTGGGATGTAAAAACGTCAAACCCGTAGAAGCGGATGATGCTTCTTCTGAAAAGAGATACAAAACCACCGGCGAAGTGGAAAGGCTCAGTCCGGACCTGGATGCCATCATAAAAGCCGATGCACAGCTTGAGATCATCGCCGAAGGGTTTGAATGGTCGGAAGGACCGCTGTGGTTACCGGAACAGCAGTTGCTGATCTTTTCCGATATACCAGTCAATTCGGTCTTTCAATGGAATGAACAAGACAGCACTAAGCTGTACCTGAAACCATCGGGATATACAGGGGATACTCCGCTATCGGGTGAGCCGGGGTCAAACGGACTGATCCTCGATCCGGAAGGCAGGCTGGTCCTGTGCCAGCACGGAGACCGTTGCATGGCGCGTATGGATGCTGACCTGCCTGCTCCCGAACCGAAATTTATCATCCTGTCGGATAATTTCGACAGCAAGCGGTTGAACAGTCCGAACGATGCGGTCTATAACAGCAAGGGGGAACTGTTCTTTACCGATCCGCCCTACGGGCTCGAACAGAACGTGAACGATCCGTCGAAAGAACTCGATTTCCAGGGTGTCTACAAAGTTACGGTTGACGGTGAAACAATCCTATTGACCGATGAGTTGAGCCGTCCCAACGGGATCGCTTTCTCCCCGGATGAAAAGCACCTGTATGTTGCCAATTCAGATCCTGCGTTCGCCGTCTGGATGGTGTATGATGTCACACCGGAAAGCACCCTTGAAAACGGCAGGGTATTCTGCGATGCTACAGACCTGATCGGGAAAGAGAAGGGAGCACCCGATGGTCTGAAGGTGGACGGGCGGGGGAATCTGTTTGCCACCGGTCCTGGAGGAGTGTGGATCATATCACCGGAAGGGGAACACCTGGGAACCATTAAAACCGGAGAAGCAACCTCCAATTGTGCCTTCAATGAAGACCAGTCGGTGCTCTATATCACCGCCGATATGTACCTTATGCGGGTAAGAATAAGACCGTTATAAGTTATATGTTATAAGTTGAAATATTGAATAAATTTGAAGAAATCATAAAAGATCATACCATGAAAACACACTATTTATTTCTATTTCTTTTTCTTTTTCTTCTGGGATGTTCGGTACAGAAGGAATTAGCATTCACTGAGGAGGATGCAAATTATACCAACAAAACCGACAGCAAGGTGCGCAGTGTCCGGTTCAGGTACCTGGGTGAAGGGAACCGGGTGGAATTCAATTTCAGGGATCCGGTAAGTGGAGGCGGATTGACCATTGATGAAAATTCTCTGATACTGCAATGTAAAAATTTTGGGCGATGGAGCGGTAACCGGTTGAGTTTTGATCAACCTACTTTCCCGTTTCAGTTTTATATCCGCTATAAGATCCTGGTACATTCCGGAACCAGCACGGAATCAAGACACTGTGAGTTTGATCTTACCATCAACAAACCCGGATCATGGAGGGTGGAGGTGAACCATTGAGATCGGTTTTCGTTGTGCGGTAACGAAACCCGTTTCGTGAGTCGTAATTCGTTATTCGTCAAAATACCGATGGATTGATCAGGAAGGCTAAAAAGAATGAGAAAATTGAACCCAACTGCAGGCCTTGATTGAAATGGCAGAACCAATAGCAGGGAATTGCACTAACCCAACCAGAACCAGGTTTCCGAAAGACGAATACCAATAGACGACCCGGGCTTCGTAACCGCATACCGACCGGCGATTCTTTAAAACTTTCCGACCGAAACCATCGTTTCTCCCCTGCTCATGGGTGGAGTAGCGATGATATAAAGTATAACACCGTCATAGGGTGCAACGATTTTTTGGATGGTATTTCCAAAATAATCGGTCAACTGTCCGACCAATTCGCCCTGTTGTACGTGGTCACCCCGGGAGACCAATGGAAAGAATAGCCCTTCATCCTGTTCAGAACGGATGATGGTATATTCCTGTACACAAACCGATTCAAACAACAGTTCCGGTTCCCCGTCGATCTGTTGATTCTGGTTTTTAGCATTTCAGGCTCCTTTCTGTTTCGTGGTTTTTAAATGTAGGTGATTGGTGGGATAAAAACAAAAATAAGCTCCGTAAGAGCTTGCCTGGATGAGTGGAATTTCTTTAGGAGTAGGAATATATTTCACATTCAGCGGGTAGTTTTCATCTCAGATCACTGACTCGTACCACGAACTGCCACCAGCACAAACTACCTGCAGTCGTAGTACGAGATCATTGATGAAAAACTCACCGGGTGACCCGGAGTCACACGGTGAGTATGCTCTCGTCAGGTATTCCAATTGTTCATCTGGTTTATCTGCGAGATTTGAATAACCCAAGACCAATGTAGGGCGACTTTTAAAGTCGCTCATTAGTCGACTTGGAGAGTCGACCTACATGCTTTCAGGATTACCCGAAAGGATCGGAACAGTGTGAACCAATTTTAAGCTCCAGCGGCATTCCTGGCTGGGAGCGTAAGATAACAGCCAGGGTGACCCGCAGCGGACTGAAGCCCTGGATATATTTTTCAGATAACCGGATTTTGTTATAAATTTGCAGCCTACTGGTCCAGTATCCGCCTTCTTCGCTTAATGGCGAATACGGCGGACATGGCTCAGTGGATACCTGGCTGGTGTGATCCAGCCAGATAAAATATAAGGTCCAGTAGCTCAGTGGATAGAGCAACAGTCTTCTAAACTGTAGGTCCCAGGTTCGACCCCTGGCTGGATCACTAAATTAATAGTAAAGCGATTGATTATCAATCGCTTTTGTTTTTTTGGCCTTTTAGCCTTGTTTCTAAAACTAATTTTTGAAAGCAATGCCTTTAATTGGTATAGTTGTTGGTTGTCGAAATAATAAAGTTACAAAAAAATACTTTACATTAACAACAGTTGGATACGGTGATATATACCCAATTACAATAGGTGGAAAGATATTTACATTTATTATTTTAATAATTGGATTAGGAATTATTGCAGTCCCAACAGGTCTCTTTACATCAGCACTTTCAAAAACCAGAAAGCAGGATTAAAAAGGTAGGCAATATGGGCTCTCCTTAGTCTCCGGGATGGGATGTGCCGCATTTTATGGTGTGTTGCTTTTATAAGACAAATGTCAATTACCTTATACTTTCTCAACTACCAATATAAAATCAACTTTTGCCGTAGCACCCATACCCAGAAATACTGGCCGGACATTGGGAATGATGGAAATAACATCCCCTTCTAACTTATTGATAAAATTTTCAATTCTTTCCTGCATCGTGTCACTTTTGACATCGATGCGGTGTACACGGTATTTCATGGTGTTGGTTTTATTTTTTATTTCAAATTTAGAACAAAATGGTAAGTAAATGTCTCAATGTTTTTGAAAAAAAGGTTTCGCACCTGCCTGCCGGCAGGCACGGCCTACGGAGCGATGATTGGTCTTTTCTAATGCACCTTTGCTACCAACGTTTTGCTCCGCTGGAGCAAAAAGAGAACGGATAACATGACAATCTATAGAATCATCACTCCATAGATGTGTCACGTTGGTAACTAAACGATTTTCGGATTTATTCCCGCTCCAGCGGAGCGGTATGTTGGTAAAATAACAGGCCACCACATTCACATCGCTCCGGAGGAGCGAAACCATAATATAAAAATCATTCCGTTATTTTTGACAATCGATCGGCAATTCTCGTTGAAAGGTCTGCTGCAAATCGGTCCAGGGAGCGTTTTCCCGCTGAATAGCCTTGCAGGACCGGTATATTTTTGCTCGACAAAACCCAGGGCTACCCCTGTGAAATAGAGACATTCCCAAACGAGCTGCTAAAGAGAAACTATCTTTAACCCAAGGACGTACAGTTCCAACGAAACGTTATTTCACGGGGCCGCCCCGGGCTGATATCTTTCGCTCCTGCCTGTCCCTGCCTGCCGGCAGGCAAGGCGGCTGGCAGGCCTTCAGAGCTCTCAATGATACAGCTATATCAATAGCAAAAACAAAAGAAAGATTCAGCGTATTTATCGGATATTATAAAGATACTTTTTGGGTAAACATAAAATAACAGCGGCTAATGCATGCAAAACCAATTGCTTTATTAACTTTATGAAGCAAATCAGCTTTAACTTTTAACTTTGATAATCATGAAACAAAAAAACAGAATTTGGATTTACCCATCGTTTGTAATAATGGGATTTTTACTACTGCTTGCAACTAGTTGTGAAAAAGATAGCACCTCTCCTGACTATGCAAGTAAAGTTACAGGTACATATTATGGGACAGTGACTGTAGTTGGAACAGGAAGTGTATCAGGCTCCTCAAAACTGACTAAAAGTTCAGACAAAGTAGTTAATCTGGTAATTACAATAGGTTCAAGCAGCATTCCCCTGAATGGAATCGACGTCAGTAAGTCTGGAGGCACTATTTATTATTTGAATTACACTGACGCTAGTGGCTCGTTCTCAGGTACAGTCAATGGAAATAGTCTTACATGGACTTTAACCGATGGTAGTGATACGATTACATTTAGTGGTACAAGATAAATCAATCCTCCAAGGATTTCATTACTCTGTTCAACAACCTAAATTATAGTACTTTAGCTAGTTGAATATTTATATCATAATGCCAATCGAACATCATTTAATCGTGAGGAAGTTCAATAGCACAACGGGTTAACTTATTAACAATTAACAAATAGCTATTACCCACTGAGGAATTCTATTGTTTTCAGGTATTTAAGGCAATTTAGGCAATTGAGGCATTCAAGGCATTTGTAAATTCTTAATCTTCCTGCTTCTTCAGAATATAATATCCGGCTCCTGCATCGTAATGCAGTTTACTGACGTTTCCTTCCTCTTCTACAAACGAAATGAAAGAATTACCCAGCGCCCATTTCTTATCCCCGGAATAGTCAAGGGTGTCTATGCTCCCATAAAGTTCAATGGTCAATATCTCTTCACCGGCATCAATAATTACCTCCATGTCTCTTCCTGTTCTATGGCCCTGAGCAATGTATCCCTTGGGTATTCAAAAAAAGCATATTCACCGAACGAGGGCATTTCGGTATAGCCCTTTATTCCTGAAGTATGGTTCAAACGCTGTTCAATGGTGACTTCCCTGCCTTTTGTGTCAAAATCCAGGTATTCGGTGATATCATCCCCTCCATAGGAGTGGCATGTTAGTAACCCAAGGTGAGCGAACGGATGTGAGCGCCTGCCTGCCGGCGAGACAGGTAATCCTGGGAAATGGAACCGGAAATGAAATCGCCGAAACTGAAAACCTGGATTGTTGTAGATGTGTTTTATTCTTCTACAGGAATCCCTATCGTTCAACACCCAGCTCATCAAGGACCAGAGAATTGATATTCTTGCTATCCGGTGCGGTAAAGACGACCGACCCTTTGCTGATGTCAAGGATGTAAGTGAAACCTCCCCGGGTAGCAACGTTATCAATTGCTTTCTGCACCTTTTCATAGATGGGTTGCAGGAGCTCATAGTTCCGCTGCTGCAATTGCTGATTGGCATTTTGCTGAAAATTATAGATCTTTTCCCTCATTTCCATAATCTCAGATTCCTTGGTTTTCTTAATGAGTTCAGAATAGTTCTCCTGGTTCGTTTCATAATCATTCTCCAGGTTGTTCAATTCAACCTGCATATTCTCCAACATCACTTCAAGCTCTTTCGTGTCTTTTTCCAGCAATAGCTGGGCACTGTCACTTTCCGGCATTGCGGAGACTATTTCAATCACATTGACGTGACCGATCTTAAGCTGGTCCTGTGCAAAAAGGTTCTGACCACTTAACATCAAAATAAACCCGGATAGAAAAAAAAACATCTTTTTCATATGATTAATTTTTAGGGCCAGTTCGGTATATTGTACAATGCTAACTATGAGTTTAGAATTTTATTTCCTGGAATTTTAGTGAACTTTTTGTGATTTCGTGTTTTAGTAACGCACGGTTAGTGGCAGTTTTCGTTTCTAAAATCTTGCCACAAAAACACAAAGACACGAAATCCGCAAAAAGAAAACCAGTGATAACTTACAACTTTCAGTATATATCGAACTCGCGTTATTATAAGCAAAATGGGATTGGTTTCCTGTAAAAATAGAGGTATTCCAGGTACAAAACAAAGCCTGAAAGTTAAAAAAGCTTAAAGTGAGGATATTAGCTGCTATAAATAAAAAGGTGTTGTAAGACCCGTCAGTGTCTATTTGACCTGACGGTGTCTGATCTGATTTTAAATCAAATACCCGTAATCGTGCTTCTCAGCCGGCAAATGAACATTTTCCACCTTATGCTCAGCATGATAGAGTGCATATACTCTTTGGATGTATGGGTATTCAACGCGCGGTGTATTCCTTGTCCAGTCTCCCCCATTGGAGATCAGCAACAGGGGCCCGGGAGCGCACAGGGCAGCAATCTCAACATTGTTGGTCTGTAAAGATTTCCCGTAACGTAAAAACCCGGGAAGCTTTCAATGGCAATATTCTCCACAATATATCAAGATTTAATGAGGCATTTAAGTCATTTTAGGCAATTGAGGCACTTAAGGCAATCTAAAAACTCGTACCACGAACTGCCACCAGCACAAACTGCCCGCAGTCGTAGTACGAGTGTTCTCTACTATGCTTTACTGATCCTTATCCTTCCGTTGTTCCTGGTCTGTGCGCAACGAGCCGGTTATAGAGCCACGCAAAGATAGCACCTCCGATGAGCCCGTCGGCAAATGCCTATATGTTCAATTTCATACCTATTCTGTTTCTTCCGGTTCAGTTTGTTCTTCAGTTTCCTCAGCTTCTCCCATTTCAGCTTCTCCTTCATCCTCCTCCGCTTCGTCATAGGAGGAAGTATTAATAATGGATAGATACACAATTTTCCAATCTCCTTCAATTTTCTCTAAAAATTCCACATGGATGCTTTTATTGACAGATTCACCTTCATCATTAAAGGATTCATTATCAAAAACAGCCCAGGCGCAATCTTCGTACACTTTAATTTTGTAATTCGTCTTTACCTCGGGATTTTTAACCGGTTCAGGATTACTCTCAAAAGCTTCTTTCATCGCCTGGCTCGATTCTTCCCATCCGGTGAAATAACCATACATGGATTTAGTGGCTCCTATCCGTACGAGTGTTTCATCCTGGAGGCAGGTTGCTGCCCAGCGGTCAAAATCCCTGGCGTAATAGGCATTGGATTCTTCTTCTATAACAGCTTTGATAGCTTCTTTTTCTTTTTCGATGTCGATCGTTTCCTCGCAGGATATTCCTGCAAGAACAACAAGAATGATTAATGGAATTAAATACTTTTTCATGGTTTGGTTGTTTTAAGGTTTATACTAAATGACTGTTTCTAATAAAATGCACTGATCCCCTGCTATTTACAGGTAAACAGGTGCATTGCATATATAATAGGGACAATTGTTATCTGGTTCGGATAAACAAAGGTACAGCATTTAACCATAAATGACAATATACAATTGTTAGAATATTTCTCATCACCAACTGGCGGTTCGAAATGACAGGGAAACCGGTCGTGCCCCGGCTTTTCCACAGGAATCCCTCGGGAAAGTCCGGGGTACGACTATTGAGGTTCTGAATACTCGTCGCCCCAGCTGTAGTGGAGCGACGAGAAGCTGGGCATGCCCCGATTTCAACTCGGGGTACGACTATTGAGGTTCCGAATACTCGTCGCCCCAGCTCAAGTGGAGCGACGATGGGGTTGTTTTGAACAAATTTCAATGATGTTTGTTTATATACTATAACGTTTAAAACAAAGATTGCAATTGTTCAGGTTATTCTTCCTCCAGCGGAGTAGGTTAGTTGTTGTTGGTTTATAGGAGGAAAGGGAGCCATCCTGCGGGATGCTCCCTTTTTTCTTGACTAACACACCCCTCCCATAAGGGATCCCTAATTTATTATTGAGGGTTGCAATCTTCTCGTACATATTAACCCGAATTATTCATGCATTCAGCATGAATAATGACGATACATAATTGATATCTATTGATTATCAATTATATATGTCAGGGTTAACACCGATGGCTACTCAATGTTTTACCCCTGCCGGGGTAGATAAAAAATCTAAAAACTCGTACAACGAGCTTCCAACCCATCTATCCTCGCGCAGTCGTAGTACGAGGATGTGTACTCATCACTGAGGATCGCAGACTCCTGACTGCCGGCCTTGCTCTATGCTCTATGCTCTTTGCTCACCCATCCACCCTCACCGGCACTTCTTTTTCGGTATAGGCAGGCAGGGTAAAGACGAAATTACTCCCTTTTCCGGGTTTACTTTCTACCCAGATCCTGCCGCCGTTCTTTTCGATATACTCTTTGCTTAAGATCAGTCCAAGCCCGGTTCCTTTCTCCTTGGACGTGCCGATGTTTTTGTTTTTAACGTCGATCCGGAACAGCTTCTCCTGGTCCTCTTTACTCAATCCTATGCCGGAATCGGATACAGAGATTTCATAGTACCCTTTCTTCTTATTTGCTGTAACCTTCACTTTGCCCCCTTTAGTATTAAACTTAATGGCATTGGTCAGTAAATTTCGGATCACTGTTTTAACCATGTCGACATCTGCACGAACATAAGTTTTTTCGGGAATATCTGTTGACAGGTTTATGTGTTTGTATTCTGCGTTCATACGCAAAAGAGAGACCGTTCCAAAGACAATGGTTCTCAGATCAGCTTTTTCTGGATGGAAAGTGAGCCTGCCTGTTTGCGCCATCGACCACTGCAGCAAGTTATCCAGGAGGTTGAACAGCAGGTTTGCGGATTTATGTATTCGTTGGATTGAAACACTCTTTTCTTCATCACTCATCTGGCTGAAACCTTCCAGTAGTGCTTCGGTTACCGAGAGAAGCACTGAAAAAGGGTTCTTCAGATCGTGAGCGATGATGGAGAAGAATTTATCTTTCGCTGCATTCAGTTCTTTCAGATAATCAGCCTGCTTTTTTATTTCGTCCGTTGACCGTTTGAG
>Ga0315543_1003900_pt1 | contig 12979 bp, 24 predicted proteins | sample SalMarSW160210MG_2_FD_203098 | JGI IMG/M metagenome (GOLD analysis project Ga0315543, IMG submission 203098) | Salt marsh sediment microbial communities from the Plum Island Ecosystem LTER, Massachusetts, United States - Salt Marsh Sediment SW1601-210 ...
GCAAGGGAGAGAACGAGGACTTAACAACTAAATAACCAACGCTGACTAGGGAAACTAGAGGCGGACTTTGAGAGCTTAACGGCTCCGGGGTTCGCCTCTTTTAGTAGGTGAGATAGATGCTAGAAGTACCAATATGGGAGTGCATACCGGTAGAAACTCTTGTCAAGCTGATTTTATATCAGTGGGAATGCTATGGCACTAGGCTGGAATTTTTATTGGGGACGCCATTCGGCGATATAGAGTCTTTAGAAGAGATTGACCGGCTGATGAGGCAGAAGCCACATTACCACAGGAAGCCGAGATGATGCTAAAAGACGGCAGACCCTACATGGAAGAGCGGGAATACTACCCCCTGGGCGAGATAAAATACACCGCCAGGCAGTGCCTATGGCTACTCCGGCACCTGCTTACTCTGAAAGTGGGGGACTACCCGCCGGACCCGGCGGGGGCTGGGTCGGGCTATACAGAGTTTCGCGGCGGGAAGAGACCGACTAAGCATCGGGCCAGCTTTGAGACCCCTGCCCTAGTCGCTGCCGAGCTAGAAGTCCGGCTCTCTAAGTGCGGGCTGGATGGGCTGATATTAAGAGACCTTATCATGCTGGGGGACCCGCCGGAATATTTAGCTAGATGTCTTGGTATGTCGCAAGAGATGATTAACCGGCGGAGCATGAGAGCTCTGAAGTATATCTCCAGTGAGAAGAGGGGGTGGAAGAGGCGGAGGATAAGCTACCAAGAGTTCGTAGGACATAGAAAGAGCCAGAACTAGGCACGGAATGGTATGATGCCCAATACTCGCTGGCTCTTTTAAGCACCTAGATTTGCGTCCTAGTGCTTCGTTTTTCTGCCTTGATTGAGTTTCTCCAGTTTCTCTATGAGAGCCTCGTTCACAAGGTCGCCGATTGGCCTACCTTGCCTCGCAGCTTCGGCTTTAGTTTGTTTATAGACCTCAGCATCAAGACCCCGGATAGTCCTATCTACTTTGTCTGCCATTATCTTGCCCCCTTTCACACCTTGTAGTATTCATAGACACCCTTGATAGCCTCGTTGAGATACCTGCCTTTAGATGGAGCACCCAAGAAGCCTTCAAAGACTTCTTGGGGGACGCCGATATAGACATACTCGGCACCAGAGTGAAATTTGACATGGAGTTCTGAAGTGTTGGCATCATACCCCAGCATGGCTATATTAGAGCTTTCTGCTGTTGACCAACTTATCATCTCAACTCCTTTACAATACTTTTTACTGCGCCTCTCTTATCAGCAGCATTGACCGGCGGCAAGGCTCTCCCATTATAGCTCATTTCAAGAGTCAATGCTTCTATCTCTTCGTGGGTATGGTCGCCGAGATGCCGCCGTAGCCAATCCCAACCGCAGAGAGGCGGGATAGCACCATAGCCCCAATTGAAATAACGCTTCTCTTCTCCTGCCATAGCTTACCCCCTTACTGATGCCGGCGTTCCCAAGCGGCTCCGAATAGTAAGCCGATACCGAAGACTACTACTCCTCCGAGTATGCAAGCTGCTATTAACACTTTAACTCTCCTTTCTCCACCCATCGCTGGGCTTCGTTTCTGATATGTCGCCTGTTGGTGGCCTGGGTGAACCTTGCTCTCTCTGCCGGCAGCTTTCTCACGCCGTTCTCGCTCCGTTTCTGCATCAAGACAAGGGTATGGTCGGCATCTTCAGCAAGGAATAGCCCAGCCTGCCGTTGCTCCGGTGTTAAGATGCTCTCTGTTTCATCGGGCATCATCTACATTCACCCCCTTTACCGGTTAGCTATTGACTCTAGTGATTGGGCTATATCCACCAGCACCTTGAGGAACGGCCTAGCCATCTGGACGAGGTAAAGAGCTAGCTTTTGGTTCTCGGTCAGAATTCCTTTATCCTCTCGGTAGCTCAAGTGCTCGTCAATAGCCTCATACTCTCTCAATAACTTTTCCCCTTGCGTCTTATTCATCGTGCCCCCTTTCGGTCTCGGCTCCGCCTAATCAGCTTACCAAGACCATAGTGTTCATCGGCAGTTCAATGGTATGGAGCTTGTCAAAGGTCACCCTGTCCATTACCAGCAGGTAGGTATCGTTGCGCTCCATCTTAAAGTAGGCTTCGGTGCTGTTCGGGGCTTCTATCCTTTCCAGCCAGACTGACTGCCTATCGCTGTGAATACCGACATACTCTCTGCTCTTTCCCATCGGTCTATCCCCCCTCTCTTTCGTTTAGTTCCCTGATGACCAGTTCCATACTCTCGGCAGCATAGCCGGCAGCAGTCATTGAGCCGTAGGCTGATTTCTCGTTGAGTAGCCCATTGATATACCGCAAGCCATCCTCAACGCTGGGGCTGGTCAAGAAGTAGTCGCCCAGTTCCTTAAACATATCGTAGGACTTGCGCTGCCGAATTTCCGCCAGCTTCTTGGGGTCGTCTGGTAGCTTTACCATCGTTAGTCTCTCCTTTCTGCTAGGCTTTCCAAACCAGCACTATTCCAGTGTCCATCTCTTGACCGCAGGCATTACACTTGGCGTGTTCTGGCGACTCCTCGCAATTCAGGTCTTCACTCCCGCAGGCTGGGCAAGGGATTAAATCCCTTTCCCCGTAGGTCTTGTAATGCTCCACCTTTGCACCATCGGGCTGGATGACTACCAGCGTTCTGAACAGGTCTTCCAGTGTCTTGACCTGCTCTACCGAGTCTCGCCTGATGAGACGATAACCGCAAGGCTCTTCATACCAACCGGGACAAAGCGTGGACTCTTCCGCTTCCTCGTCTTCTTCCCAGTAGTGCTTGGCGTAGTCCCCCGCCTCTTTCACGGCTTCGTCTAGGGTCGTAGCTCCACGAATGAAGATGTCCTCGCCGTATTCATTCCCGCCCTGTGGGTGGAGAGGTTAGCGCTTCATAGGCTCTCCTTTCTGCCGAGCTTCGGCTTCTGTCGCTTGCTGGGCTTCGGCTTCTCGGGTTGGAAGTTTCGGCAGTGGCCGTTGTGAATGTCGGCGTCTTGGCAACAGTCCCGTCCCTGCCGTAGCTTCGCCTTGTTTGCCAGCTTGCAATACTGGCACTGATTGGTCTTGATAGCTAGGGTTTTCCGTCTGCTTGTTTTCATCTCATGTCTCCTTACCAAGTATCGGCAGTTGCCCACTCAGGCAATCTGGAGATGATGTCATAGCTTACTTCATCAATTAGGTGGTCTAGGATTTTGGCACAGCCGTTGTGGTCAACTTCATCTAGGTTGTAGCGCAGTCCCCGGAGCGACTTTAGAAACTGAATACCAGAGGGATAAGGGAGGGTGGTTTGGGTGAAGTCTAGCAAGCTAATGCCTAGCTCGTCAGCGTTGTAGCGCTCATTGTAAGCCATAATGTTAGCCACTCGTAGGTCGTCAACAAAGCCTTGATAGTGCTTGTCCATTCCGCCGTGAGCCTCCCAGCCATCGGGGTATTTGAACAGGTGGGCATACTCTTGACCGCCCCGCTTGATACATAGGGTCTGGTAAATCTTGAGAAACTTCTCATCCTCGTAGAGTATCGTTGACATCTTCTCCCCCTTTCTCTTTTATTTCAGCGTCCCCTTAATCGCTGAATACTGGGCGGGTGATTTTTATTTAGCTTCCCTTCTTACACCTGTGCTTGTTGATTTGTCCCTTGCTAAAGGTTCGCTTCCCGCACTTGGGGCATTTCCCCTCAACAAACCCGCTCCTAGATGGCGGTAGGAACTGGCTTTTAACCTCTGGCATCGCTACCCCCTTTCGGCATAGTCTTTTGGAGTGCTATACTCTCAAGCTCTATCTGCTGAAGCTCCGGGATAAGGTTGTTTAGCCTGCGGTCAACACTCTCCAACTCGCCGATAAGTCTAGCGACTTTCCTGGTAGTCGGGAGCATTGACCTTAATGTTTTCTTTCGGTATGCCATAAACTACCATCCTTTCCTACCCGCCCAGTATTCAATTGTTAAGGTTCGGCTTCAGCGCTTGGCGCTGACCTCTGGGGACTAGCTCGGGTGGTCAGCCCACTAATCCCCAATCGTCAGGGTCAAATGCTAGAGGTAATACTTCTGCTCTGGGTGTGCCTTGACTTCATCCAGGTTGTAGCTCTCCCCTGCCGTAAGTAGGGCATCTGCTGCCCCCCGCCGTGTAAGTTCCCACTCATTGTTGCCATCGCTGAAGCGGTAGCGGTCTTTATCGGGCAGATATTGAATGGTGGTTTTTAATGGGTCTGCTGGTTTGTTGAGATGGGCTGGCTGCGTGCTGACTTCGGCGTGAGTGTCTATGATAGTGTCGCACATACATTCCCCGCAAAGTCCGCCGCCGTTGCGCCTGATGTTGTCGGCTTCGGCTTGGTTCGGAGCTAGGACAAAGACGGCTCGGGTAGCTCGGTCGCAAGTTGGGCAATACCAGTCGGCATCAAGAGGGAAAGAAAATAGCTGGTCGGCACCGGGACTGGCGCTCCCCTCTCTCGGCGTCCAGGCGGAGCAGTCCTCCTCCGTAAGTTCTCGGTCAAGGTCACCGATGTCCGTAGTCCCGCCCTCGTAGCACTCCTTTGTCGTGATGACGCAGTGGGCGCAGGTTCGGCAGCAGCGCCTGACTTCGGGGGTCGTCCAGTGTTCTAGCTCATACCTTTTTAGCGCTGTCCAGAGTTCCTGCTCGGTGAGCTCGTCCCAAGATTTAAGGTCTGTCATTGGCTTGCCTCCTTTGTCTTTATTGTCCTCATTGTAATACTATGATTACAAGTTGTCAAGTCCCCTTCAGGCGTGGAGACCAACGAGTTTTTGGGAAGTCATGGCGCATCACAGGCGTGGAGTGCGGGGGTCTGCTGTCCCGGTCTTGACATTTCTAGGCTAGTGTGGTAGCTTTTTTATAGGGCGCATTATCGCCAGTTTTAGGGCGGAATAAGCGCCTTTTTTGATGGGAATTAAAGCGTGGCTAATTCATAGCTGGCGAGGGGGTTTTTATTGTGGGTGGCCAAGGTTCAGGTCGGAAATCAAAGCTCCAGGAGGCGAAGGACGCAGGCGCTATTCTCTTCAGGTCTGCTCCTGACTGCGCCCTTTACTTGGTGCGCTGCGTCTCGGGCAAGGTCAAGCGTCCTTCGTATGCCAGGATAGATGTAGCTAAATATATCCTTGACCAAGTGGTTGGCAAGGCTCGCATCAAGGGCGAGGGTGGGGGTGGCGCTCCTGTGTCGTGGACGGCTATCATCCTGCTGGCAAGACAGGCTGAACAGGGGGAAGATGCGGCGGCTCACCCTCTCGCCCCTGTTGGCTCGTCCCTACTCCTTTCCCAAGCTTCTGACCCCTCAAATTCCGGGGCGGTGGCAAAGTCTGAAGACCCCAAGACCCCTTAGAATGTCCGCCTGATGCCCCCTCTTGAGTGAACTCAGAGAGGCTTTCAGGCACGGAATAAGTATTATACCAATAAGATACCAATATGATACTACTATTATACCCGTATGATATGGGGGTTATATGGGTATTATAGTCATATCATACCCATATGATAGTAATATAACCAGTATAGTATCTTATCACTCTGCTTCTGCTTCTGTGTCTATGTCTGTGTCTCTACTCAGAGGGGGGATTGTCAAGGGGGGAGAGGTAAGGGAGGGGGAGAGTGGAGACTGCCAGACCTTAGCGCTTGAAATAATAAGGAACCCACCCTAACGCCGTAGTTGACCTATGGTAGTGGGAGCACCCCTCTTTCGGTGGGGAGGGGGGATAGCCATGCCCTTACGCCTGTAGATTTATCTTCAGGAAAATACCCCCTACCTTCGGAACAAGGGCTTTGGGGGGAGGGTTGGTGGCCCCTTCTACAACACCGGTAATTCTGACTGCCTGAACTCCAGTACTCAGGCACGATTATAGGGGGTATTTTAAGATGAGGAAGCGTATTTTTAACTTCATTAAAGACCTTTTTTACCACCGGTGGAGCTTTACTACTCAGGAGGGGCATCCTCCCTTTCGCCCCTATGCCCATCACCGGAAGCGGCTCTGGTTTTCACACAAAGAAACGCCTGATGGCTGTGCGACCCCGACTTATCCGGGGCAGACCAGAAGCGTAGAAGAGTTGGTGTAGTGAGTGACCGGTCAAAGTTTAAGAAGCTGGAGAATGGCGAGGAACTCCACCTAGACTATAGAAAGGGAAACCTACGCCTTGCCTGTTGCGACTGCGGGCTGGTCCATACCATAGCCTTTCATGTCTATAGGGGTGGGGTTCTCGGGATAGCGATGGAGCGGGACAAGCGGGCTACGGCGCAACTCCGGCGCCACGACTTCGGCTATCTCCAGCAAGATGGCTCGGCGCGGAAGTATCATCTGGAGAGGAAGAATGGAGCACTTTATCACCTGTAAACTATGCGGGGGTTCCTCGGGGACGATGAAGCATATCGGGGAAAATGTCTATGCCCATGTCAATCAGGCGGACTGTCGCCGGCAGAGGGCTAAGGATATGGGGAAGAGGCAGTCCGCACCAACCCTTTTAGCTTCGCGGCCAGGACTAATCCTGCCAAGGTAAAGGAGAGAATGATGACAGCACTGGATTTTAAGAAGCGCTTTCTGAAGCAGAAGGAACTCCCAAAATTTGTCGTTGTGGGGCATCTCTCGCCAGTGACAGAAGGAGAGAGAGATCATTTCTACCATATCAATGATGACGAAGCAATCCCTCACAATGTTGGTGTATCTCTATCTCTAAAACCGGGATATGCTGACCACCGGCGAGATGACATTCCTTGGCTCGGAAAGGTAACTTTATTGAACTAGAGTAAACCAGCATAACCCTTGGGGGGTGATTAAGCTGATACGCATTTCAAAGCGAAAGCTAGTGGTGGGGTGATAGTCCCACCAGCCCCCTATTCTGGGGCTTTGGAGATTCAGTGATGTTTGAGGCTTTAGCTGGGCTTACTACCTGCGAAAAGTGTCTCATCGTGGCTATCGTGGTGGCGGTTATCGCTATCCTGACGCTACTGGAGACATGGCGCAAATAAGTGCGTGATGTGAGTGAGGTGATGGATTGACAACACAAATTGACATGGACTCACCGGAAGCGGCGCTCAAGCTCCGCGAGTTGAGCAGAGAGAAGCCTGACTGGTGGATTGAGCATATCTTGGGCTGTAATCTCTGGGCGAAGCAGAGGGAGATAGTCCTCAGCGTCTTCCAGAACCCGAGGACGGCAGTCCGGAGTTGCACCGGTAGCGGGAAGACATTTACGGCAGCCAGGGTAGCACTCGCTTTCATAAACAACTATGAAGGTAGCCAGATCCTGACGACAGCCCCGACCTTCCGGCAGGTGGAATCAATCTTCTGGCGGGAGCTCGCGGTTGCCTTTGCCCAAGCTCGGTTCCCCCTGGGGGGACACTTAACGGCAGTGAGGCTTGAGAAGGCAGAGAAATGGTTTGCTATCGGGCTTTCTACCGATGAGCCGGAGCGGTTCCAGGGCTTCCATGCTCCTTATATGCTGGTGATCGGGGATGAGGCAAGCGGTCTGGATGAGAAGGTCTATACCGCCATTGAGACGCCACTATCCACTGGTCATGCTCGGTTGCTCCTGATCAGCAATCCCACGCAGCCGATAGGCAAGTTCCGAGAGACCTTTGATGGTGATGGCGCTAAACTCTACAAACACTTCCGCATCTCGGCGTTTGACACGCCAAACTTCGTTGCCTTCGGCATAACCCCAGAAGATATAAAGAGTGGTGAGTGGAGAGATAAAATCGGCATCGCAAGCTGGCAGATAAGGGATGGTTCTTGGCTCAAGAAACTCCCCTGCCCTTACCTGATAACGCCGCTCTGGGTGGAGGAAAGGCTTGAGGCTTGGGGAGAGGGCAGTTTCGCCTACCAGGTCTATGTGATGGGCGACTTCCCAGAGAAAGGCGTCAATAACCTTTTCAACCTCCCCGAGCTTGAGGCGGCGAGAGATAGAAAGGTGGAAGATGAAGGCGAGGAAGTCGCCGCCCTAGATGTTGCCCGCTATGGCGATTGCGAAAGTGCCTACGGCATCAGGCGGGGAGATAGAGTTCTCAAGATTGAGACCTGGGGGCATGAGGGAATACATTACACCACAGGTCGGGTCTGCCGCCACATGAGAGAGGGTAACCCATCGGTCATCCGCATAGACGCTGGTGGCATCGGCACCGATGACTGCGATGTTATCGCGGCTGAAGGTTTTAATGTTGACCGCGTGCTCAGTAACCAGCCAGCAGTGGACAAGGAGAAATTCCTCAACCGGCGGGCTGAACTCTTCTGGCTTCTCTCCAAGAGATTTACCGATGAAAAAATCAGCATCCCGAATGACCGCAAGCTCATTAGCCAACTGGCTGATATAAGATATACCTATAAGCAGGGCAGGATGGCGATGGAGACCAAGGAAGAGATGAGGCAGAGGGGCTCAAAATCACCGGACCGGGCTGATATGCTGGCTCTCCTCTTTGCCCCGGGTGAGGTTGTGGATGAGGAAGCTGGGCCAGTCTGGACTTATTAAGGAGAGAGAATGGAATTGACAGTCTTGGAAATAATCGGGACCTTGGGCGGCGCTGGTGCCGTTATAGCTCTCGTCATATTTTACTTCTATCGGAAAGACCGGCAGGACTATGAGAAGAGACTCCGAGAAGACCGGGAGTGGTATGAAGAGAAGCTCCGCGCAGACCGAATATTTATGGAGGATCGGCTAACCAAGATCATAAGGGCAGACCAGAAAACAAGACAAAGCAATACCAAGGCTTTAACTGGGCTTAATATTTACTTGCACACGCTCAACGGCAAGACCAAGGCGGGAGGTTCGGCAGATGGCAGATAAGAACGATGACTACAAGCTGAAAACGAGGCGCTATTTAGCTTGGGGAGCAACCTTGTTAGGTTTGGGAACTTGCGCCTTTGTAGCTATCTGGTCAATCATCTTCAGCGAGGGCTGCCAAGACTTAGCTTCTCTTGCCCTAGGTATTATAGGAACTACAGTGGGCGGCGTAATAGGTTATTTCTTCAGCAAGAAGGTAAAGGAAGAGTAAAAGCGAGGACTTAAAATGGCTGATGATAGTGCGAAAATCTACGATAAGATTAAGGCTAAGGAAACAGAGCGTGGCCCACTCTTCAAGCGGATGGATAGGGATGAAGAGTTATACTTCCTCAAACCTTATGTGATGACATATCCCGGCTCCGATAAGCCGATGAAGAATGTGGTCAATGTCACCTACAATGATGCCGCTACCTTCGCCGTGAGAGCAATCGCCACCTTGGGTAGTGCTGAGAAACAGCCTGTAGTCAGTGGGCGAGATTTACCGGCTAAAAAGGCGACTACTATTGAACACTTCATTGATGATGTCAGTTATACCATAGATGACTACCTGTTCCGCCAAGGGATTCTCGCTCTTGATCCTTGGCTGAATGAACAAATCTGCATCCGGGGGCATATCGGGGCAAGGGTTACTTTCTATAAGGAAGGAAACACCTTGATCCCCGACCTACTCCCGATGGATATGCGTTACTTCTCCTTTGACATGGGGAGGGAGGGCATGGACTGGGGTAGCTATACCACCTACCGGACCGAGGCTGATATTAAGAGCGAACTCGTAGAGGGAACCGAGAAAACCCAGATCAAGAATATGACTGGGAAAGAGGATGATAAATACGAGGTAGTTGACTTCTACAACAGTGGCGACAATATTATCTTCATCGGCGGAACAGAACATAAGAAGCAAGGCCATAAATACGGCGAGCCACCTTTCGTATATGCCAAATCCGCTGGTTCCATGCTCAAGAGCCCTGGTGCGGTCAAACATGATGGCGAAAGTATCTTCTGGATGAACCGAGACCTCCTAGATGAGATGAGCAGAGTCGCCAGCATTTTACAGACGCTCAATATGATGAGCTTTTCTGCCGGCTTGATGTATGAAAGCAAGGCTGGGACAAAGGCTAAGCCACCGAAGAAACCCCCGATTGGCTATGCCTTTATTACCCCGGTTGAACTGGGCGGTGGTTATAAGTCCATGCCCATCAATGACATCAAGAACGCTACCCGCCTCTTCTACGCCACTTTAGATAGAAGGCTTCAGCAGGGTGGGCTTTCAGCTATTGATTATGGCAACCTGACCTTCCCGCTCTCGGCAGTGGCGATCACTCGGCTCTCTACTTCCCGAGATCAGATATTCCTCCCGAGGATACAGGCAAAGGCGATTTTCTACCAGCAACTCTTCAAGATGATTATTAGACAGTATATCAAGCTGGGCATCAAAGCCAAACTCGGTAGGGAGGGGCAAGAGACCGAGTATGACCCTGAAGACTTGAAGGGTGATTACCAGATTCACTTCAAATTCAAGACTGAATCGGCAGAACAGAGGATAGCCAACCTCTCCATCAATCAAGCCGCCAAGGGGGAACTCTCTAGGCGAACCCGAATGGAGATGTATATGGGTGTTGAAGATCCCGAAGGCGAAGAGGAGAGATTAGCCTTGGAGGAAGCCGAGCAGATGGATGAAGCCCTCTTTCTCTACAACCGGTGCGGAAAGCTCATCGCTAAGGGTGAGAATACGCAGGCGTGGATTCTTTATTTTAGGCTGCAAAATGTCCTGAGAGCAAGGCAAGGTATCCCCCAACCTCTCCTCCAAGCTACGGTAAAGAAGGGGGAGAAACCCGGCGGAAGCCAACTGATGCCTCTAGTTGGACAGGGGCACGCTGCTGGCACGATGGCACCCGAGGTTGCTGCTGAGGAAGAGGAGATAGCTAGGGCTGAGCGTGGGGAAGAGCACACTTCCGAGAGAGGCTCAGAAGCCAAGCAGGAGGGGATCAGCTAATGGAGAAACTCACCCAACAGAAACTGGACGAGATGGTGATGAAGGAACTCGCGGGTAAGGGGCAGGAAGCAACGGATGGTAAGAGTGTCCTGGCAAAGATGGTAGATTTTATTCACAAGGGAGAAACGCCAGCACCGGAGGCTGAGCAGACTCAATGAATGGCGATAATGAGATAGCCAGTATTCTCCGAAAGTTTGGCACAAGCCTATCGGAGACTAGAGCAATGATGCCCGAGTTGCTTACGGCTGCGGAAAGACAGCGCGAGCAGAGGCAAGCTGTTTTGGAAGCACCCCAACTTTTCACAGCTACAGAAGCAAAGGAAATGGGCGTTGACCTTGAGGAAGGCTGGATGTTGAAGGTTACTCCGCCTCTCAATGGCGCGGAACCGACTATCAGCTTTATCACACCGGAGAAGTGGGAGATATTGGAAGACCAGACTTACGTTTCTCCGGAAGGTCAACACTTTACCCAAGAAGAACTACAGGCTCAACTGGAGACGCCTGAAATTCCTTTAGAAATAGAACAGGTGTTCGGCAGAGTGTTCCCCGATAGGAGCATCATGGAGACACTAGAGTGGCTAGAGGAGTCGGAAGAGAACATAGGGCAATTTTTATCTACTATCCAACAGGCCGGGAGAACTAAGGATACCGAGGCACTTCTCAAGACATTATTCCCCGAGATAACCGAGGAAGATATTGATGAACTGTTTGCCCCAGCACCAGAGCTAGGTATTACTGAAATAGCCGGAGAGATTTGGGGGCAAACACCTTGGGCGGCTCCGCCAGCAGAATGGTCTGAAGCAGTCAAGGGTTTCCCGGGCTTAATGGACATTATGCAGTGGCTCGCTCCGACAAAGCTAGGGGCTGGGCTGGGGGTGGTCGGTGCCTACATTGAGAAATATGTGGGGAGACCCTGGGAGGTGGCCCTTCTGGAAATGCGGGCCCGGGCACGCATCAGTAGTCCCTTTGTGGAGGATACGGAAACAGAACTTGACAAACTTGTTATACAAAGGATAGAAGCTGCCTTTGCTCAATATGGGGCTGGTGCCATTTTCTCGGAAGAGATAGGGCTTGCCTTCCAAGAATATGAAGAGCAATTGGAAGGAGCTCCTGGAGTCGCCCTAGAGGTAATGGAGTGGCTAAATCCTATCTATTGGGTGCCGATAGGTGGAACCTTCGGCAAGGTTGCTGGCTGGACCAGCAGGATACCCGTTATCGGCAGGGGAATGAGATATGCTGCCGCCGGTGTGCAGGCTACAGAAAGGGGCATTTTATATCCTGTTACCAAGCCTATGGAGTTAGGCTTGAGAGGCTTTGAGTGGGTAGGAGAAAGGCTCGGCGAGCAGATGATGAACCGGCTCATCAGGCAGTCTGCGCATCTTGTCGCCATTGAAGACCTGATTAAAGTAACCGATAAGGAAATCCTTGACGGGCTTCTGGTTGACAACTGGATGAAGAGAACCTTAATCCTTGCCAGTAAAATCCCGCCTATTAAGGTAGGTATTGAGAGAGCTCTGGGCTGGCGGATATTGATTAGGAGGCAAGGTCAAGCGATTGAGGATATAGTCGGGCAGGGTGCCGTCATCCACAGCTACTTTCAGAGAATGGGCATCAATGTCAAGAATCCCATCGTGTATAGCCTGCGGGCAATAGAAGCTAACCCCATCAAGTATTTTGGCTTCAATAAGCAAGCCTTCTCCGGCAAGATGCTAAAACGCCTTCTGCCGGAATATGCAGGGGCAGCCAACGCCGGAACCTTAGAGCATATCTTCACCCGCCCAGAGATGTATAGCTGGGCGGGTATGGAGAGAGGACTTGAGTATGTTGCCAGGGTTAATAATATAAACCGAGAGATATTAACCCTGCTCAAGAAAGAAGGCATACCGCCGGCTCATGTGATAGAGGACTGGATCCACCGGGTAGTTATCAGCGAGGCGAAGAGGATAAGGCGCGGTGGATGGGCAGTAGGAGCTAAGCAGCCATTTGAGAGACCGCGCCAATTTGAGACGATGGCTGAGGGTATTGAATGGTTCAATAAGCACCCCGAGCTCGGTGCCCATTATGCCAGCAATCCCGAGATCGCAGTTGCCGAGTATGTGGAGGAAGCCTTTAAGAAGATAGCCGATGAGCGCTTTGTGAAATACCTAGCTCAATTTGGGGAAATCGGTGGTATCAAGCCAAGCGAGAGGCTATTGGAATTATACCCGGAATTGGCCCAGCGAGCTATCTT
>Ga0315543_1003901_pt1 | contig 12976 bp, 12 predicted proteins | sample SalMarSW160210MG_2_FD_203098 | JGI IMG/M metagenome (GOLD analysis project Ga0315543, IMG submission 203098) | Salt marsh sediment microbial communities from the Plum Island Ecosystem LTER, Massachusetts, United States - Salt Marsh Sediment SW1601-210 ...
AGTGAAGTCTAGGGTTATCGAGTCATTTGGTTTTATCTCCAGGGACTGCGTGCCAGCAGCGACAGAAAACACTAGCCGCTCCTGTCTGGTCGGCTTCACCTGTATTTCCGGAGGGTATAGGGCTAACTTAATGGGGTTTGAAGAAACGTTGTTAAGTGAAAAATTGACTCCAACAGGTTCTCCCGGGAGATAATGAGCCTCTTCAACGAGACCTTCAGGTTGCGGTAAGAGATTGAATATTATGTTCCGACCGGATGGATTTACTATCTTAGACTGACTCACCATAAAGAAACACCCTTTAGGCTCACGGAAATACTTGTCTGTTGCTTCCAGGAGAAGCTGATAGTAGCCATCTTTGAGGCTGGTGCCTATATCGACTGTTATGCTTTCTTCGCCATCACTTTTTACAGCTTGTACAAAAAGAAGCTCCTCGCCTTCAGCATTTCCTTCGTGCGATATAGTGAGTATGGCTTCTTCCCCTTTTTCCAAGCCATTGATAGTTACTGTCATCCGAATATCACCTGTGACGGATGACGACGGTTGTGTTTTCTGTTGACACCCCGCCACTGAGGTTATCAGCGACAGAGCTGCGAGAAGTATAACAAACAGAATGACAATCTTTTTCATCATTCACCACCTTGTGGATGCCGGCAACCTGCTGTTATCCGCGACCCATTCCTCTAAACTCACGGGTAACTTCATCAGTCTTATTATCGGCAATGTCCTTGAGCCTTTTGTATATTTCATTTAGCGGATATGGCATATCTGGGATGGTCTTACCATCATCGGGGCTGAAGTAACCCTGGGCGGTTACGAATTTATTAATGTCCTGGTAATACACTTGGATTCTAAGGTCGAGGTCGGTGCAGGGAATGGTAGACAGGCTGTAGTGGTCTTCCATTTCCATAAAACGGCTGCCCCTCATAAAATCGGCGAGACTGTCCAGTTCCTCCTTGGAAATACGCCCGGCTTTCCATATTTCCGTTGTCTGCATCGTCGGTCTCAGCCCGGTTTCTTCCACGAAGTAAACAAAACCATCCTCATATATGCCGAAATAGCTACTCTCACCACGCATCGTGTATAGGATTCTCATCATGACAACCGGATTGCCCGCATGGAGCTGCTCTCTCAGTTCTTCTGGGAATTGGCTGGCATCGGGGAAAATTTCATGGGTAGGAGGGGGCCCCATCAGATCGAACCCGTAGCCTGCCACTACCGCAGGATTATCTTTCTCCCATATCTTGAAAGAATAGTAGGTACTCATGGATAGATATTTAGGCGCCGCATTTTCCCCCAGCGGCACGCTAATTCCCCAATTCCCATCCTGCACCTGGATAAACTTTTCGGTGGGCCACCATGATAATGGGTCGTCTCTGACGTATAACTGCGTCTGAAGATGGGTTCCGTCCGGAAGTGTACTGGTGCCGGAAAATACAATTACTTCACCGTTCTTAACATGCACATGATTGGCATCAATCTTTTTCCCTGATTCGGGAGACGGTGGTGGTGTGGGAGCAAGTTCCGAGGCAGGCGCGATGGTAATCTCCACCGGTTTATCCAACGTTAGTATGAATCTTTGATTCCATGCGTCTATATTGCCTAATGCGAGTTTGTAATCACCGACGGGTACCTGCTGACCATTTTTATCGCGCTGGTCCCATGTCAATGTGTAGCTTGCCGTCTCTCCCGGTTCTAAAGACTTGGCTTCTGCCCCTTCAGGAAATTCGCGTATTACCAGTCCGTACTTTAAGGAAGGCATCACCATTATTTTCGGAGGAAATGGTTCCATTAGGAACATATCGGTACTATTGTTCTGGAATGTAAGCTCAATCACGATGTCTTCACCAGGCGAGTAAGAATCCTCGTTTATGGTTGCATCCACTTTCACCCAGCTTGCCTCCGGCGGCATTCGCCCTACTTCTGGTGGCCCGAAATGAAACCCGCCAAACCACATATCTTTCCCTAGTACGACTACTATCAGGGCTACGAGAGCTACAGCGCATATGATAATAATCGACTTCTTTTTCATTTACTCTCCTTCACGCAATCGCTCTCAGCTACTCCAGCGGTATCCTGAACTCCCAGGGGCCTTCCCAGTCGCTGAGCTTGGTTATGGTAAAGGTAAGCTCTTTAGCGTCGCTTGGTATAGGGTCTAGCTTTTCCGGTTCGTATCCCCATCGCAACTGAAGGCCGTCTTCAAGAATATGCATACTTGCGACGCCAGCCTCCTTCACAACGCCGTCAACGGTATAGCGGGCATAACCAGCCAGCATCCACTGCGGCGGTGCCATCTGAGGTCCCTGGGGCAGGGTATAGCTGGGCGAGGTTATGAAAGCGTTAAATATGACACCTTCGGAGGTCATTTCCACGCTCTCCAGAGTGATGGTCAAGGTGATGCGCTGCTCCTCCCGCCCCCATACGAAGGGCAGGTCCGTCACGGTCTGTGATTGGTTTACCGCGATAGTACGCTCCATCACACCCTGCGGGGGCAGGATGAGTACCCGGGTAGCCAGGCCGCCGATCGAGCCACCATGCTCTTCCATCGACGTTCGGCTGGTAACGGTCAACTCGATATCATACCAGCCGGGAGCCACTTGATGGCCGTTGTCGTCATACTGGTCCCAGGTAATCTTATAAGGCACGGTTTCACCAGGGTTTATCAAGCGTTCTCCGGTGCCCGCCGGGAACGTACGCACGGTACCTTCCGGCTGCCTCTCGTTGAGCCTGACGATATTGACCTCTGGGGGGAACGGGTTCATGATAGCGGGGTCTGGCGTCCCGTTGATGAAGGAAAGGTTAATTTCGATACCCTCTCCAAGCTCATGGATGCTAGGAGCGATTCGTTCGAATTCAATCCGCGGTAGTGTGATGCTTGGTGCAGGTTCAGGTGTCGGCGTCGGCGCAGGTTCAGGTTCCGGTGTAGGTTCTGGCGCTGGGGCAGGAGTTGGAGGCGGAGAGCCCATTTCAAGGATGCCGCCGTACTGCCAGATAACGACAGCGATGACCAGAACCACTACCGCTGTCGCGGCCGTCGCCACACGACCGAGCGTGAAACTTGACCAGAACCCTTTCCGACTTTCTTTAGTTTCCAGTCGGTCTCTTATCTTTTCCCAGAGCTGGGGTGAAGGTGTAACCTCATCAGCCATAGCCGTGAGAGCACCACGCAAATTCTCCCGCATGGCGGAAAACGCCCCAAGCTCGGCGCGGCACTGCGGGCAGTTTGGCAGGTGCGTTTCTATATACGCCTTCTCTTCTACAGTTACTTCGCCGTCAAGATAGGCGGTCAGCAGTTCGCATATGTCCTTGCAGTTCATGTCACTGATGCCTCCCCACCCTCCATTTTCATTTGTTCCCTAAGATACTTTAGTGACTGGTTAAGCCTTGACTTCACTGTGCCCAGCGGTATCTCAAGCGTCTCCGCAATCTCCTGGTAGGACAGGTCGTTGAAATATCTCAGCACCAGCACGGAGCGGTGCTTCGTATCCAGCACCTCCATCGCCTTAAGGAGCCGTTCGTATTCCATTTTCGTTATGGCGATTTCTTCCGGCTGGGCGGTATGCTTCATTTCCGGCGGGTCAATCCCTTTCCCTTCAAGTGAAATGGCAGCCGGTGCTTGCTGAGGTTTCTTCCCGGCGCACTGGTTGACGGTGATGCGGTGCAGCCAGGTAGTGAGCTTGCCTTTGTTAGGATCATAGGTATGCCGGGACTTCCACACGGAGATAAAGACCTCCTGCAAAGCAACCTCAGCCGCCTCTTTATTGCCGGTGATGAGGTAAGCCGTTCGATAGACCAGCTTCTCATACTGCCGATACAGTGTTTCAAAGGCGGCCATATCACCTGTTTGCCACTTTTCAGTTAAGTCTGGCATCTGACCCCTATACTAAAATAATATAGGCCTTTTGCATCGAAAAGGTTCGTTTTCCGACTATCTCTATGGCTACAGACCATTTCCACCAGAAGCTCCGTAGTTCTTTAATATATACAAGTCATATATAATTATTTCATATATGACATAATTTTATCATAAAGCTATTTAGCCTTACTATTTGTCTTTACGACTTTAGAAAAAAGACTCCGGGCAAAGACCGATAAGATGCCAGATAGGAATGGGGCCGGCTCTGCCCGAAGTCTATCACTAGGAACACTTTTTTATTCTGGCTTGTTGTCGCCTTCAATGTAGACTTTGCCTTCACCCTTAATCGAGATTGTCGGCGTTTTTTCCTCTATATCGTAAGCTACCTGCATGTTCACTGTTATCTCGACCTCCCCAAGACTGATAGGTAGTGGTGTCTGGATAATTACTGGAGCCGGTGCGGGTGCGGGTACTGCCATTTCATACCCCATGCCACCCAAATATGGAGTGGAAGCGCTCTCGTTGATGTAGGTTGGATTACCCAGCTTCACATCGGCGAGTTCGGCTATTTTCCCCGCTTTGGCTTTCGCATCGTCAATGGCCTTCTCCCTGGCTTCATCATAATAGGCAGAAGGGTCTTCAACGGAGAAATTCAGGTCATCAATGCGCGTGTAGTCGCCGCCCGCTGTCACCACGGCGTCAATGATATCTCCGATTTTCGCCATATCCCGTATCTTGGCTACGACATCGTTGGTTACCCGGTAGCCGATAACGACTTCCTGCTGCTGTTCATCGTCCCAGCGTGTTCTCTGTCGGATACGGAAGTTCTGCGTCTGGATGTCCTTCTCCGCTACACCGTTGTCGGAAAGCGCTGTCATCACCTTTTCCATAGCTGCCGAGGAGCTGGCCTGCGCCTCGGCAACAGTTAGCTCCTGTGCCTCAATACCCAGTCTCAGAATAGCAATGTCCGGACTGACGGCAACTCTGCCGGTGCCGCTAACCCAGATACCTTCCGTCTGGGTATTCAGGGATACATTCACATCGGGGGGTGTTGCTACCGGAGCAGGAGCAGTTGGCGGGGCAACCGTTGGCGGCGTGGGCTCCGCCGGGCTGTTGTTACCACAGCCCGTAACGCCAGCGGTGAGCAATACCGCCGCCATCAATAAACTAATCGTCACGATGATTCCTTTTTTCACGTCTCTAAACCTCCTTTATGTGTCCTGCAAGTATTTCTGCCGTTATAATCTTTTATCATGTTTCCATTTTCCACCTCCCGGAGTACCTGCCTGTAATAATATAGGCGGTTCCGGGTAAAAAGGTTCGCAGGTTTACGTAGTATCAAAAACCTGTCTCGAATAGTTAGAACGAATAACCCTGCTGAAGGTTATCCTGTATTTGTAAAAATTACGCATTCTATCAGGTTTTTTTCTGTCGAATCTTATCCTATTTCCCGGGTGGATTTGCGGGCGGTCTCGCCGAGGGATATACAACCCCTCCGGCAGTATACATTCGCTCTGCTTCATCGTCTTCCGGTGTAAGGTATGTAATTTTAATCACCGTGCGCTCAAGCAGTTCATTCAGTTCATCACCGGCAATATAGCTGGTGTCACATTCCCAGCTTGCATTGAACGTCTCACCTTCACCACGCTTAAGGATAATCGGCTCCGAATTCGATGGCACTGCCTTTATCCAGGGTGATTCGTCACCGTCTTTGATAACTTCGCTGTTGCGTAATTCAACTCGCACGTTACGGGCGGTTGCTTCCATGGCAACATTGGTGACGGTAATAATGGCTTTTATCTGCTGGTGCGCAGGGTCTTCGCCGGTAGTTTCAAAATGTGTACGGCAGTCAAAGAATATTTCCTTCGATAAAGTGGTATTAAGACGCCAGCCGGGCAGGAGATTGCCTACGGCATCTAAAGGGGGCTCGATAACAATCGGTATGTTGAAGTCGTAATATTTCACTACCGAACTGAAGGTATCAAGGCTGCCGCCACCTGACGAAGACTGACCTTCATGCTTTACCTGCCGGATCAAGTAGTCTTCCTTACCAATCCATACTTCGATTTCTTCTTTTTTCCCGGAGGCTATCTGCTCATCCAGGGACTTTACCATCTCCTCGTATCTGGGGTCCGCCGGGTCGAGACCGGCTTTAGCCTTTTCCGCCCGCTTTCAGATGGATGCTACCCCCGGTCGTCATACGGCTGGTTTTGGCCCCGAAAGCTTCCGCGGGCATATCACCAATGCCGCCGGACTCTGCTTGTTCGGTTCCATGGGAGCGCCGGGCGGGAAAAACTACACGCTGGAATTATTGAACACCGTGACCGGCTGGGGGCTTTCGGAGGCCGATTTACTTAAGTGCGGAGAAAGGATCGCCAATATGAGGCATGTCTTTAACCTCCGCGAGGGGATTAATCCCCTGAACTGGAAGGTGCACGGGAGAATAATCGGCGGCCCCCCTCAAAAAGAAGGCCCGCTGGCCAGCGTAACGGCCGACCTCGTGCCCCAGGTTTACTGGTGCCTCGGAGCCCTGGACTGGGATCGGGTAACCACCAAGCCCAGCCGAAACAAGCTGCTGGAACTGGGCCTCAATGATATAGCTGAAGAGCTCTGGCCGCCGGAGGCAATGCCCAGATTCGGGCCTCCGTAATACGGCGTAAGAGTTCTATACCTGAATATTATTATCGACTGGGAAGCGTTGAAATCCTCATATCTCTTTATTTGCTGTTAATTTAGATAATATTCAAAAGTAACTATTTGCACTTTCTAGCGGTTGTTACATTATTTAACAATCGGGCGGAATGTGTAATGGTGCTCGAGAACGTCCCAGGTTGTGCGCATATGTGATAATTTCATCCTCGTGAAGTATCGAAGACTTCCACAGGACTCGTGCTTTGTCTAATGACAATAGCGAGAGCTCCAGGGCCAGCGTGGACACCGAGTGCCGGCCCGAGTCTAACTATTCCAGGCACTATATTAGGGAAGAACGAACGTGCGTAGTCGGCTATTGTTTGAGCCTCGTCAGAGGTCGTGCTATGAGCTATAGCCAAGTCCTCAATGTGTACTGCTGACCTTATAAACTCACGGAGTCGGTCTAATCCTTTACTTCGGTTGCGTATCAGCCCGGCTGTGCGAATCTCACCGTCTCGCAGAGTGAGAAAAACCTTCACGCTAAGCAGTGATTCTACTACAAAGATAGCATTGCTAAGACGCCCACCTTTGACTGCGTATTTTAAAGTGTCCAGAAGCGCTAGGGCACGCAGTTGTCTAATGGTCTCATGAGCTTCCTTTACCACCTGATATAGACTGTGTCCAGCTTCAGCGGCTTTAGCTGCAGCTATAGCAACAAGACCTTGCCACATTGTTACACCGCGAGAGTCGACAACTTCGATCCGACACCCTTTCCCCTCCGCAATCTCCTTACCCACTAGCGCAGCATCGTAGACAGCGCTGTGCTTTTTGGTTACATGGATGGAAACAATCTCGTTAGTTTCTCGAGCTGCCTCCTCATACACCTTGGCAAAATCTCCCGGTGAAGGTGCCGCAGTAGACGGGTGAACTTTGCTGGTCGCTAGTTTACGATAGAATTCATCACTATCTATATCGACTCCATCTCGATAGACTTCGCTACCAAAACGAAGATACGCTGGTACCACGATGATACCCAACCTTTTGGCTTCCTCTCGCGGAATGTCTGAGCAGCTATCAGTAACAACTCCAACTGTCATAGGACAACACCTACCTAAGAAATAGGAGCGGTATGAAAGTTTAAGCCTATTTAAGGTTTAGTATACTGCTGAGAGCCAAGTTGTGTAAATCAGTCGATATAAAGGCTCGTAACCCTGCTGTGATTGACCTTCCGAACTGCTACCCGATTGTCCATTCCACACCACAAAGCACTGAATTGGGAAGTTTTGTGGCTTGTCCTTACTCTCAGTGGTATTGCCCTCCCATTGCACTTTTGTCCATAATGTGCAATCACTAACAAAATAATTACGAAATTTTGGATACTTGGCCTCACTCAGAGTTAATATGAAACCTCCTTCCTTGTAATCACCTTTCCTCGTTAATGTACGGATAACCTCGGGTTAATCTGTTTAAACCTGCATTAGTTGGAAACCGTTTAGTAGGTTTCCGTTGAATTATCAAAAATTAGCTTCAAAAAATGGTGTGAGAAATCAAGAGGATTTGTCTAATAAATTGAGATACAAGCTTGCCTAAGTATGCTCTTTAATGTTGCAGCCAGATTTTTTCGTCGTCAGCTGATTTGTTAAGTCAGACGTCCCCGGTTATGATGTAAATAATAGCAGGTCATAATCAGAGGCTGGCGATACCACAGAAAGCCGGACCGGACAGGGTTTAGCTTGAGGAGTTTTTTCCTGAGCTCATGCGGCTTGAAAGTATACAAGTGGGAAACTGCTTCGGACTGACGTTCGGAAAAGCACGTGGCGCCGATAACGAGAATTAGTAGTACCTGCTCATGGCAATGACTGATAGCATTGAATTTAACCATTTAGTAAAAGCTGAATAAAACAAAGGAGGATAATGATCATGATTCAAAAAATTGCGGCAATTTGGGCTCGGGTTAGTGACCCTCATCAAACGTCGTTACCTGATCAAGTTGACCGGTCAAAAACAGAGCTTGGAAGTCAGGGTTACAGGGTCCCTGACGACCGCATACTTGCGGTTAGCTGGACAAGTCTTGAACTTTTCGATTGTCCCGAGTTTTTAAAGCTGGCCTCATGGGTAAAACGTCACGAAATCGATGCCATCGGCATGCTGGACCGGGACAGGTTGCAATCAATTCCAGAGCAGCGTCTAGCTTTTCTCTCGGAGTGCAGGGAAGCCGGCGTCGAAATAGTTCTCTGCCAGGGTCCGGCAATGATTGAGGGTGATATGGGCGTGCTCATAGAACACGTCCAGGCTATCGCTAAAAAACAGCAGGTATTAAGGGCAAAGCTCGGTGCCAAGGACGGTCTTCACGATAAAGTGACGAAGGATCGTAAACCGATATCCCGGCATAAAGTTTTCGGCTACCGTTGGGAGACCGATACCAAGTTGGTGCCAACCGAGGACTGGGCGACTCTGAAACTCATATGTGACCTGGCGCATGAGGGTCAAACCCTGTATGCAATTCAGAGAGAATTGAAAAAGCGGGCAATCTTCTCCCCGAAGGGCAGCGATACCTGGGAGAGGAGTTCCATCTTGTCTATTCTACGCAATCCTGTTTGCGGCGGAAGATACTACGCCCTTAGGCATCTGGCCGTTAAACCGAACACCCGTAAGGCTAAAACCTTTGGCAACAGCTCGACTAAACACCTGTCTCTGGATAAAGCCACGTGGCTGACCGAGGTGGAAGTGGTAAACCCGGCCTTGACTTGGGGACAGTGGCTTGAGGTTTGCGAGAGACGCCAGCGTAATTGGGAGTTGTCTCAACGCCATGCTAAAGCTGATTACGCGTTACGTGGCTTGATTCGCTGCGGTACACACCGGGGCAAGAGGGGCGAACCTCTTAAATACTACGGTCAGCCTCAAGGCAAGAGTTATAAATACAGCTGCCCGAAGGGTGGTTGTGATCACCCTAATCTGAATGGACCGCGGCTGTTACAGGAGATCAAAGATGCGGTGAAAAAGGTCCTCAACGCAGAACCGGACGAGTTCTACAGCAGACTTGCCGATAAGCGGAACCTGGCGGAGACTGCTGCAACTCTGCAAAACGAGCTTCAAGCTCTCCATATCAAGCACGAAAAAAATATCAACGCTGAAACCGAGCTTGAGAGCCGTAATCTGCTGGGGCAAGAACATCCTGAGGTGTACCGAAGGGTCAAGGCTCGCCTGCACAGTCAGCGGAAATGGATACAAGAACGTCAAGAATATGTCGAAGGCATGCTGGCGCAACAAGGAAGTGAAGCTGAGGCAATAGCCAGCTTGAATGAAATCCGGGCGAAGTTCAATGGCAGGCTTGATGAGCTTACCGACGTTGAGTGGCGACAATTGTTCATTATCTTGAACCTGGAGATTACGACAAAGGGTACGCCGGAAGCAATTTTTATCCGGCAGGATAGACCAAAGAAGCTGTCAGATTTTAATCTTTGGGATTACGTTCTTCTAACGGATAAAGTTGAAGTTACTATCAGTTTTCCACTTCAGCCAGAACCATTGGCCAACATTGTGTTTACAGAACCAGGGGGCTGCGCCCCCTCTTGCTACGCACTCCCCATTGGGGGCGGTGGGGTATATTAAATGGTTAAGCCGCGGAAGCTGCGAGGGTGGCAGGGTGGGAAAAGATAACATAGAAGGGGGGAGGGGGAGAGCAGAACCGAGAAGAAGAATTAAAAATACCTTTCAAATATGATATAATTTGGTTTGTCTGGGGCCGTAGTTCAGTTGGGAGAACGCCTGCTTTGCACGCAGGAGGTAGGGGGTTCGAATCCCCCCGGCTCCACCATAGTGTACAATAGGCAGAACTGGTAGTTTCTCTTCAGTTATACCCTTAGGTAGCATTGGCATCGTGTAGGTTAGCAAGACCTCATCTCCGGTTACTTTCACCTCTTTGACGAAACTTCTGACAAACGACTTCTTCTCGGCAAGAGAGCTTTCGCTTAGCAAGTTGTGCAGGTCGGATACATAACTGGAGACGGTTTTCTCATCTGCCAGCTCCACACGCCTGTCGGACAGTTGCTGTTCTAATTCCAGTCGTGTTGCCTGCAATTGATCATGTCGATGCCTGAGTTGCTGAATCCGCGGTGCAAGGTCGGCTAGTTGTATCTGGCCTGTTTCAAGAGCGTCGTAGAGCCTCTCTAATCGGTGGTCAACATCGGCAGTTTCTACGGTGATAATGTGTAAGCGCTCACTGTACTCTATTGCCAGGCCGTCCATTTCTTCGTTTATCATATGCACCAACTTAGTCAAATTGTCAGTAGTTAGCACGTGCTCTTTTATCTTGCCTATAACCAGATTCTCAAATTGCCGGCTGTTCAGGTACCGGGCACTACAGGAGCCGGCCCCCTTTTTCAACAGGGTACCGCAGACATAGTAGCTGAATTTACCTCCCTTGGCCTGAAAGCCTCAGCCGAAAGTATACCAAGTGAAGACTCTGTCTATGATTTAGTAACCTGCACCTTTGCTATTCGTCACATGAATATCGAAGAAGCCTTTGGCGAGTTCATCAGAGTTTTGAAGCCGAAAGGCAAAATTGTCATTGCTGACATCTATGCTCCCGAAAAATGGAGAGGTACGCTCGGGAAAATCATAGCCCCTATTCTCCAGTTTACCTTTAGATTCAGTAAATATAAAGCGGAAACAAAATCCAAAGTGCTGACTATTAATGAGTGGAAATCTTTATTCGAAGGCTTAGGATTAACCATAATAGAAATTGTAGAGTTCCCTGGTAAGAAGGAGCCTGAGTGGCAGATAGGAAGGGCTATAATGGCTATGGGGAAATGATTTTAGATAACTAAAATATTGATAAAGTCTCCATAACGATAAAAATTTGCAGACCGTGCATCGGACAACAAAGCTTTTTCATATTCCAGTTATATTTTCTCACGCTCCATGTGATGTGCTAAATCTTTCTTGCACAAAACTGACGTTTGTTACGCTTCCTTCTCCATTGTTCTTGCAGAAATGCTGGTGTAAAATGGAGACGGCTGAAGGAGGTGAAGTGAACAGGAAGATTTTGGTTGCGTATGGCACCAAGTGCGGATCCACAGGTGAGGTGGCCGAGGCCATCGGAGAAGCCCTGAGAGAGGGTGGCGCAACGGTGGACGTGTGCCCGGCAAGAGATGTGACTGAGATTAGTCCGTATAGTGCTGTTATCGTGGGCGGTCCCGTCCTGTACGGAAAGTGGCAGTCGCAAGCAGTGAAATTCGTGAAGAGGCGCAAGGAAGCCTTGAGCCGAATACCTGTGGCTTACTTCATTACGTGTCTGGAGTTAACCAGAGTCTCCGAGGAAAAGGAGCGTGACGTGGCGATCTATCTGGATTCGTCGCTGGGAAAGTCACCCCAGGTCGAGAGCAAGTTGAGCTTCTTCGAAAAAACGCACCTTTTGTCTGGCTTTCTGGAACCGGTGCTGAAAAAGGCACCCCAGGTCAAGCCGGTCGGCGCGGGTGTCTTCAGGGGTAAGTTGGACTACAACAAGCTGGCCCCTCTTAGCTGGCTGGTAATGAAACTCATTTGGCTTATCTACAAGAGGGCTCCCGAGGGCGACTCCCGCAACTGGGAGGCCATCCGCTCTTGGTCCGCGAGCCTATGCCCGGCGTTGTTACAAGAAGGTAAGAAGGAGAACAATAGGGAGGCGAAAAGATGAATGTCGAAAAGAAGAAAGTTTCACAGTTCGTATTGCCCAGAGGATTTGAGGGAAGGATTAGGTTTATATTCATGAACATGGGGCACAAGTCCATATATGAAAATGTGGCTAAAGTTTTGGAACTTCAGCCAGAAGACGACCTCCTAGAAATCGCCTGCGGAAATGGTTACTTCTCGAAGAAGTACGCTTCACACGTCCATAGTGTTGCCGGTTTAGACCTTTCCGAGCTTTGTGTCAAGCTGGCAACCAAGAAGAATAAACACCGTGTTGCCGCAGGAACAGCAGAATTCGTGCACGGCGAAGCTTCACAGCTCCCTTGGGAAGACGGCAAATTCAGTGCTGCTACATCTATGGGAAGCTTCCCCGGGTTTCCCAAGCCTTTAGACACACTAAAGGAAATCTATCGCGTGCTACGACCTGCAGGAAGAGCAGTTATCAGTATTGAGTGGAACGCTGAAGATGGAAAGGATCATTCGAAGGAGGTCGTAAAGTATGGATATCAGATCTGGAGCGAAGTTGATGTACGAAACATGTTCAAGGAAGCTGGATTCTCGGACATATCCATTACATACGCAAAAGGGCTCATGATGCCCAAGATGATGGTTGCATGCGGTGTAAAGCAATAGAGCCGAATGTGGCTCAAGATGGGCTGAAATGCCCAAGTGTGGACTGAATAGATAATCCGGGTTAACAACATACTATATTTTTTTAGTCAAGGGCTCCGGTGATATCACTCCTGTTTTATCGTCACATCGGTGGGCAGACCCCAGCCTCTTTTCACCTGGCTCCCAATTTAGCGGTTAGATACGGGATCA
>Ga0315543_1003904_pt1 | contig 12967 bp, 11 predicted proteins | sample SalMarSW160210MG_2_FD_203098 | JGI IMG/M metagenome (GOLD analysis project Ga0315543, IMG submission 203098) | Salt marsh sediment microbial communities from the Plum Island Ecosystem LTER, Massachusetts, United States - Salt Marsh Sediment SW1601-210 ...
TGACTGGTTCACCCCGTAGCAAAATGAGAGTCACAACGGTCTCCACATCTTCGTCGCTCAGATGATATTTATCGCGGATACGCGGCAAGGCAAGTTTAGACACTATATGTTATACCGGATTCTGCGGAGGCCGTCAAGTTGAGGATCTGCGAGCGTTACGCATTAAAACTGCATCTTCCCAGCTCCGGCTTCAAACTACACTTTCATCCCTTTGTCCCAAACGTGTAACGCTCTCTGCGGTACGAGGCTAACCGAGCCGCCAGCCGGATCGCTTCTACCAGGCTTTCCTCGCTCGCCAGGCCCTGCCAGGCGATGTCGAAGGCTGTGCCATGATCCACCGACGTGCGCACGATGGGCAGTCCTAGCGTCACCGCAACGCTGCGCTCGAAGCCGTGGGTCTTGATTGGGATGTGCCCCTGGTCGTGGTACATCGCCACCACCACATCGAACTCGCCACGGATGGCGCGAAAGAAGACCGAGTCGGCCGGGATAGGGCCATGGGCGTCTATTTCCTTCGCCCGCGCCGCCTCGACCGCCGGCCCAATAACCTCGATCTCCTCCTGCCCCAGCAACCCCTCGTCGCCGCCGTGAGGGTTGAGGGCGGCCACGGCCAGTCGTGGGCGTTGGATGCCCATTCCGCGTAGCCCCTCGTCGGTCAGACAGATCGTTTCCAGCACCCGCTCGCGCGTGATGTGCGCTGCAACTTCCCGCAGCGGCACGTGGCGCGTGACGTGCACCACCCTCAGTCCCGGCGTCGCCAGCATCGTCGTCACCTGCTCCGCACCGGTCAGCGCCGCCAGCAACTCGGTGTGCCCAATGTAGGGACAGCCAGCGGCCTGTAGCGCCGCCTTGTTGACCGGCCCGGTGACGATACCGTCCACCTGTCCAGCCAGCGCCAGTGCAACCGCCCGCTCGACGTAAGCCACCGCCGCTCGCCCCGCCCTCTCCGAGACCCTGCCCTGCTGCAGCACGGCGGGCTCCACGTTGCGCAGGTCGAGCACATCCGGCGTAGTGGGGTCGAAGCGAGCCTCGGTCACGCCAGCAATGGGGTGGAGGGCCAGGGGGGCCACCACCAGCGCGACCGCCTGCGCCAGCACATCCACGTCTCCAACCACGAGCGGGCGGCAGCAATCCCATATCTCGTCCCGTGCCAGCGCTTTAGCCGCGATCTCTGGCCCCACGCCAGCGGGGTCACCCATCGTGATGGCGATGACCGGTCGTTCGCTCATAGCAGCAACTCCATCTGGATCTCGTCTCGCACTGGGGTGCTGGCAAAGCCTGGTTCAACCTCACCGTGGTGCTCCAGAACCCTGCCCACAAGTACTCCTGCGATCGTGAACCCAAGCCGCTGGCTGCAAACCTGCCCAACGCCAGCTCTTTCAGGCTTAGATGGCTGCCAATTATACCCCGCCGTGACAAGGTGACAAATCTGCCCCAATTTCCCCCTATCTCTTGTCCCCAGCGCGAGACGCTCACGACGTTTGCCCACCTATCCAATTGGGTCTATCAGGCGTGGCCTGTCCATCCATATCTCACCGCCGAGACGCGGAGGACACAGAGAAAAGACAAGAATAGGCTCAACCAAAATGGTGCTATTGACAAAATACGCCAGGTGTGGTATACTGCACACGTGTGCAAGCACTGGCGGGGACCACGGAATGCCTAATCTTCCTTTCCCAAGTAACGTCTCAATCAAAGATATTGCCAAGGTGGCTGGCGTCTCCCACTCTACCGTCTCCCGCGCCCTGACCGACAGCCCCCTGGTCGCTCTTGAAACCAAGCAACACATTCAGCGCATCGCCCGTGAGATGGGCTACATCCCTAGCGCCATCGCACGCGGACTGGTGACGAAGCGCACAGCCACTATCGGCCTGGTCGTCACCACGATTGCCGACCCCTTCATCGCGGAGGTGGCGCGTGGCGTCGAGGAGACCGCCCTCGATAACAATTACAGTGTCATCCTATGCAATTGCAACACCGAACCGGAGCGAGAACTGGCCTGCGTGCGCACCTTCCGGGAGAAGCGGGTGGATGCGATCATTGTCACTTCCTCCCGCGTAGGTAACCTCTATGTACCGCTGCTGGAAGAACTGGGCGTCCCTGTCGTATTGATCAACAATCAGCAGGAGGGACAGTATATACATTCCGTCCGCACCGACAACCTCAGGGGCGGGCGACTGGCCGGCGAGTATCTCTTTTCCCTCGGCCACCGCCAGATCGCTTACATCAGCGGGCCCCTCAATGCCCACTCCAGCCTCGAGCGGTTGGAGGGTTGCCGTGCTGCGCTGCAGGAATATGGGCTGGACATTCCCGACGCTTGGGTCACGCATGGTGATGGCCGTACCGGCAGTGGGCGGGCCAGTGCGGCTCTCCTGCTCCAACGCACTCCTGGCCCGACGGCCATATTCTGCTACAACGATATGACCGCCATCGGTGCGCTGCAGGCCGCCAAGGCGGCTGGCAGGCAGGTGCCCAACGATCTCTCCCTCATTGGCTACGACGACATCGCTTTCGCTGCCCTCGTAGACCCGCCGCTGACCACCATCGCTCAGGCCAAACACACTCTGGGCCAGTGGGCTATGAACCTGGCGTTGAGTCTGTTGAACGGACAGGAGGAAGCAGGTGACATCGTGCTCGCTCCTCGTCTGGTAGAACGGGCTTCGTGCGCCCCTGCATCCCCACGTGTGTCACAGGGTTGAAAGGGGAGCAGCGCATGCATGTAGGAAGGAGGTGGTGACACGGGGCAACCACATAGAATCAACTCACCCTGGCCTCGGGAACAACCGGGGCACCGCGAATCGGATAACCACTTCAAGAATGAAAAGGAGAGAGGGATATTTACCCCAAAAGTTGTACCAGTAGGTACTGTGTAAAGTTGACCTCCTCTGGCAAGTGTGGGATCATGAAAACTGCACAGAGGAGGCAAATATGGCAAAGCGATACTCAGCGAAGTTGAAGTTCCAAGTGGTCACGGAGTTGCTGAGCGGCGATAAGAGCACAGCGCAAGTGGCAAAGGTGTACAACGTGCACCCCAACACAGTCAACGCTTGGAAGAAGACGTTCCTGGAGAAAGGACCAGAGATCTTCGCGCAAGATAACCTGGTGGCGGAGTACGAGCGGCGGATCGCCGAGTTGGAGCGGCTGATCGGCAGGAAAGAGGTGGAGATCGCAATTTTAAAAAACTTCTTGGGGCGGCCGAGATGACATCGGAACAGAAAGTGGCTCTGGTCGAGAGCGTGAAAGACACCTACGGCCTGAATCTCGCGCTGGCGGCTGCAGACCTGCCCAAGGCGACGTGGTACTATCACCAGAATCACAAGGTGAGCTACGAAGAGAAGTATGCCTACTTGTTGCCAGTTCTGGAAAGCATTGCTCGCGCGCATCCCGAGTACGGAGTACCTCGGATCATGCCCGAGCTGCGGGATGAGCATGGCTACGATGTCAATCACAAGGTCATCGAACGGCTGCTTGGCCTGTGGGACTTGCTGATCCTGCGCAGCACTCATCGCCCCAAGCCCAGTAGCGTGCAGCAGGCTATCATTGAGGCCGGAGAACGGGCCAATCTGGTGGCCCAAATGGAGGAAATCGGCCTGTTTCAGGTGCTCTACACCGATTTCACCGAGCTCTTGTATGCAGATAGGCATCGGAAGGCGATCTTGATGCCGATCATCGGTCACGCAAGCAAGATGGCGTTCGGTTGGGCCGTTGGACAGAGCGCAGACACGGTCCTGGCACTGCAAGCCTGGGAACGGGCCAAGGAGACATATCAGCGCATGGATATCCCTTATCCGGGGATGATCATGCACCACGACCGAGCCCCGGTCTATACCGGCTACGAATGGACGTTGCGGTTGCTCTTGAAAGACGAGCTGCGGATCTCGTATGCCCTGCGAGGAGCCAAAGACAACCCGGAGATGGAGTCTTTCAACGGACGCTTCAAGACCGAGGGACACTCGCTGTTCCTGGAAGCCCAGAGCTTCACCGAGTTGATCATGGTTGTGGATGAGAGAATGCGGTACTATAATACTGAGCGGCGTCATTCTTCGATCGGCTACGTGCCACCCCTGACGTGCATCAAGCGTGCCCGGTCGGAGGGTGAGAAGTGAACGGCGGGACAGGCTGTGGATAGTGTGGACAGCTACAAAAAGCGTGCCTGCCCACACTATCCACAACCCTACGACGACGGCGACAACGGCGTTCTGTCGCTGAGGGTTCTTTGAACACTTCCAGAGGATCACAATAAACGCAGCCTCAAGTGGTACAACTTTTGGGGGGAACCTCAATCCTTGCAAATTGGTGTATTTGTGGTATTCTCCGATACACGATAACTACAAAGAGTTGAGCTATTCATTACAGAACTCCTTTGAGTGATGTCACTCAGAGAGGAAAGGCGGGTATCCCAGAGAACCGAGCAGAGCAATAACATCGTGTTATCAAAACTCTGGCGACTGTCCTAAGCCGCGCGGGAACAGCGTGCGAGTCTAAAGTGCCACTCGGCGTGGGCAACAATCTGTCATTTAAAGTCACCTGACAATGCAACACGGATGACCAAAACTGCCCACCTGACCAACTCTGATTGCCTGGTCATTATCCCTGAGATACCACACCCTGACAAACTTATCATACGAGGAGGCGTGATAGATGAGCAAGGTACGAGTAGCCGTCATTGGGGTGGGCAATTGTGCATCATCTCTGGTACAGGGAGTACATTACTATCGAAACGCCAGGGAGGACGAGTTCGTCCCTGGCCTGATGCATGTTAACCTGGGCGGGTACCACATCAGCGACATCGAATTCTCAGCCGCTTTTGACATCAATAAGGATAAGGTAGGAAAGGATCTGTCTGAGGCTATCTTTATCCCGCCGAACAATACCAACTCTTTCGCCAAAGTGCCGTCGTTGGGGGTAAGGGTAGAACGGGGGATGACCCACGATGGACTGGGTTACTACCTGCGCCAGGTAATCACCAAGTCCCCCGGCGAGACAGCCGATGTGACCAGCATCTTGCGCGACACTGACACCGATGTGGTGGTCAACTTTTTGCCAGTCGGGAGTGAGATGGCTACCAAATGGTACGTGGAGCAGGTTCTCGACGCCGGATGCGCCCTTGTCAACTGCATCCCGGTTTTCATCGCCCAGGAGCCTTATTGGCAGCGTCGTTTCGAAGCCCGTGGCCTCCCCATCATCGGCGACGATATCAAGAGCCAGGTAGGGGCCACTATAGTCCATCGGGCGTTGACCAGCCTCTTCCGTGACCGGGGGGTGAAAGTGGAGCGTACCTATCAGCTCAACTTTGGCGGCAATATGGATTTCTACAACATGCTGGAGCGAGAGCGGCTAGAATCGAAAAAGGTGTCCAAGACCCGTGCCGTTACCAGCATGTTGGATTATGATATGGGAGAAGATAACATCCACGTCGGACCGAGCGATTACGTACCCTGGCTGACCGACCGCAAGTGGTGTCACATCCATATGGAGGGACGTACCTTTGGTGACTTGCCCCTCAACCTGGAGCTAAAGCTGGAAGTTTGGGATTCGCCCAACTCGGCTGGGGTGGTGATAGATGCCGTGCGCTGTGCCAAGATCGCCCTCAGCCGGGGTTTGAAGGGAGCGCTGATCGGGCCTTCGTCCTACTTTATGAAGTCGCCTCCTGTCCAGTACCCCGACGACGTGGCGCGGGACAAGGTGGAAAAGTTTCTACATGGGTGACAATACGCACCATGTGGTATCAATCACTGAACTGTTCGCCAAACAGCAGAGAGACTGGCACAATGATGTGCTGGCTCTCCTAACCTCGCACATCAACCGCCGGGCGAGTTTTTTCTTCTGTTTGTTGTGGCTTCTGCCCCGCGTTACACCATCGGCAGTTTACATCTGTTGACCGGCGCATCTTCGAGGCTGTGGGCGATCTCACCGACATCTACTTCATCGCCGATGACGTTGGAGTGCAGGACGGGTTGATGATCAGTCCCAGGATGTTCTGCAAGCTCATCGCGCCTAGCCTGCGGCGCTTCATCGCGCAGGCCAAGAAGTATGGGCAGCGGATTATGTACCACACTTGTGGTGCAGTCCGCCGCCTGATACCCGATTTCATCGAGATGGGCGTGGACATCCTCAATCCCATCCAGGTGTCGGCCAAAGGCATGGAACCTGCCGGGCTGAAACGGGACTTCGGCGACGCCCTCTGCTTCCACGGCGCGCTCGATATTCAGACTGTACTGTCACAAGGCACGCCCGCTCAGGTGCGCGCCGAGGTCGCGCGGCTGTGCCAGGTTCTGGGGCAGGGAGGTGGGTTCATCCTGGCCCCCACCAACAACATCATGCCCGAGACACCAGTCGAGAACGTCTTAGCGCTATACGAGGCAGTTCAAGAGGTAGGTACACTCGCACGTGAAACGTGACCCAGATGCCACGCCAACTCTTCACGCATCACGTTTCACGTTTTTGGAGGTCAAAACAGAATGTGCGACGTTGACATCATGATGATCGGTCACTTTGCCAAAGATAGATTGGTTGTGGACGGTACCGGTGAGATCGCCTCTGGCGGCGCGGTTTACTATGGCAGCGTCGCTTTGCGGCGCATCGGCGTCTGCGTGGCCGTCGTCACCCGCCTGCACCCCAACGACTTGCCGCGGCTGGACGAACTGAAGCGAGAGGGCATGGAGGTCTTTACTACAGCCACGCCGGAAACCTCGGGCATCGAGAACATCTACGACCCGGCCGACATGGATCGGCGCGTCTGCAAACCGCTGGGCTTCGCCGGCCCCTTCCTGCGAGAGGAGATCCCCAACCTGTCGGCCCAGGTGTACCTGGTCGTGCCTATCATCGCCGGCGAGGTGAACCTGTTGCTGCTCCGGAACCTGGCGGAACGAGGCCCGGTGGGCCTGGATGTGCAGGGCTTCGTCCGCTTCCGTGAGAACGACCACCTGGTCTCCCGCCAGTGGCCCGACTTGTTCGGAGCCTCCTTGCTGGCCTCGGCAGGCCTGGATCGCCTGACCCACCGGGCCCACATCGTCGTCATCACCGGCACCAGTTTCAGAGCCCAAAGGCCTTGTTGTCTGGAAGAGGAGGTGCATATCGAACCCTCAGACCAACCTTAACGAACGCATTCCGTCTACCACTTTTTCAGCAGGAGTTTCCCGTGCGCTATCTCTGCGAGTGGCCCATCTTGGCCGAAAATCGGTGGCCCCATATCGGGCGAAAATTGACACAACGCTGGCAATGTTGCTCCATCGCGGGACGGAACAGCAGAGCTTGCTTGATGTTGTCTGCCCCCCACGCTACAGCGGTGATGATGTGATGCAGCCCGTCGACGACGAAGCCCAGCAGATAACCGCAGAACCAGGTGTAGCTGGTAGTGCGGCCCACGCGCGCGTCCTGGTCGCCACGGGTGTGGGGCAATTGCTCCATGATGCGTTTGGCGACTCGCGACAGCCAAGGTTTGGTCTGCTCGACGGTTGCGCTCTGCAAGGAAGGTGCGTCTTCGGCGGGCAACTGCTCCTGAACTGTTTCTTCGAGTGTGGTTTGCCATGCCGTCTGCGCCGGGTCTGCCTGACCATCCCAGTCGGCGACGCTCTGTGCCACTCGCTCGGGGGCAACATCATTCAGCGCTTTGTGCGGCAAGGTCTCCAGTGCGACCTCGGCTGCCAGGATGCGCAGTGCCTCTGGGAAGGGCTTTGGGGGCATCTGGTCGGCCCACACCAGTTCCAGGTAGCGGATCAGGGCTTTGCTCAACACGCTCGCTCGCTCGTAGGAACTCCAACGATGCCCGCTGGCAACCACGGCGGTCAGGTCAAAGTGCACCAAATCGTTCGCCACCAGTCCGGCTTCGATGCAGGCACACACCGCCAGGGTCAGCACTTGCTCAAGCAACTCGACCCCCACGCGCTTGCGAAAGGTGTACAGCGTGCTGTGATCCGGCCACGGGCCAAACAGAGCGAAGCCACAGAACCAGCACCAGACGATGTTCTCCTGCACGCGGCACAAGAGGGTCGTCTCGTGGGACACTCCGTACAGGAACATCAGTGCCAACAGCGCGATCATCTGGGCCGGCGCCCAGGCATGCGGTCCCCCGTGCGCATTGTTGTACAGCGGGGCGCACAGACCGTTGATGGCCGACCAGTCGATCACCGCCCACAGCCGCGCCAATTCGTGATTGGCTGGTACCTTCAGCAGGAACAGCAACCCACTCAACACATCCAGCGAGTGCACTTTCCAACGCGGCGCGTCCGGCCCACTATCGCGTACAGTCATCGCTGGTCGTGTCCAGGCAATGAAGGCGCGAGACCGCCACACCTCTGTCAGCCGTGCCACCAACGTGTCCCACATTGCGCCGAAGACCTGGCGGGGCAGGCAAATCACCAGCCGTTGCGCGTCCCACCGCAGTTCCGATGTCCCAGCACCTTGAATGATGGCTCCCATCGCTGCCTCCCTTCGACTGATGTGATATGCAGGAAATATACAGCAATGGGGGCTTTTTGCCCAATTTGTCAAGCCGATTCAGTTGTTAAGTTTACATAATGTCAAGTTATCCGATACCTTCTTAACGTCACTCCCTTCATTGCTCGACAAAAGGTGGGCGGTTGGACAATCACTGCGCGACGATTGAACTCGCCCCTACACCCCGCTGAACGCCGAGAATCCCCCATCTACCGGCACAACAATCCCCGTGACGAACTTCGCCCCCGGCGACAGCAGCCATAGTACCGTGCCGATCAGGTCCTCCGGGTCGCCGAAGTGGCCCATTGGGGTGTGGGCGATGATCGTTTTGCCGCGCAGAGTCAACTCGCCCGTCTGCTCGTCGGTTAGCAGGAAGCGGTTCTGCTCGGTGAGGAAGAAGCCGGGGGCGATGGCGTTGACCCGAATGCGGGGCGAATACTCCTGGGCCATGTGCACTGCCAGCCATTGCGTGAAGTTGCTCACCGCCGCCTTGGCCGCCGAGTAGGCCGGGATGCGCGTCAGCGGGCGGAAGGCATTCATCGAAGAGACGTTGAGAATGACGCCGTGTTCCTGCTCTGCCATCAGCCGCCCAAAGACCTGGCTGGGCAACAGGGTGCCGATAAAATTCAGGCTAAAGACCCACTGGATGGCATCGGCCGGTAGATCGAAGAAGGCCAGGTCAGGGCTGGTGGTGGCCCGTTTCCTGTTGCCACCCGCGCCGTTGATGAGGATATCCACCCGGCCAAATTGTCCCAACACGGTGTCGCAGGCTTGCTCCATACTGGCCTTGTTCAGCACGTCGCACTGGACAGCCAACGCCTGGCCGCCCGCGGACCGAATAGTGCCGGCCACCTTTTGCGCCGCTTCCAGCGAGAGGTCCAATACAGCCACCTTTACGCCAACTCGACCCAGAGCGCGGCTCATCGCGCCGCACAGCACCCCCCCGCCGCCGGTGACCACGGCGACCTTCCCCGCCAGCCCGAATAGATGCTCCAGATAGTCGTTGCTCATTCCCCCACCTCAGATGTATTCTGTCGCTTCGCCGCTTCGCCGCTTCGCCGCTTCGCCGACTCGCTGACTCGCCGCTTCGCTGACTCGCTATTTCGCTTACTTGAACGGCGTCAGATGCTTGATGAAGTGCGCCTCCAGCGCCGCGTAATATGCCTCTTCGTGGGCGTCGAGCGCCGCCAGCAAGCGGGTGCCGAAGCGCTCCAGCACCGAGCCAAAGGTCACGTGCAGCACCTGCCGCCCATCGAACAGATCGAGCACGCCAGTCAGTTCGCCGTCCGTCAACTTATCGGGCGACGGCACCCTGGACAGATCGGCGGAGACGTGGTACGTGGCCTTGTCCTCGTCGTACCGCTGGCGGGCGAAGGCCAGGATGTCGCGGAAGAGGGCGGGGTCGGTGTTGGCGATAGCCCGCAGTGCCTCCAGGTAACTCGTGCCCGCCGTCTTCAGGTGCACCAGGACGCCAGCGTGCCGGGCCACGATGGGATAGATGCTGAACTTGTCCGACCCGGAGTGCAAACTGAGTTTGTACGGCCCCAGGACGCGGGCGATGGCGGCATGCCTGGCGAACTCGGTCTCGAATTCGGCCAGGTCGCCGATGTAATCCACCCCCTTTTCGAAGCGGCCGACATAGCGGGGCGCCAGGCTGACCCATCGCACCCCCAGCCGCCTCAGTTCGCTGGCGATGAAGAAGTGTTCCAGCGGCGAGGTGGGTGTCTCGGTCTCGTCCACCGAGACTTCCAACTCAAAAGCCTGCCCTGAGCCTGTCGAAGGTGGCAGGCCGCCTGAGCCTGCTACCAGGTGGCGGTACATCCGCGCGGCGTGGAGAACGGCGCGGCCGTACTTGGCGGCCGCACGCAGAAGGGCGGTCCCGTCAAATCCCAGCGTGAACGTCTCCACCGGGAAATGGTGGCCCAGGTAGCGGGTGCGCATGTCGCCGGGCGAGTCTTCCAACTCGGCCCACGGCAGGGCGCAGAACTTGTCCTGCAGAGCATCGAGGGCCGCAGAGTGGGCCACGTTGTCCACGTGATCGCCTGGGTCCACGGTGTAGAAGGTGTAGCCGGCCGCTATGCATAGGTCTACGTCATCGGTCGTTTTCAGGTGGTCGGCGTCAGCGCCCCATGGCTCGTGCCAACCTTCCTGAAAGACGCCCCAGGTGGCGTCGTCCATCACTTGCTGGGGAGTGCGGCCTGTGCGGGCATTTTCGCGCATGGACTGCTGGGCCAGGATGGGAGCGATGCCGCCCACCCGGCGCAAGGCGTGAACGTGCCCCGGCGTGGCCAGCCCCAACCGGTCGCCACAGCCGGCCGACTTCTGCAGGCCCAGGGTCCGGGGCCGCAGCCAGGGCAGCCGAGCACGCAGCGCGGCGGTGTTTTCGGGTGTCAGTGGACAGAGTAGCACCTCGCCCTGCCGCTCGCCGTCAAAGCCAGCGAAATCACCCGAGATGCGCAGATACTTCTCACCATCCGCCAGCCGCGCCAAGGAGAAAGTCGTTCCCTCAACCTCCACCTTCGAGCGTGGATAAACTTCCAGATTCACGTTGTTGTTCATTGCTCATTGACTCATTGTTAATTGCTCTTGGATCTGGCGGAGATAGGCGATGCTTCGCTCAGCCGAAGTGTCAGCATCGGGCAGAGGCATGAACTCACCGGAGACAAAGCCCTGGTAGCCTGTGGCGAACAGGGCGTCCAGGATGGATTCGAAATCTAAATGTCCCCCACCGGGATACCAGCGGTTGGAATCGGCCACGTGAAAATGGAAAATGCGGTCGCCGCAGGCGCGGATGCCATCCTCGATAACAGGCTCTTCGATGTTCATGTGGAAGGTATCCAGCAACAGGCCCATGTTGTCTGCACCGATGCGTGAGAGCAATTCCATGCCCTGTTCTACGTTGTTGATCAGCGTTGTCTCGTAGCGGTTGATAGGCTCCAGCGCCAGCCGCACACCATGGGGCCTCGCTGCCGCGCAGCATTGTTGCAACGCATCCACCAGCCAATCCATTGCCTGGGCGTGATCCACACCCGGCTTGACGATGCCACGCAGCAAGCCGATGATGATGACCGCGCCTGTCCGGGCAGCCAGCGGCACGTGGGATATAATCCGCTCGACGGCGGCGACGCGGACGACCGGGTCGGGGTCGGTGAAAGAAAGCCCTTCCTCGCCCCAGGCTTGCCCCGTACCGATGGCAGGCATGACTAACCCGTGCGCTGACACGACGCGCGCCAGTTCGTCAGCGTCCACCAGTCTGGGATCGCGGATGGCCACTTCGACGCCGTCGTAGCCCCAGGTTGCGATCTTGGCGACGTTGGCCTCGAAGTCGCCCTTGAAGGCCACCGCCTGGAATTGAGCGGCGTGAGTTGAAAGAACAATGCTAAGTTTCATTGGCGTTCGGTCATTTGAATAAATGAGCCAGAAACCGGGTTTTCCAGAAAAACCCGGTTTCTGCCGCCTGACTTGATCACATCCGGCACGTGATTTTACATTCCTTCCGGTTCGTCTGCAACAGGATGATGTTTTCAGGCACCTCTTCCAGGCTGATCTTCTTAGTGATCATGCGGGTCATATCCATGCCACTGGCCATGCACTCAATCACCCTGGGGAATGTGCCGTGCCCGGAATGACCTTGTGAGCCCACGATACGTGCTCTCCGAACTTGCAACACTTCTCCGGTTACAGGCATCTTGGCTTCTGCACGGGCCGTCACCACAATGGTGCTGTTCAGCATCCGGCCCTCCCAGATGACGCGCTCGATGTCTGGGTAAACAATCTCCGGCAATCCGGTCGCCTCCATGAAGAGATCGGCCCCCATACCATCGGTAAGTTCCAAGACCCGGTCCGCGAAGTTCTCCTTGAGCGGGTTGATGGCGTAGTCAGCGCCCATTGTTAGTGCCAGATTGGCACGATCTGCTTGCGGCTCAGAGATGATCACCTTGGAAGCCCCCGCCTTTTTGAGAACTGCACAAGCAGCGACCCCAATCGGCCCACCGCCCAGGATAACGACCCGATCCCCCGGACGGATACCACCGCCCCGCTCAATCACGGCGTTATAGGCCACGCTGGTGGGTTCCGTCAGGCTGCCGGCCAGGAAGATGTCGTCGCCCTCGTAAACGTCGGCCAAGGGCTCCAGGCTCCACAGAGTTCTGGCAGGGACGACGACATAATTGGCAAATGCGCCGTTGACGTTGAACCCGATCTCATCCAGGTTCTCACAGTGGTTGGGGTAGCCGTCAGCGCACGGCTTACAATGTCCACACCACAACATCTCTTCCGTGGTGACCCGTTCGCCCCCCTTGAAGGGCTTGTTGGTGCGCTTATCCCGAGCATCCTTGCCGGCTTCCACGACGACGCCGGAGAGTTCGTGCCCCAGAATGCAGGGGAACCCTGTGAGTCCCGGATAATAGATGTAACCATCGTCGCTTGCTTGTGCCATGTGGACATCCGAGCCGCAGATACCACAGGCTTTGACCTGCAGCAGCACCTCATCCGGCCCGGGGGTGGGAATATCGTACTCCCTTATCTC
>Ga0315543_1003910_pt1 | contig 12956 bp, 9 predicted proteins | sample SalMarSW160210MG_2_FD_203098 | JGI IMG/M metagenome (GOLD analysis project Ga0315543, IMG submission 203098) | Salt marsh sediment microbial communities from the Plum Island Ecosystem LTER, Massachusetts, United States - Salt Marsh Sediment SW1601-210 ...
CTCTCAGCCTACTCTTAAAAGCTTTCCCGGTGGCACCCCTGACACCGACCCCTCCCCGCTGGTAGAAACATTCACCTTCCAGTACACAGGACCGGAGGGGCAAATTCCCGAGCTTGTGTCCTCCTGGATTGATACCCCAGATCCCCCAGGGGTCCCTGGTACTACTTATACTTATAGCTGGGATGACAGCATCCGGCTGTATAAGATTGTGTCGCAAGCCGGCGGAGTCCGGATTGAAGCCTATGGTGCCAAAACCAAGTTCCGCAAGCTCAAGTCCACCATAGCATCGGACTATGCTACCGCAGGTAACAGCTTGATGGAAGCAACAGCAAGCGGCAGTGACAGATATTATCGAAACAGGCTTTACGCGGAGCGCGACAGCACCGTCACGAGCATCGGACTGCAATTAATTCCCGAGTCGGGTATTGTCCCCGCCGGGAAGATTCCCGAAGAGGCTATCATAGACAACGTCTATCTCTACTGGACGGGGTGGATAGACTACCACTACAGGGATGGTGATGACACGGAGGAGATAGACGCCCTGAAGTATCCCAGTGATCCCACTCCAGCGAACTTAAAAACTCTGGTTGAGACATCGGCTAAGGTTAACATTGCCAAGTTCGGTGTTGACAGCTACGCGCAAACAGTAACCGCCGATATTAGTAGTGTTCATAATGGTGGTGTTCCTGATGTTCAAATAGTGAATACCTACGACTGCTCGGGCGCAGGAGACTCCTGGGCATACTCGTGCTTTACAGATGTCACCGACCTCCTGGTGTCCGGGGGAATGACTGTCGGGGAATATATCGAGGAGTCGATGAAGTCCGCCGGTAGTGGCACGGTTACTTTTACTATGGGGCATGCCGATGAGGTGAGGGATGTAAAAAGACCGTCCCCGGGCTCTGATGAATATTACTTTGACCTTTATGATACTGGCGAAGAAACAGGATATCCCCTGGCTACTCCGGCTCATGAATATGAGAGGTGCTTTTTCTCATTTTGTTGGGATTATTATCCCACGAGATACCAGTATACTCATTCCAGCTGGTCGCTGATTATCTTCTACCGCAGCCCGGCGCTCAAACAACGCCAGCTTTACCTCTTCGACGACCTTCAGTACGCCAGCAGCAGCTTTGCCCCTCATGGTGAAGATTATGAATTGGAATTCACCATCAGCGGCTTCCTGGCTCCCCCCGTTATCACCGCTGAGGACAAGAGCCACCTGACCTATTTTGTCGGCGAAGGCGATGCCCATTACGAGGATAGTTACCTGGACGTAAATGATATGTATTTGAGTGACCCACCTGATAATCCTGAGGACAATGTTTTTAATTCCTATTCTAATGCCATACCTGACCAAGATACCGATGGGGCAGATATTGACACCTTTGAATTGCCCGAGGGCTGTATACTGCCCTATGATACTTCAGCCGAGGTAACACTCACCACCACTGAAGAAATCTACGTTTTAATCTATATCGTAATCTCGTTCCGCAGCGAGCTGACGACGGGCGGCGTTATAACAAATTACGCGATAAAGATTATCTGATGAAGGATAAGAGGCCTGGATGATTTTTCGTATGAATATGCCGGTGCCGACCATGCCGGATAAGCAAATTCCGATTTTATCTGTGTGGTCAACCGGTATAAACTCTAGACAGGCTTTTTAGATGATGGTATATTACGAGAAGGCTGAGCAGCTCGTGAAACTAAGGAGGACTTCCCAGGTAAGCTTTTGCCAAAATTCCCCTCTTAAGATAAGAGGGGTAAGGGGGAGTTATGGTTATGGAAATAACCCCCTTTATCCCCCTTACTTTAAGGGGGATATTGAAGAAGATAGGAGAAGGCTGAATAATTTATGAAAGTTAAAATAAGTAAGAAAGTCTGGTTGATTATAGGAATAACCATTTTCGTTATTGCCCTGGTCAGCCTGGTTAGAATCTACTCCCAGCAGGTTAGAGAGCAGGAGGAGTTGAGTGTTAGCCTGGCGGCGCAGCAAACTCTCTTGAGCAAGCTCGCTACTGATAAGAAAGATCTGGAAAGCAAACGGGATGCAGCCGAATCATTGTTTAACAAGAGTCAGGCAAAATTCCCTGAATCAGTAGAGAGCATTGAATACGGTGAGGACTTATTTAAGATTGCTGACGATTGTAATCTGGACTTAACCGGGCTCAGCCCGTCAATGCCGGGCACCAAAAAAGTAGGGGCTGTTACCTATTCTGTTGCCTCATTTGTAGTAAAGGTCCGGGGTGATGTGGATGACATACTTGACTTTATCTACGCTATAAGAATTGGCGATGGTTTTCAGCTACCGTGGAGCGCTGAGGTGAAGAGTGTAAGTATAGACATCGGGGACGCAGAGTCAGCAGCTACCATCACCCTGGATATCTATGGCTATAAAGGTTAAATAAGCATGGCGAAAAAAGTTACTACCTTATTTATCAGAGATACCAACATTAACCTGCTGGTAATGAATGGCAGACAGATAGAAAAGTGGGCTAGTTTACCACTGGAGCCCGGCCTGGTTAGCCAGGGGCTCATTGTTGATGAGGCCCAGGTAGCCGACAAGGTTAAACAGCTATTTAAAGAGACGGGAGCACAGGCAAGCAAGGTTATCACTGCTTTAAGCGGGCACGATTCTCTGTATCGCATCATAACCCTGCCCGAGCTGCCCGAAGCTATACTTCCTGAGGCGGTAAAGCGCGAGGCAAGAAGAGCGATACCCACACCTTTAGAAGAGGTCCACTTTTCATACCAGCGCCTTCCTACTCTGACGAAGGGAGAAGGTCGTGTTTTCCTGGCCACCTTCCCCCGCAATCTGGTTGATGCTCTGGTCAAAACGCTGCATCAGGCCGGTGTCAGGCCATATATTATGGACTTAGCTCCTTTAGCCCTGTGCCGAATCCCGAATGAGCCTAGAGCAATCATTGTAAACGCCCGGTTAGACCACCTGGATGTTATGGTTATAGCAGACAGGCTCCCCCAGGTCATCCGCAGGTTATCCCTGCCCGGCGAGACTGAATCTCTAGAGGAAAAGATGCCGCTTATCGCTGAAGAGTTCAACAGAACTATTGCCTTCTATAATTCCAGCCACCTGGAAAAGCCTTTAGATTCAACTGTGCCCGTGTTTGTCTGCGGCGACCTGGCAGAAGTGCCGGAGAGCTGGCCATCAGTAGTTGGCCGGGCAGGCTATCCGGTGTCACCGTTGCCCCTGCCTGTGGAACTCCCCGAGGGCTTCAACCCCAGCGAATTCATGGTCAATATCGGGCTGGCTCTCAAGGAACTACAGTCAGGAAAGGGAGAAGCCAACTTTTCATTAGTGAATTTTAATGCCCTGCCCGAGGTCTATGTGCCCCCGCATTTCTCCATAGTACGGGTCCTTGTCCCAGTTGGTACTATCATTGGTATCGGTCTGATTATCTTCGGAGTAATTTTTGTCCAGACTAATCGCGTTCATACTGAGGAATTGCGTTCCGAACTGGCACTTGTTCAGAGCAGTGTTACCCAAAAGCAGAGTGAGGTAGCGGCATTGAGAGCACAGGTTGGGTCGCTAGAAGCTACTGCCGGTGAGCTCGATACCAGAGTTACTGCTATGGAACGGGGGCGCGCGAACATTGAGCTGGATTTAGACGAGGTTGTAAGACTGGCGTCAGAGAAGGTAAGCTTGAGCGGTGTTAATCATGGGGGCAGCGCAGTAACTGTGAACGGGGTGGCTTCAAATGAGGATGACATTTTTAGTTATGCCCGAGATTTAAGAGAGAGCGGGAGATTCTCGAAAGTCTGGATTAAATCTATCACCGAGAGTGGGAGCGGGTTTGCGTTTGTGTTCTCCTTACCAAAATAAAGTTATTTGCAGAAATGGTGGCATAAAAGTCATGGCGAGCCGCCTTTCTTTTTTGCCATTGCGAGGCACGACAGTGCCGAAGCAATCTCGGCGAGATTGGTGATAATGGAGCTTGGATTTTGGGATTTAGCCAATAAGGCACTTATTTTCTAGTGGCATTTTCGTTTATAATGGCGAGAACATAGGGAGTCCTCCAAATATTAGCAGTTATCGTAGCGTGATGAAATTGCTGCCAAGACTGGTCATCGTTCTTGTCGTTTGCCTTATAGCCATTGCCCTGCCGGCTGTGCCCGCACAGGCCATTCAGTGCTATATACCCTTTATCGACCTCTATCCGGACTCGGGAACTCCGGGAACAGAGGTCGTCGTCAAGGGCCAGCGTTTTTATGAGGACGCATTTGTCGAAATTTATTTTGACGGGGACAGAGTAGCCACAGGCAGGACCGATGAATACGAAAAGTGCACAATCACCTTCATCGTTCCTGAAAGCTGCAAGGGAGTTCATCAGGTATACGCCGAGGTACTGGATGAAACAGCCGAAGCTAACTTTAGCGTGAATCCGGGGTTGACGGTAAGTCCCGAGAAAGGACCTGCGGGCACTGCGGTTACCGTGGAAGGCCAGGGCTTTACCCAGGAAGAAGAAGGCATCGAGTTGTTGTACTACCTTAATGGCAGCTACGAAACGGTAGAAGGGAATATCACAGCGAATGCCAAGGGCAGTTGGAAGACGAGTGTCCAAATTCCTCCTTCCACCAGGGGAGAACACAAGCTAGACGCCCAGGGCGCTGAGAGCAAGTTTTACGATGTCGAGGATGCCATATTTAGAGTAACGCCGGGGATAACCATAGGTAAATCATCGGGCATCGTGGGCGAAAGCATAACGGTGACGGGCAGCAGATTTACGGCTAACGAGAGGGGCATCCAGATATTGTTTGGTGGAGAGGCAGTGGTCACGGACATCAAGGCTGACTACCAGGGTGATTGGGAGGAAAGCTTCCAGGTGCCTGAGATGCCCACAGGCACATATGGCATCACCGTCGAGGTAGAGCAGACCCCGACAGGAGACATCAGCGGGCTCAGCTTCAAGATAGAACCTGGCATCATGTTGTCCCCCGACGAAGGATACGTGGACATGAACCTGACCGTCACTGGCCGCGGATTTGCCGCCGACAAAGATGTGAACATAATGTACGATGGCAGCCAGGAAGCGACAGCCGAAACCAACAACCAAGGCAGCTTTGAGGTAAGTTTTCCCGTGCCTGAGAGCCACTACGGCGAGTGTCAGGTGACAGCCGAGGATGCCGAAGGGAACAAAACTGAACAACCCGCTGTCTTCACCATGGAATCAGACCCCCCGGACACACCAAAACTCATTTCACCATCCGACGGAAGCCGGGTGGGACTCATAGGCAGGGTGAGGCCGACGTTTGCATGGTCTGCGGTATCCGATGACAGTGGTGTTTACTATAGCCTGCAAATAGCGACCAGCGTCAATGTCACCGCCACTGGAAAATTCGTTTACCCCATATTTTCGGTTGAGGGCTTGGTCAGAACAGACTATACGCTGGAGAAAAAAGACGCTCTGCCTTATGGCACCTACTACTGGATTGTGCAAGCCGTAGATGGTGCAGAGAACGGAAGCGGCTGGACCGCAGCCCGTTCCTTACGCGCCGGACTCCTACCCCTATGGGCATTCATTGCTATCATAACCGCAACAGCGGTGGGCATCATCGCCCTGGTTCGCTTTCTCTTAATAAGGAGAGGAATATATTACTATTAAAATGAGCGTCATTGCCAGGAGGTTGCCACGCTTCGCTCGCAATGACAAAAAAGAAAGGGCTCGCAATGACACACCCTCTGCCATTGCGAGGCACGACAATGCCGAAGCAATCCCGTCGTGATTCCTCACTTACCCCTGGAACAGCTTCTTTCGAGGCGTGAGGGAATCCCTTCCTTCACGATTGAAATCCTAAACAATATCAAAGCCTAAAACACGAATGCTCAAAACGTTTAGGATTTAGGATTTTGATATTTGGATTTCTTCGGGGCAATGACACACCCTCTGTCATTGCGAGGCTGGCAAAGCCAGCCGAAGCAATCTCGGTGGGGGACAATGGGGATTGCCGCGCTCCGCTCGCAATGACAAAAAAGAAAGGGCTCGCAATGACAAAAGGGCGAGGATGAGCCCCCGCCCACAAGTCTGGCCAGGACTTTATCACTATTACTAATGGGGTATTGACAGTAAGAATGGAGTAGGCTTACACTATATTATAAATATACTTAAATATACTATGAATCAGCGGTTGACTATAAAAGAGAAAAGATATGGATGTTTTTTCATTGCTTCGGACAGGTAAGTCAAGGCGGGCGAGCGATTTGCATATGGTTGCTGGCAGCCCGGCAGCGTTCCGCATCGACGGCTCCCTGACACCAGCAGACGGTGTCGCTACACTAACTGCTGAGGATGTAAACGAAGCTTTTCTCCAGCTAACCAAGGCCGAGGAGAGAGAACAGTTCCACAATCAGCTGGAGCTTGACTTTGGCTATACATTACCTGATGTCGGTCGTCTGCGATGCAATGCCGCTCAACAGCGCGGCTCCATCAGTCTTGCCGTGCGACTGCTGCCGCCCAAAATCCCCACCATAGATGAGCTGGAGCTGCCCGTGATATGTAAAGAGCTGGCCGTGAAGCCCAGAGGGCTGGTAATAATTACTGGACCTACCGGCAGTGGTAAAAGTACCACCATGGCAGCTATGATTCAGCACTTGAATAATAATGAGACTCGCCATGTGGTTACTATTGAAGACCCTATAGAATACGTTCACCCCAGCATTAAATGTTCTGTGACCCAGCGTCAGTTGGGCTCTGATACCCTATCCTTTGACAATGCTCTAAAGCATATCTTAAGGCAGGACCCGGATGTGATTCTGGTCGGGGAGATGAGAGATACGGAGACTGCCGACGCTGTCCTTACCGTAGCTGAGACCGGGCACTTTATATTAACTACCGGCCATGCCCCCAGCGCTACTCAGGCCATGGAGAGAATAATAGACCTGTTCCCACCTCATCAGCGACACCTGGCTCAGACACGGCTGGCTTCTCTACTTGTTGCTGTGTTGTGTCAGGTGCTTGTGCCCCGGGCTGATGGCTCAGGGAGGGTAGCCGCCGTAGAAATTATGCTCGGCAATCCGGCAGCGAAGAACCTCATTCGTGAAGGCAAACTCTACCAGTTACCCAATGTAATTCGGACCCACCGGGACATAGGCATGATTTCGCTTGATGAAGCTCTGGTCAGCCTCTATCTTAAGGGAATCATCACTGGCGAAACCGTGCTTGATGTCTGCAACGACCGCGCGGAAGTGGAAAAGCTCATCGGCAAGGTAAAAGTGTAGTCAAGCACGGAACGCGCTAAATTTCAAATCCCAAAATCCAATATCCAAATAAATCCAAATATCATAATCCATTCACCTAAATCCAAATGACAATTGAAACTCAAATGCTTAAATGCCAAACCTGCCTCTTCCCCTGAACCTCCCCCTTCAAATAAGGATTCTCTCCTTTAATCCCCCTTAAAGTAAGGGGGATATTTAAGGGGGTTATTTTCATAACTCCCCTTGCCCCTCTTATCTTAAGAGGGGCAATTTTGGAAAAGGTTTTTGTACCGGGGATTGCTTCGGCACTATCGTGCCTCGCAATGACAGGTGGAGTCGAGATTGCTTCGTCGCTACGCTCCTCGCAACGACAGAGCGGGAAGTGTCATTGTGAGCCACGACTTGTCAGGGCGCGGCAATCTCCTCTTGAATATCCCCCTTAAGATAAGGGGGATAAAGGGGGTTATCACCATCCCTGTGCATCCTCTTTAATAGTTACCGGTGTCTATACGAGATTGCTTCGTCGCCTGCGGCTCCTCGCAAAGACAAAAAGAGGAAGGTGCCTTGCAATAACAGGGGGGGTGTGTCATTGCGAGCGAAGTTGCCTGACTTATCAGGCGGCATCTCCACCCACAAGGCGAGGATAAACCTCGCCACTACAGTTACTCACTATTGTAGGGGCGGGGCTTGTCCCCGCCCAGGCAGGGATGGTCATTGGTGTTTCGGGCTTTGAATTTGTTCAGGATTTAAATCTCACTGTCCCTCCACCGAGATTGCGGAGCCTGTTCCGAAGCATAAGCGAGGAATCTCGCTCCTCGCAACGACAAAAAGAGGAAGGTGCGCGGCAATCCCATTGCCTCACCGAGATTGCTTTGTCGCTACGCTCCTCGCAATGACAAAAGGGGGTATCATTAGTATTTCGTGCTTTGATATTGTTTAGCTTTCAGCGGTCAGCTTTTAGATTGTCCTTCCCTGCCTACTGGCTACTGCCTACTGGCTACTGCCTACTACCTACTACCTACTGACTACTGACTACTGACTACTGTCTACTGACTACTGTCTACTGACTACTGTCTACTGACTACTGTCTACTGACTACTGTCTACTGACTACTGTCTACTGACTACTGTCTACTGACTACTGTCTACTTAAGTATAGAAACGCCTACCGGCGGAGTTGGCATTAACCAGCTCCGCCGGTAACTTATTCTCCATCACCTGGCTATCATCCTCTTGATTCTTATGATTTCTGCCATGTCCCGTGATTCCCATCCGGACCAGAATTGGCTCCCGAAAATGTAATTCCGGTCCACAAGCCTACGCCTTGGTCGGTGGGAGTGCCAGTCATTAACCACCCATAAGTGCCGTCAAACGTATAGACAGCCTTAAGCGTTCCTGTAATGTAACCAGTCACGTTCCCTGCACTCAGGAGGTCGTCTGAATCGGTGGGCCATGCCTGATTGTCAGCATAGAAAGCCAGCGACGCCGTCTTCACGTTTTCCGCCTCGGTGTTGGCTGCGGCCTGGTTGCCTGTGGCCATAAAGCCAGCGATGTTGGGGATAACCACGGCGGCGATAATGCCCAGAATGGCCACCACGATCAGCAGCTCAATCAGGGTGAAGCCCTTCTCTCCACGATGCAGGCACTTAAATATAGGATATTTTGTCTTTGGCATTTTTTCCTCCTTTCTTTAGATTTTTCTGGATTTAGCTCCAGTCTTCTGTTTTATAGATATATTACCGTCTGCTCTGCTTTCACCTCCTTCTGGTTTTTCTGGATTTAGCTCCAGTAATCAATTGTATATAGTATAGTATAGCGCAGTTCTCGTAGCTGTCAATCGCCCATTAGTAATAGGAGAATAGTTTTGGCCCCGCCGTAGGAGGGTGTCATTACGAGCGGAGCGTGGCAATCCCCATTCCAACCAGCCCCACTGAGATTGCTTCGTCGCCATGCTCCTCGCAAAGACAGACGAGGCGAGATTGCTTCGGCACTGTCGTGCCTCGCAACGACAAAAGGAGGTGTCATTGCGAGCGAAGTTGCCTGACTTATCAGGCGGCATCTCCACCCACAAGGCGAGGATAAACCTCGCCACTACAGTTACTCACTATTGTAGGGGCGGGGCTTGTCCCCGCCCAGGTAGGGATGGTCATTGGTGTTTAGGGCTTTGAATTTGTTCAGGATTTGAAACCCACAAGGCGGAGATGAACTCCGCCACTACATTCATTCGTAGGGGCGGGGCTTGTCCCCGCCCACATCACTAATGTCATTACGAGCGAAGCGCGGCAATTCCATAGACTAAAGCCCAAATGTCAAAATCCAAATGACAATTGAAATCCGAATGCTTAAATGCCAAACCTGCCTCTTCCCCTGAACCTCCCCCTTCAAATAAGGATTCTCTTCTTGAATCTCCCCCTTAAAGTAAGGGGGATTAAAGGGGGTTATTTCCATAATCTTCATAACTCCCCTTACCCCTCTTATCTTAAGAGGGGTAAGCATGCTGAGCAATCGTGAAGGAAAGGATTCCTTCACGCCTCAAAAAAGTCCCCGCAAAAAAAGGTGGTACTAACAAGAATGCAGAATTCAGTAGTCAGTAGGGGAATATTCTTAATTCTGAATCCTGACTACTGACTACTATTCTCGGGATTTGGTGCTTGGGATTCAGAGTTTCCCTCTCCAGGTGGCTCTGGCTCCACTTGCCCGACCTCAAAGACACTTATTCCCTGACGCTTGGCAAACTGCCTGGCTTCCTTGGTGAGTCCGGGAACAGCAATAAAGACTTTGTCCATAATACCGGCATCATAAGCCTTGTCGTCGAAGTCAAACACCTTGTTCAGTCCCATCGGCTTCTCATCCACCGCGATGCCGATAGCAATACGATGGGTAATGATGCCCTCATCCCTGATAGCCAGTATGTCTATGTTATGAGCAGCGCCAGACCGGCCTTTGACTTCAGCATTGTTCTTTACTATGTAGCCCTGTTTCTCCAGGTATTGTATAAGCTGTGATTTGGACTTAAATTCAAAGGGCTCCTTCACTATTTCCGGGCCTGGCTGGGGACCACCAGCCAACATTATCTCCAGGTCCTTGGGTTCAAGCACTTTTATCCTCTGGTAGGTGGCAAATTTCTCCGCCTCTTCGCCTAACCCGGGGATGATAATCAGTATTTTATCGTGAATGCTGCTATCGTAGGCTTTGACATCAAAATCCAATATCTTGTCCAGTCCTATCTTATCCCGGGCAATCTCGACCCCGATAGCGATATTATGGGTAATGATGCCGTCATCCCTGGTAGCTAGAATATCTATGCAATGTTCTGCCCCCGACCTTCCCTTCACTATGGCATTTTCCGTTACTTCGTAGCCGTGCTGCATCAAGAATTCAACGAACTGCGCTTTAGACTGAAGTTCAAAATCCAGCCAGTTTCTCTTCGATTCATCAAGGCTATACGCATAGACATTTACCTCGCCAATCTCATCCTCATCGATAAGCGAGGAACATTTCAGACAGCGCCACTTTATCAGCGGCACGTTAAATACCTCGCCGCAGTCACGGCACTTGCGCAGCACTCCCCGGCTCTGGTAGTCGCCACCCATAGTTCGCAGCTCCATTTTACATTTGGGGCATACATATCTACCTCCGGTCGTAAATTCGTCTTCAACGCCGACATACCCGCAGGCCGAGTGCTCGAAAATTCGGCCCCGGGCAACATTTCCTGAACCGCATTTAGGGCAGTGGGTGCTTGGTCTTAAATTTACTGACTGGCACCGGGGACAACGGAGAAGCCTATCAAAGAAGCTCCTTTTCAATATACCCTTATCAGTCAGGGATTCCACAATTGATACTGCTTCCGTGCCTTTGACTTTTACTGCTTGCTCAACGACTGGATAGATGAAGCCCAGTTCAGTGGTGAAATCAAGCTGGGGTTTAATATCAACAAGCTTCGACTCCAGCATTGCCGCCACCAATTTCATCGCCCTCTCATCTTTCGCCATGTCACTTACTGCTTGTGGGGCTTCTGTTGCTTCTACCTCTTTATCGGCTTTTGCCATGTCTTGCCTCCGTTCATGTAGTTAGAAAAGTATAATTCGCAATATTGCAGAAGTCAATGAGAGAAAGGTACTACCTTTGCACGCCCCGACTTGTCGGGGCGCGGCAATCCCCGGCGCTTGACAACCCCACTGAGATTGCTTCGTCGCTATTGTGCCTCGCAACGACAAAAAGAGGAAGGTGCCTCGCAACGACAAAAAGAGGAAGGTGCCTCGCAACGACAAAAGGAGGTGTCATTGCGAGCGAAGCGTGGCAATCTCCATTCTCACCAGCCCCACCGAGATTGCTTCGTCGCCTGCGGCTCCTCGCAAAGACAGGTGGGGCCAGAGATTGCGGAGCCTGTTCCGAAGCGCAGGCGAGAAATCTGGCTCCTCGCAAAGACAAGGGAAGAAGACCCCTCGCAATGACAGAGAGGGGTGTCATTGCCTCAAAGAAGTCCAAATTCCAAAATCCAAATGGCAATGGCATACAGTAGCCAGAAGTCAGTAGACAGTAGGGGAATATTCTGAATCCTGAATCCTGAATCCTGACTACTGTCTACTGGTTTTGGGATTTGGGGCTGGGGATTTACGAGGCGTGTTTGCCCTTTGATTTTTAAATCTCTGTGGGGTTAATTTACTGCCGAGGGAGGGACTCGAACCCACACTCCCTTGCAGGAAGCGGATTTTAAGTCCGCCGCGTCTACCATTCCGCCACCTCGGCCTGATAATTGATAACTAAAGAAGGCGGCGGGCGGATTCGAACCGCCGTATCGGGGTTTTGCAGACCCCTGCCTTAACCTCTTGGCTACACCGCCGCAACTACCAAATTTACTGGAGCGGAAGACGGGATTCGAACCCGCGACCTCTTCCTTGGCAAGGAAGCGTTCTACCGCTGAACTACTTCCGCTCTGAATAAATTTTACCGCCTTTTCTTAGTTCTAGCAAGCTAATCCTGGGTAATAGTTTAGTTTTTCCACAAGTTCCGTCTTAAAACTAGAGACCTATCCTTCATCAATCCCCATCAGCATAAAGATTTTCTCCTTCAACATCTCCCCTTAAGATAAACTTCTCTTTCCTTGACTATCCCCCCTTAAGATAAGGGGGGATACAGGGGGGTTATGAATGTTTCTCAGCCTCCTCTTTAATTCTTTTCCGTACCCCCTCGATATTCTGCAACGCCTCGTTATTCCAGGATCTTATCACACGAATTTTCAATTCCCTGAGGTACCTATCACGATAAGCATCATGTTGTTGGCCATATACATCCGCATGTTGTCCTCCATCAACTTCAATGGCTAATCTTCGTTCCGGACAGTAAAAATCGAGGATATATGGGCCTACACTATATTGTCGTAAGAATTTAAGACCAATCAGCTGTCTACTTCGCAATATACTCCATAATTTTCGCTCAGCATCGGTTGCGTTCTCCCTAAGGCGTCGTCGGTCTAATTTTGTAGTTGGATCGTTATAGAGGTATTTACTCATAACTCCCCTTACCCCTCTTAAGATTAAGAGGGGTAATTTTGCAACAACTTACCTGTTATAATCCTGGTGCCGAGGGGGAGATTTGAACTCCCACGGGCTTGCGCCCACCACCCCCTCAAGATGGCGTGTCTACCTATTCCACCACCTCGGCCTGGCAGGGGTGGCAGGACTCGAACCCGCGACCTGCGGTTTTGGAGACCGCTGCTCTAGCCAACTGAGCTACACCCC
>Ga0315543_1003912_pt1 | contig 12955 bp, 11 predicted proteins | sample SalMarSW160210MG_2_FD_203098 | JGI IMG/M metagenome (GOLD analysis project Ga0315543, IMG submission 203098) | Salt marsh sediment microbial communities from the Plum Island Ecosystem LTER, Massachusetts, United States - Salt Marsh Sediment SW1601-210 ...
AGAACCCGGCTGCTCTCGATACAGGAAGCAAAGCCCTATTATCTCTATTAAGTAAAGCCAGGGATGATAGCAATTTCTTATCAAGATTAGCTGAGAACCCTGACCAGGTGTTTAAAGGCTATGACCTAACTTCTGAGGAGAAGGCAGCCCTTTTAAGTGGCGACATTCGGTGGATAGAGTCTAGACTTGGTGTTTTAGATGAACCACTGCGAACCTGGCTTACGGCAAGGTTGGCTCAGGAAAAGTGGTGAGGTGGTTTTTGGGGGCAACTTGAGCCGTGACCTGCCCTTTAGAAAGACCGTTGTTGTTATTCAACCACTCCAGCGCTTTCTTGGTATCACTGGCAACCTTTGACTTGTCACACTGTCTTAGTCGATACTTAAACAGCCAGTAGGTAAACTCCTTTAGTTCGGCAAGGTTGATAGACCTGGCCTGAGGATAGCCTTTTTCCTTCCTAAAGCGCTTAAGCAGCGCTGCTTTAGTCACCCCATATATTCGCTGGTAAACCTCGTTATCGGTATGATGCTCATTATTGTAGCCCAAAGCCCGCCTCTCCTTGCGTACCTCCTCTTGCACTGCCAGAATTAAAGCCTCTTCTACAGTGATACCATAAAAGTAATTGAGATATTGGTGATACTTGCTATCGCCAATAAGCTCCTTGAATTTATTCCTGGTCAGGTTAAGCGGTGGCTTGCCGTAGAAAAGGAAGGCTGTCTTCTCATCATCAGGCAGTAGACCATCTACTACCTCACACAGGCGCTCAGCCAGAAGCTGCCAGTCAAAGGCTTCGCCAGCAATAAGATAGTGGTAAATACACCCGTTATGAGCTTCCTCAGCCTTATTCCATAACCCAATAGCCTCAAGCAGAGCAATATACCAGTGCTTACCACCAGCAATAGTCTGCTTTAAATGACTTATTGCCTCATTATCTTCTGTTGGAGTGGACTGAGAAGATTGTAACTGGTTATTCATATCTGACATCCTAGACCCCTGTAGTTACCTGCTACTTCTCAATTAGCTGCCACCCCCGTTGCAAAGCAAGACGGCGTAACTTCCTGTCAGGGTACACTGCCACCGGATTACCTACCATCTCCAGCATCGGGGTATCAACTATACTATCAGCATAAGCAAAACTGCTGTTGAAGTCTATTTCCAACCGAATAGAGTTAATATACTCCTTAAACAAACTAACTTTGTTAATACCAAAGCAGACAGGACTAATAATTGCCCCGGTATATTGCCCGTCCAGCATCTCTAGCCTTGTTCCCACCGCATGGAGTATCCCCAACCTCTGTCCCACTACCTCCAGCAGCTCGTGGAATGCGCCTGATAGCAGCACTACAGTCCGCCCTTGGCTCTGATGATGGTGCAAGATTTCAATCATGTCAGGGCGCAACCGGTTAAGCACCTGGTCCTCAGCCAGCCATCTAAAAAGACTGGAAGCCTCCTCACTTTTAAGACCCCCCACGATAAAAGCCAAGTCCCCCCCCCAGTGGGTAAAAACCGCTTCGTCACTAACCAGTCTACATTTATTCAGCAAGTATGAGGGAATATGCTTGACCATATAGCTCAATGCTGAGGGAAATTTATAACGATGCCTGGCACTATATCTCATTACAGCCTCCCAAATATGCCCATCAAGCAATGTGCCGTCAAAGTCAAACAAGGCAACACTATTCTTTTTCAGGGAACTATCGTCTCCCACAGCACCTCCATAATATCAAATAGCTATCACCTAGACTGAGTGATGCAAATAGGTCATTATCTCGTCGAACGGTCTGGTATTCGTTATATCCTGCGCTTGGCACCAGCCCCGCCTGGCTACCCCCACTCCGAAGCGCATAAATTCTAGGTGCTCAGTTGAGTGGGCATCGGTATTAATTACCAGCTTTACTCCTAGCTCTCTCGCTCGATAGGCATGAATATCTTTAAGGTCCAGCCGACTGGGCATAGCGTTGATTTCCAGCGCAGTATTAGTTCTGGCCGCAGCCTGAAAGATAGCCTCCATATCTACCGCCACCGGCTCTCTACCCGGTAGCAGACGACATGTAGGATGAGCCAGCACATCTACGTTAGGATTTTCCATAGCCCCTGTTATCCGCTGTGTCATTTGCCCCTGGCTCTGATTAAAGCTGGAATGCACCGCAACTGTGACAATGTCCAGTTCTGCCAGAAGTTCGTCGGGCATATCCAGGTTGCCATCGGCACGAATATCTACCTCCATCCCGCAGAAGATATGAATACCACTAATTCTGCGGTTAAGCTCCTTAATCTCCAGCATTTGTTGTCTCAGTCGCTCCGTATCCAGCCCGTGGGCAATGCCGCGCCCACTCGAATGGTCAGCTATTCCCAGGTACTGGTAGCCAAGCTCTCTGGCAGCCAGAACCATTGCCTCGATGGTATCACGCCCATCACTCCAGTTAGTGTGAACATGAAGGTCACCCTTTATATCGGACAGCCCAACCAGCCTGGGTATGATGCCTTGCTCTGCCCTCTCTACCTCCTGCTGACCCTCTCGTAACTCGGGCGGTATGAACTCCAGCCCCTGCCGCTGATAGAAAGCCTCCTCGGTGGTAAACTTCTCCAGTTCTTCAGTCGCTAGGTTGGTGATACCATACTCGCTTAATTTTAGTCCCTTCCGGTGTGCCCGCTCCCTGAGGTTAATATTGTGCTGCTTACTGCCGGTGAAATACTGGAGTGTAGAGCCAAAAGAGTCATGCTCCACTACCCTGAAGTCAACCTGAAGCCCGCCAGAAACAACCACGCTCGCCTTAGTCGTGCCACTGGCTAAGACCTCTCTGACCAGAGGCAAGCCGACAAAGGTCTGAATTGCTTCCGTAGCATTATCAGCCGTCCCCATAAGGTCAATATCACCCACCGTTTCCCGGAAACGGCGCAGGCTCCCTGCCGGAGCCAGATTTTTCAGTCCGGGCAGCTGACTGAGTCCAGATGAAATTTCATCCACTATTGGTAATGCCTCACCGATTGGAATACGCTGGTCTTTTCGTCTCATTGCCTGAATCTGATGCAGGATATTCTCTGCCGTCTTATTCCCCATACGATATAACCTGGCTACTCCACCACCAACAATAGCTGCCTCCAGCTCATCCGCTGACTTTATGTCTAGTTCGTGGGAAAGCAGCATAGCCGTCTTGGGTCCAACGCCGGGCACATCAAGCAGAGCGCTAATCCCCTGGGGGAACTCAGCCTTGAGCTTCTCGTAATAGTCAAGCTTGCCGGTGGTTACCAGTTCAGTAATCTTCTTGGTAATAGCCTCCCCCACCCCGGGGACTTCCCTTAACCTGTCCTCAGCCACCAGTTGCTCCACCTCCACTGGCAGGTGCTCAAGGGAGCGAACCGCCTTCTGGTAAGCCCTTATCTTAAACGGGTTCTCCTGCTTAAGCTCCAGGAGGTCGGCAATATCAGCAAATACCTTGGCAATCTCCTTATTGTTCACCGCCTTTAATTTTCCCTCTTACCCAATCCAAAAACTCCTCAACTACTGCTCGGTCAAGCATGTTTTGCCTCCGTAGATTTACTCAAATACTATCTTCCATTTGGTCTTGGTATGTGTCCATTTATGCCATGTTTATCATAAACATCAAAGACTTCTCTACAGAATTTAATCATTCTATCATCACCAATAGCTACAGCATTTTCATAAGTCTTGATGAAATATCTCTTACCTGCCTCTGTCTGAGAGTAATTCTTTTTTAGCAGGTTATGTTCAGCACACAAAGTTTGCCCATTGTCGGCTGTATTACTTCCACCCAAGTCCTTAGGTTTTATATGGTCAGCACATATTTCAACCCCGTCTTTTCTGCCTCTACCACAGACCACACATTGATAATTATCTTTTCTAAATATCTCCTCTTTTATTTCACGCGGAAAGTCGGGTAATTCCCTTTCTTGAACACGACTTGGGTCATATCTATATATTCCTTTGCTAATCTTTATTAATTTGCCTTCCTGATGTAACTTTCGTATGGCTCTCCAAGGGTCTCTAGGTTTTGTCCCACCTAACCTAATGTATTCTTTCTCAACCCAGTCAACGACTGGTCCATGTTTCAAGTCTTCGTTTTGGTGCATCTCAAAATATTCTAGGACTAACTTGCTTATAGATTTCTCAGGCATGACATCTCCTACATATTTCCTAACCTAGATTGATATATCTTCCCCTCTTTTATTACTCTTCGTTTGGCAATCTCACAATAACCTTGGTCGATTTCGATGCCTATCCCCTTTCGTCCTGTCTGTAAACAAGCAACTAAGGTGCTTCCACTTCCAAGAAATGGGTCGAGTACGGTATCCCCAACGAAGCTAAATAATTTTATGCACCTTTTTGGCAATTCAACGGGAAAGGGAGCAGGGTGTCCAACTTTTCTTTTACTTTCACCACTAAAATTCCACACACCATTTGTCCATCCTTGGAACTCAGCTTTATTAATATCCGATATTCTACTTCCACTTTCCTTCTTCCATTGCTTCTTATAAAGAATGATTATCACCTCAACTGGGGCAATAACGTAGGGTGCAGAAGCACTAAGCCACGAACCCCAAGCAGTTCGCCGTGAAATGTTTTGCTCATTCCAAATTATTGTAGAATGATATTTCCAGCCAGTTTGTTTAGCAATTGTTGTTAAATCGGCACAAACACTTTGTTGCCCGCCTTTGTTCTTATCCAATGGTATATTCAAGCAAAATCTACCATCATCTTTTATCAACTCATAGCATTTACTTAACCACTCTCTTGCAAAATTCAAGTAATCCTTATAGAGCATCTCATCATAATGTGAATTGTATTTAATGTTTACATTATATGGGGGTGAAGTAACAATTAGGTCAATACTGCCATTTTCTACCATGTTGGTAGTCAAAATATCATCATTGCAGATGGCTATTTCCTCCGCTTGGAAATACAATTTATTGTTCATTGCTGTGCTTGTTTTCAGTTGCATTTAAATTTCGCCTCTCACCTTCCACAGCAGTGTTTATATTTCTTGCCACTGCCGCAGGGGCAGGGGTCATTGCGTCCAACTTTTTTACCACTAACCTTCTGCCGCTTACTAACCTTTTCATCTCTATGCCCGGCAATCTGAGCTGTCATCGGAGGTTTTGGAGCCGCTTCTTTCTTGACAATATTGACATGATATATGGTGTGAACCACATCATGCTGAATGGTGGACAGGAGGTTCTGGAACATATTTTGCCCCTCCCGCTTATAGGCTACCAGTGGGTCTCGCTGAGCCACAGCTTGAAGCCCTATTCCCTGGCGCATATTCTCCATCATTGTCAGGTGCTCTACCCACAGGTTGTCTATGGTGCGCAGCATTACCAGCCTCTCCAGCACCCTCATATTGTCTGAGCTCAGCTCCTTCTCCCGTTGTTCATATAGGGCTTGTGTCAGCTCAATAAGCTTTTCCTCTATCTGCTTCGGTTTCATCTGGGAAAGGGCATCAGGGTTGATTTGTGGCGGTAAGGGGAAGACGGTGGAAACATCAGCAATTAAGCCGTCCAGGTCCCAGTCATAACCACGCTCATCGGCAAGATGAGCTGCCACCATACCTTGTATTTCTTCCTGAATCATTGACAGGATGTTTGCCTTAAGGTCAGCACCGCTTAATATCTTCCTTCGCTCCTCGTAGATAATCTCACGGTGCTTGTTCACCACATCGTCGTAATCTACCAGGTGCTTACGTATATCAAAGTGGTAGCCCTCCACTTTAACCTGGGCGTTTTCAATAGAGCGGTTAATCAGCTTATTCTCAATAGGGGTATCTTCATCCATGCCAGCCCACTCCATAAAGCCCTTGATTCGGTCGCCACCAAAGTGGCGGACAACATCATCGGCTAAAGACACATAAAATCTGGAGCTTCCCGGGTCACCCTGCCGTCCAGACCTGCCCCTGAGCTGGTTATCAATTCGCCTGGCTTCATGGCGCTCGGTGCCGATAACATGAAACCCACCAAGTCCAACAATCTGATTGTGCTTCTCCTGCCATTCCTGCCACTCCTTTTCATCTCCATTAGAAGGTTCTTTTCCACCGAGCACAATATCAACGCCGCGCCCGGCCATATTGGTGGCAACCGTTACCGCCCCCGGCTGCCCTGCCTGGGCGATGATACCAGCCTCCTTCTCATGATACTTGGCATTAAGCACCTCATATGGGACACCTTTCCTCTTTAACAGGTCGCTCAGGTATTCCGACTTCTCGATAGACACGGTGCCGATTAGCACCGGGCGTCCCTGTTTATGAAGTTGCTCAATCTCGCGCACCACCGCCTTGAATTTAGCCTCCTCATCCTTGTAAATCTGGTCGGTAAAATCCTCACGAATCATCGGCTTATTGGTAGGAATAACCATCACCTCAAGTTTATATATCTTGTGAAACTCCTCAGCCTCGGTGAGGGCAGTGCCTGTCATCCCAGCCAGTTTGTCATACATTCGAAAGTAGTTCTGAAAGGTAATGGTGGCATAGGTGATGCTCTCCCGTTGAACCTTGACACGCTCCTTGGCTTCTATTGCCTGATGCAGCCCCTCCGAATAGCGGCGACCAAACATCAGCCGCCCGGTAAACTCATCAACAATAATAACCTGCCCATCCTTGACCACATAGTCGCGGTCTTTCCTATACAGCACATTGGCTTTAAGGGCACTCTCCAGGTATCGGGTGAGGGCGTAATTTGCCGGGTCATAGAGATTGGCTGACTTTAACACACCCTCCCTCTTCAGCATCCTTTCCATATTGGCAATGCCACCATCGGTCAAACTTACCGTGCGTCGTTTTTCATCTACTGTATAATCCGCTTCCCGATGGAGGTTAGGGACAAGCTTGGCAAATGTTTGATATCTCTGCGCTGCCTCTACATCAGGAGCACTGATAATGAGCGGAGTGCGTGCCTCATCAATAAGGAGGTTATCTACCTCATCGACGATGGCGTAGTTTAATGAACGCTGCACACACCGGGATAGGTCTATAACCATATTGTCCCTCAGATAGTCAAAGCCGAACTCATTATTGGTGCCATAGGTAATATCAGCTTCATAGGCTTGGCGGCGGGAGATGGGGCGGAGAGAGCTCCACCGCTTATCTTCAGACTCAAAGCCAGGGTCATAGATAAAGGAGGGGGCTGGGTTATCCGGGGTCTGAGCATAGACACAGGCTACGCTTACCCCCAGGGCGTGATAGACAGGTCCCATCCAGTGAGGGTCTCGCTTAGCCAGGTAGTCATTGACCGTAACCAGGTGACAGCCCTGACCGGTTAGTGAGTTCAGGTAGAGGGAGAGGGTAGCCGCCAGGGTTTTGCCCTCACCGGTTTTCATCTCAGCAATTTTACCCTGGTGAAGGACAATACCCCCCATCAACTGTACATCAAAGTGGCGCTGACCTATAGTCCGCTTAGCCGCTTCACGAACAACGGCAAATGCCTCAGGGAGAAGCTCATCCAGTGAACTACCGGCTTTAAGCCGAGCCCTAAACTCGTCAGTCTTAGCCCGAAGCTCATCATCACTGAGTCGCTCAAAATCAGGCTCCAGCTCGTTTATCCTGTCTACTATCGGCTGCAACCGCTTTAGCTCTCTCTCGTTTGAATCAGTAAATCCGCCTAGCCACTTAAACATATTCTTTGCCCTTAACTAGTCTCTTGGCCTCCTCTGCCATTGACTCCCGGGTCATGATTTTAACCTCACCCATACCATCAACCGTAAACATATGCACTGAAGGTGCCGCGTATGATTTCAGGAGGCAGGGTATTCCATAGCTCTCAAGCAAGCCCTTAATAACCTGAGCCTCCGCCTCACTTGCTGCCGTATATACTTCTACCAATTTTTCACCCTTATTCAAATAGAGCTCCTACGGACTGTCCGGTATGAATACGGTGGATGGCTTCACCCAGTAGTGGGGCTATCGGCAAAACAGTAATCTTGTCTAGCTTTTTGTCATCGGCGACAGGAACGGTATCGGTAACTACCACCTCTTTTACTGAGCACGAGGCTATCCTCTGGACAGCCGGGCCGGAGAATATCGGGTGTGTACAACAGACATATATCCCCTCAACTCCACGCTTTTCCAGAGCAGAAATAACATTCAACAGGGAACCAGCGGTGTCTATCTCATCATCTACAGTGAGAGCCACCCTGCCTTCCACCTCACCAATCACATTTAGCGTCTCAGCCTGGTCATTATTACCTACCCGTCTCTTTTCTATAATAGCCAGTGGGGTATCAAGCCTAGTTGCTAGGTCTCGCGCCCGCTTGGAAATGCCGATATCAGTGGCAACTACAACCAGGTCATCAAAGACTTTCTCCTTGAAATAATGGCTCAATATATAAAGCGCTGTCAGTTCATCGATGGGTATATTAAAAAAACCCTGAATCTGCGCTGCATGTAAATCCACGGTCAGCACTCGATTAGCCCCAGCCACAGTTAGCAGGTCAGCTACCAGCCTGGCAGTTATCGGCACCCGGGGTTGGTCCTTCTTGTCAGTGCGACCGTAGCCATAATAAGGAATTACAGCGGTAATACGACCAGCCGACGCTCTCTTCAATGCGTCAAGCATAATCAATAGCTCAACCAGGTTCTTATTAACCGGGCGGCATATAGGCTGAATAACAAAGGTATCTCGCTGGCGGACATTTTCCAGAATACGAACAAAGATATTCTCATTACTGAACTCAGAGACCTCGCACCCGCCTAAAGGTACACCCAGATATTCAGTAACTGCCTGGGCTAGGGCAGGATGGGCATTACCAGTAAATACCTTTAACTCATCCATTAACTATTACCTCCGTTTAAATATAGCCTTCAACTCATATCACATACATTATAACACTATTGTTTACTTACCTCACCCTTTAATCCTCCCTTTAAAGAAGAGGAAAATTGGTTGTACAAGAGAGGCTTTACCTTTCTTTGACTCTCCTTCCCTGGGGCAGAAGTTAAAGCAGTTTTAGAGGGCTAGGCCCCCTGAAGAAATTACTTTCTCCTTCCCTTTAATAAGGGGGGGATGAAGGGGATAGGGTTATTTAGTAATCTCAGTCATCGATGCCAGGTACCGGGAAGCGGTGGCATATCTGGCTAACCTCATGGCTCACCTGATTTTGAATATCCTGATTACCAATGTTAGTAATTACTTTTACAATTAGTGAAGCAATGTGCTTCATTTCCTGGCTGCCAAAGCGGCGCGTAGTTACTGCTGGCGTGCCTAGTCTGATGCCACTGGTTATCAGGGGTGGACGAGAGTCAAAAGGGATGGCATTTCGGTTAACAATAATGCCTGTTGCTCCTAAAGACTCCTCAGCCTCTAGGCCAGTGACCCCAATCTCAGTCAGGTCTACTAAGACCATGTGGTTATCGGTTCCACCTGATACAAGGCGCAGTCCTAATTGTCGTAGCTCACTGGCTAGAACAAGTGCGTTATCGAGTGTAGCCCGTTGATACTCGATGAAGCTGGGCTGCATCGCTTCATAAAAAGCCACCGCTTTAGCTGCAATGACGTGCATCAGGGGTCCCCCCTGCATTCGGGGGAAAACAGCCTCATCTATTAAGGAAGCTAGCTCCCTTCGGCACAAAATGAACCCAGCTCGTGGACCACGTAGCGTCTTATGCGTAGTTGAGGTCACTACGTCAGTATAGGGCACAGGGGTAGGGTGCAGACCTACAGCTACCATACCAGCTATGTGTGCTATATCAACCATGAGCCTTGCCCCTACTAGGTCGGCGATATGCCGAAATCGCTCAAAATCAATAATCCTGGAGTAGGCACTGGCTCCGGCTACAATCAACTTGGGCTTATGCTTCAAGGCAAGCCTCTCTACCTCTTGGTAATCAATCCTTTCTGTCTCCCGATTAACACCGTAGGGTATGAAATTATATGATTTACCTGAGAAGCTTACCCTATCGCCATGAGTAAGATGACCACCGTGAGTTAGGCTCATGCCCATAACAGTGTCACCATACTCCAGCAAGGCGTAATATGCTGCCATGTTAGCCTGAGCCCCACTGTGGGGCTGGACATTAGCATGCTCAGTATGAAACAACTCTTTAGCCCGCTGGATAGCTAAATCCTCCACTATATCCATATTTTCGCACCCACCGTAGTAGCGCTGTTTAGGATAACCTTCAGCATATTTGCTGGTCAGAAATGAACCTTGAGCTTCAAGCACCGCCTTACTGGCATAGTTCTCTGAGGCGATAAGATTTATCGTTTCCTTTTGCCGCTTCGCCTCCATATACAGAGTGTGACTAATTTCTGGATCGGTTTGACTTAAAGAGCTCATTCGCCTCCCTTCTGAAGTAAAGCCTAATACCACGAATAGTCTACAACCACCCTCTCGGAGTGTCAACAACTCCAAAGCTCGAGTTACTGTTAACTATTAGTCGATTGAATCCCGGCTGAAGCCATCCACGGGTTCTGCGGGGTCTCTCCTTTTTCAAATCCACCGACTAAATGATACGGCATCATTTTTCTTATTTTAGTTGATACCGGTTAAGCTGTCCCTATTTGAGTATGCGCTACCATTCGTGCTATAGTTAGTTGTATTTTGAAGGTTAATTCTGGGGTATCAGATATAGGGTGAGTGGGATAATAGCGGTTAAGCAGAAACTAACAGAGTTGCTGACCCAGGCAGCAACTGAGGCGCAGCAATCAGGTAAACTGCCTTCGGTTACCTTACCTGAGGTGGCTGTGGAGCATCCTCAGAACCCTGAGCATGGGGACTATGCCTCAAGTTTTCCTTTGAAATTAGCTAGGACAACTGGAATCAGCCCATTGAGTATTGCCCAGGACATGGTAGGACTTATGGTTCCCATTCCTGAGATTGATACTATTACTGTAGCGGCACCAGGGTTTATTAATTTCTCACTTAAAGGTGATTGGTTGACCAGGCAGGTGGATTCAATTCTGGTGGCTGGTGATTCTTATGGCAATATCGACCTTATCCAGGGCAGTCGGGTACAATTAGAGTTTGTTAGTGTCAATCCCACCGGGCCACTCCATGTCGGGCATGGTCGTGGCGCTATCCTGGGGAGTACTTTAGCCAATATTCTTACTGCTGCTGGCTACAAGGTGGAGACTGAATATTATATTAATGATGCCGGCAGCCAGATAGACGCCTTTTATCGCTCACTCTATGCTCGTTATCAGCAGTGTTTAGGGGTTGATGCTGAGATGCCCACTGATGGTTACTTTGGTAACTATATGGTTGATTTGGCTAAAGAGATTATTGCCGAGGAGGAAAAAAGGTTTCTTACTCTACCTGAGCAGGAAGCAGTGTCACAACTAGGGAAGCTCGGTTTGGAGAAGATAATAAAACAAATCAGGAGTGACCTTGAGCTATTGGGGGTGAGCTTTGATAACTGGTTTAGTGAGCAGAGCCTTTTTGATAAGGGGCAGTACCAGGCGGTAATGTCGCTTCTACGCCAGGGAGGTTATATAGCTGAAAAGGAAGGGGCTACCTGGTTTATATCCACTGCCCTGGGTGAGGATAAGGACAATGTGGTAGTACGTGGCGATGGTTCACCAACCTATTTTGCCTCTGATATTGCTTATCACTACAACAAATTTTTGGAACGCAAGTTTGACAAGGTGATTAATATCTGGGGAGCTGACCACCAGGGGCATATATCTCGAATGAAAGCTGTGGTTGGTGCCCTGGGTGTTACCCCTGAGCGACTTGAGGTGATAATTTCTCAGATGGTTACCTTGCGTCGTGGTGAGGAGTTAGTTCGTTTATCTAAACGCAGTGGTGATATTATTACCCTGCGTGAAGTGGTAGATGAGGTAGGAATTGATGCCTGCCGTTTCTTCTTTTTATCCCGCTCGGCTGATTCGCAAATGGACTTTGATTTGGAATTAGCTAAAAAGGAATCGCTGGACAATCCCGTCTATTATGTTCAGTATGCCCACGCTCGCATTGCCAGTATTCTTCATCTGGCTCAGCAGAGGGGAATTGACTACCGGGATGGTGATGTTTCTTTACTGACTACTGAGCCTGAATTGACTTTAATACGGAAGATGCTACTCCTGCCTGAGATAGTTGAGATAGTAACCCACACCCTGGAACCCCACCATCTTACCTATTATGCTCAGGATTTAGCGACTGTATTCCATAGCTTCTATAAGCAGTGCCGTGTTGTTTCCAGTAACGAGGCGTTATCCAAAGCTCGTCTTAAGCTGGTGGACGCTGCCAGAATTGTCCTGGCTAGAACCCTTCATCTTATGGGGATGACGGCGCCGGAGAGTATGTAAGGCAGTTGGTGGCTAGAGTCCTTGCTCCTTATATTGCTTGGCTAATTTATTGTAGGTTTGAGGTCCTTCTTGTACCCACCGTAGCTGCTCTAGCGAAGGTTTCCCCCTAATTTCTCCCGGAACGCCAGCCACAAATGACTTGTCTGGTATTTTCATCCCAGACATAACCAGGCAACCAGCTCCGATTATACAGAAGCTACCAATTTCAGCATCTTCCAGTATGGTGGCATTATTGCCAATAAGGGTATTGTTGCCAATTTTCTTGCCATGCATGACCACACTATGCCCGATGATAACGTTATCGCCTATTTCCATTGATGTACCACTGTGTAGCACACTATTATCCTCAATATGGCTATTGTGACCAATTTTAATACTGTCGAAGTCGGCTCTGATTACGGCACCAGGCCAGATACCGGAGTTCTCGTCAATTTTTACATCACCAATAATATAAGCGGTCTGGCTGACAAAGGCTGAATCAGCTATCTGGGGCATCATGCCATTGAAGCTTTTAATCATTCTTACCTCCCCAACTCCTCATATTATAGGCTAAGTGTTTGGAGGGTCAAGTTTGCCTGTTGCGTAGTGTAGCTGCATTAATCTTGTCCGTATATTCAGTTTTATGTTACACTCTTTGACTGAGGAGGGCGAATGAAGCAGCGCGTTTTTTCCGGGGCTCGTCCCACGGGCAGACAGCATTTGGGGA
>Ga0315543_1003919_pt1 | contig 12943 bp, 9 predicted proteins | sample SalMarSW160210MG_2_FD_203098 | JGI IMG/M metagenome (GOLD analysis project Ga0315543, IMG submission 203098) | Salt marsh sediment microbial communities from the Plum Island Ecosystem LTER, Massachusetts, United States - Salt Marsh Sediment SW1601-210 ...
TTAAAGGCATTCCGTATAGAGAGGCTAGAGCAGAAATTGTGAGAAGGCGCGTAGCCTTTGAAGCTGATCCGCCATCATTTGTTGCTAACCATTATGAGGATCAAGAACAGATTCGCAATAAGATAGTCGATGCCAGCAAGCTTTTGCCTAAGGTTAAGTTAAGTGACGAAATGCTGGATTTGATCACTCAGATTTGTGTCGATTTTGCTGTTGATGGTCATCGCGCTGACATCACAATTTACAAGACTGCTTGCACGATTGCTGCTTTCAGTGGAAGGACAGAAGTTACCGAAGAGGATGTGCGAGAGGCAGCTGAGTTGGCGCTTCCTCATCGTCTTCATCGCCAACCTTTCGAAGAGCCAAAGCAAGAACAGCAGCAGATTCAAGACAGTATTCAAAGATGGCGCCAAAACCAAGAGAAGCAATCGCCTCCTGAGAACGATTCTCCCCCTGATGATTCATCCGATTCCCCCTTGGAAAGAGAGGAACCTGAAAGAGAACAAGTTTTCGAAGCAGACCCCCCTCGCAAAGTGAAACCACTTGAAACGCCTGTTCTAGACCAGATGCAACGCAGTGGATCGGGGCGAAGATCAAAGAGCCGAAGCAACTCCAAGACGGGACGTTACGTAGATAATGCGATTCCCAAAGGAAAGATCGAGGACCTCGCTTTTGATGCTACCCTGAGAGCCGCTGCACCCTTTCAGAATCGACGTAGGAAAGAATCTGGCGGTCAGAAAGCATTACGCATCGAAAAATGTGATCTCCGAGAGAAGGTTCGAGAACGGAAAATGGGTAACTTGATTATGTTTGTGGTCGATGCCAGCGGTTCTATGGCCGCTGAAGAAAGGATGACAGCCACTAAAGGGGCGATTCTATCCCTTCTGCTTGATGCCTATCAGCGGCGAGACCGTGTGGGAATGGTTGTCTTTCGAAAAAACCGGGCTGAACTGGTGCTTCCTCCCACCAACAGTGTTGAATTAGCTCAAAGATGTTTAGCTAAACTTCCTACAGGTGGACGCACACCAATGGCTCACGGGTTAAAATTTGGGCTGGAAACCATCCGAGATTATATGAGAAGGGACAAGGAGACTATTCCTCTTCTGGCTCTGGTTTCTGACGGGAGAGCAAACGTCAACCTTAATGGTGGAGACCCTGTGGAGGAAGCAAAGGCAGTTGCTCGTGAGATAAGATTAGCAGGTGTAAAGTCGATTGGCATTGATACTGAACGAGATTTCATCACGTTTGGCTTGGTTAAGCAGATATGTTCTGAGATGGGCGGAAAATACTTGCGTTTGGAGGAGTTGAGCGCTACGCCTATTGCCTCAGCTGTTCGTGATAACTTACCTTATAGTCAGGAGATGATGATCATGAATAGAGGGGGTGAGAAATTATGAAGAAGACAACTGCTGTCGTCAGCGTAATTATCATCGTATTGGTTATAGTCGCTTTAGCCTACACAACTTATAGATTCTACGTTCCCTCTGAGACTGGTCCCCAAAAGGAGACTGTTACCATCGTAGATGCAACCGGAGTTAATGTTGAAGTGAAGGTCCCTGTAGAGCGTATTGTCTGTCTTTCAAATGGACTGACGGAGATCATTTGCGTCTTAGGGGGTGAAGATAGAATCGTGGGGCGTGATTCAACTTCTAGATTTCCACCTTCGATTTTGGAAGAGCCTGTTGTGGGAAAATCATCGCGTAACGCCGATCTGGAGCTGATGCTGGAACTGGAACCCGACTTGGTATTTTCTGACCTTATGATGCCCAGCGAGTTAAGGGAGAAGATCGAAAATGCTGGTGTGCCAGTGATTGTGGAAAATGCTAACGACCCAGAGAGAGTGAAGATCTTTATACAAAACATGGGTTTGGTCATAGGTGGCGAGGAGAAGGCTGGGGAGATCATTGATTACATAGAGTCTTATGAAAATGTCGTCAGGGAACGTGTTGGAAGCCTGACGCTGAACGAGAAGCCCTTGGTCTACTTTGAGTGGGGGGTTGGTTGGAGCTGCGGCGCAGGAACTGTGTTACATGAAAATATAGTCGATGCAGGTGGAATAAACATCGCTACTGAAGAAACGATCCCTTATCCTATATTAAGCCCTGAGTATGTGGTGGAAAACAATCCCGATATCATTTTAGTATCGATAAGTGGAGCAACAGGCGAGTTAGTAGCATTCCAAAATGCGAAAGACGAGATACTAAGCCGGTCAGGATTTAGCGAAGTGAAGGCCGTCAAGGAGGGGCGCGTCTATATATATGATTCCCAAGTCGGATTAGGGGTACGCTACATAGTTGGGCTACTCTACAAGGCAAAGTGCTTCCACCCCAGCCTTTTTGAGGATATAGACCCCACTGCCATACATGAGCAACTGGTTCAGGAATTCTTCGGGATAGAGCTAGAAGGAGTGTTTATGTATCCATGAGCACCACTTCAGGAGTCGAAAGGCTTTACACTAAAGGTAGAGCTAGAAAGATTCTTGTCATCCTCTCTGCCTTCATCGCTCTACTGACGACCGTAGTGGTGTCGGTCAGCCTTGGTTCTGCTTCACCTGGATTTATGGAGGCCACTCAAGTCATACTATCCAGAATCTTCCCATTCGCCGGAATTGATCCCGGATCCAAGATAGCCCAGACAATAATCCTTGATCTAAGGCTCCCTCGCATCGTTCTAGCGATAATCGCCGGAGCAGGGCTTGCTGCCTCGGGGGCTGCCATGCAGGGGGTGCTACGAAATCCACTAGTCTCCCCGTACATCTTGGGCATTTCCTCAGCAGCAGGCTTCGGCGCAGCGTTGGCCATCGCGCTTGGAATAGGTGTTGTTGTGCAGTATGAAGGGTACATAGTAGTGGCTAATGCCTTCATCTTCAGCATGCTCGCCATGTTAATGGTGTATGGTATTGCCCGTCTGCGAGGAATAGCCCCAGAATCAGTAATTTTGGCAGGAGTGGCTGTCGGCTACCTCTTTTCTGCCATGCTGTCACTAGTTCAGTATATTGCCCCTGAATGGGCAGCGGTACACGCAGTCGTTTTCTGGCTTTTAGGAGGACTCTCCACTGCAAAGTGGGAGAACATCTTGATCGTCCTCCCCCTAGTTCTGGTGGCAATACCCCTTTTGATGAGGCATTCTTGGGATATGAATGTCATGAGTTCAGGAGAGGAGGTAGCAATGAGTCTAGGAGTCAACCCTAGGCGAGTAGTCGTGATATGTATGGTGTTAGGGTCATTGGTAACTGCTAGCATCATCTCCTTTACAGGGGTCATCGGCTTCATCGGCTTGATTTCTCCACATCTAGCTAGAATGATAATCGGCAGTGACCATAGATTCCTTTTACCTTGTTGTACAGTTATAGGTGCCTGTTTGCTTCTGGCTTCTGACACCGTGGCACGGACAGTGATGCCGCCAGTAGAATTTCCCGTTGGAATTATAACTTCACTGCTTGGTGTTCCATTTTTTATTTATATATTGTTAAGTAGAAGGAGGCAAAGTTGGGGTTGAAGCTTGAAATTAACAATCTTTCGTTCAGTTACAATGGATTTCCTGCCTTAGAAGGTGTGAAATTAGAATTGGGTCCCGGCGAGGTGTTGGGCATCGTCGGTCCGAATGCTTCAGGCAAGAGCACTCTTCTAAAGTGTATGAACAGGATCTTGAAGACTAAACAGAATACTGTATTGATTGATGGTAAAGATGTTGGAACGATAGGACTCAAAGAGTTAGCCAAGATGATGGGTTACGTTCCTCAAAGCTCTAGGAACACCTTTCCGTTCACCGTCTTTGATGTTGTGCTAATGGGTAGGAGGCCTTACATTCAGTGGAGTCTAGGTGATAGAGACAAAGAAATAGTTGCTCAAATATTAGAGTATCTTGGTATTGGCAACTTAGCTATGCGCTATTTTAATGAACTCAGCGGTGGCGAGCAACAAAAAGTCATTATCGCTCGAGCCCTAGCTCAACAACCCCAAATATTGCTTCTGGATGAACCGACGACTTCCCTAGACATTAGGCATCAGTTGGAAATCTTGTGCATACTTAGGAGTTTAACGCAGAACAAACACTGTTCAGTTATTGTTGCAATGCATGATTTAAACTTGGCAAGCAGATTCTCGGACAGGATGCTAATTCTCAAAAAAGGATGCATTTTTGCTGTTGGCAATCCAGAGTCAGTGATAACCGAAGAAAACATAGAAGCTGTCTACGGCATTAAATCGCGAGTGACAAGCTCAGTTCTTGGTAGACCTCAAGTTACGCCTTTAGCATCCGAAACTAACAGTATGGTGAACTCACTTCTGCCAAAAATTGCGACAAAATACTGACATCATGAGCTGAAATTGGTGAAAACTAAGATAGCATTTATAACAACTATTCCGCCCGATGCTGGGCCTTTTATTGCAGCTGCCAAATCCGTAAACGAAACAAAAGGCGAAATAGTGAAGACTTTCCTTCAAACTGGCGGAGACTTTAGGGACTTTGGTAATCTGGACGAGTTTATTCAGTTCGCCAAGAAATCACGCCTCGTTATTGTACATTTGATGGGTGAACTTCCAGAATTTGATCTTCTTGTATCCACGCTGAAATGTGCCGGAGTTCCTATTGTTGTCGCGTCTTCAGTACTCGGACAGAACAAAGAATTCAAGAGCCTTTCCACTGTTGACAAAAAGGACTACCAAAAAATCGTAAAATACCTCAACTATGGCGGAAAAAAGAATTTCGAGAACCTCCTGCTGTACGTGACAAACCGTTTCACAGGAACCAATTATGAAGTCGATCCCCCTGAGCGACCGCCATGGGAAGGAATATACCACCCTGACTTTGACTATATTCCTACATTAGATGAGTACATAACAAAGAGAATTGTACCCGGCAGACCCACTGTTGGCGTCTGGTTCCATCAAAATCACTGGCAGGGCGGAAACACAACTTATGTTGACAGTTTAATAAAAGAAATAGAGCAGCAAGGCGCAAACGTTCTTCCCGTGTTTTTCAGCGGCATGAAAGATGAGACTTTTGGCATGAAAGGGCTAGAATGGGTAATCGATAACTACCTCATGAAAGACGGCGAACCCTTGGTCGACGTGGTAATAAGCGCCTTATCTTTCTCCTTATCCACATCATTATCTGAGACTGCTGACCAGTTTTTGAAGAAACTAAAAGTACCCGTCATAAAAGCAATCTTAACTGTCAATACTTTTGAGGAATGGCGTGACACTTTTCAAGGCCTCAACATAATCGAGATAGCTTCTAGCATAGCCATGCCCGAGTTTGACGGCATCTTAATCACAGTTCCAGTAGCAGCCATGAAGTTCTCCGAAACTGATTCCCAGACAGGAACCAAGATAATCAAGTATGAACCAATCCCTGAACGAGTCAGCAAACTGGTTCGTCTGAGCCTGAACTGGGCTAAACTAAGATGCATTCCTAACAAAGAAAAGAAGGTAGCCATAATCTTCCATAACTATCCTCCCCGAAATGACCTCATAGGCCATGCTTTCGGACTCGATTCTCCAGTTTCAGTCTGGAACATCCTGCGGGACCTGAAAGAAGCAGGGATTCAACTGGACCTACCTGAAAACGGCAAGGAAATAATCGACGAGATAATAAATGGATTGACAAATGACCGCAGGTGGGCAAGCACACAAGAACTGGCGGAAAGGGCTGTAGCCAAAATCTCCAGTGAACAGTATAAACAGTGGTTCAATGAACTGCCGATAGACGTCCAAGAAAAAATGGAAAAACAGTGGGGAAAACCGCCTGGTAAACTTTTCAGCTACAAAAAGGAGCTACTGGTTGCTGGAATAATCAACGATAATGTATTCATTGGGCTTCAACCACGTCGCGGTTTTTTTGATGATCCCGCAAGCATTTACCACAGCCCAGACATTCCCTTCCCGCACCATTACTATGGCTATTACCATTGGATTCGAGATGTCTTCAAAGCCAACATCGTAATGCATATTGGCAAACATGGCACCTTAGAATGGTTACCAGGAAAATCTATTGGGCTTTCTGCGTCTTGTTTTCCAGATATAGCAATTTCTGATTTGCCCAATGTTTATCCCTATATCATAAACAATCCGGGAGAAGGCACTCAGGCGAAAAGAAGAAGCTACTGCTGCATTATCGAACATCTAGTTCCGGTGATGCATAATGCTGATGCTTACGAAGAACTAGCGAAACTAGACGTTCAGTTGAAGGATTACTATCATGCCAAAACCTCTGACACGGGAAAACTGCAGACTCTGCAAAAGCTGATTTGGGAAAAAGTCTGTGAAGCCAAGCTAGATCATGATTTGGATCTTACTGAAGAAACTGTATTCTCTGACTTCGATTCTTTCTTGGAAACGCTGCATGATTATCTGCATGAACTTTCAGATGCTCAGATTCGGGATGGATTACATATTCTGGGTGAGCCTCCAGCCGATTCTCGTCTTGAAGAGTTTATAGTTGCATTGACCCGATTAAGTAATGCTGCTGTGCCCTCGCTGAGGCAATCGATTGCTGAAATGAAAGGTTATGATTATGATCTCCTTCTAGCAAATAGAGGAAAGCTGAACCCTAACGGCAAAACCAATGGCGACATAATCAACGATGTGCACATTCTTTCATTAGAACTAGTGAAACAGTTTCACAGCAAGGAATTCAAAGAACAGAGTATTCCTACTCTAACTAAGGCTGTGCTAGGCGGGAACAACCCTAATGTGGAGCGGTGCCTGGCTTATATAGCAAGTTTTCTTGTTCCCGCTTTAGCCGCTACTACTGATGAGTTAACCCACACCCTGTACACATGCGAAGGCAATTACGTTCCTCCTGGACCTTCTGGCTCACCAACAAGGGGCATGGCTGACATTCTACCTACAGGAAGGAATTTTTACTCCGTTGATCCCCGTGCTGTGCCTTCGTCTGCTGCTTGGAAAGTCGGGGTTGATTTGGCTGATGCTTTGCTGGAACGATATCTGAAGGAAGAAGGAAAGTATCCGGAGAGCATGGGAATTATCATCTGGGCAACCGACACCATGAAAACAAAAGGAGACGACATAGCCGAAATTCTTTATCTGATGGGCGTTAAGCCGATCTGGGAAAAGACCAGTGGAAGAGTAATAGGAGTTGAACTTATTCCTCTTGAGGAGTTAAAACGTCCTCGTATCGATGTAACCCTTCGTATCAGTGGGATGTTCAGAGACTCATTTCCAAACATTATTAACCTCATCGACGAAGCCGTCGCATTGGTAGCTAGTCTTAAGGAGCCTCCAGAGAAGAACTACCTTGCTAAACATGTGACAACTGAAGTCAATGAGCGCATAACTCAAGGCGTTGACGTGGAAAGAGCAAAAGAAGAAGCTTGCTATAGAATCTTTGGTGATCGACCTGGAGCTCACGGCTCTGGTGTCAGTGAAGCAATAGACACTAAAAATTGGAAAGACCAGAAAGACCTCAGCAACATCTATGTTACATGGGGATGCTATGCTTATGGTCGGAAAAACTATGGCGTTTCAGTGCCTGATCAATTCAAATTACGCTTAAGCAAGATCGACTTGACAGTGAAAAACCAAGATTCACGGGAATACGATATACTAGATGGTGACGATTGGTACGACGTTCATGGTGGTATGATCTGTTCAGTCAAAACTTTCAAGGGAGAGGCACCCCGTTCCTACTGTGGTGACAGCTCTGACCCTGACCGTGTTAAACTTAGGAGCACAAATGAAGAAACCAAGTATGTTTTTCGTTCTCGCCTTCTTAATCCAAAGTGGATTGAGAGCGAGAAACGGCATGGCTATCATGGTGCCGGAGACATCTCTCGAACAGTTGATTTTGTTTTTGGTTGGGATGCAACCGTTGAAGTTGTTGAAGACTGGATGTATGAGAAATTAGCTGAGAAGTATGTTCTAGACTTGGAGATGCAGAAGTGGTTGAAGGAGGTGAACCCTTTTGCTCTTCAGAATATGGTTGAGAGGTTTCTGGAGGCTATTGAGAGGGGCATGTGGGAAGCCACAGAAGAGATGAAGAAGAAACTGCAGAAACTTTACTTAGATATTGAAGGTTTACTTGAAGGAGCAGGAGAGTCAAAGTAAAAAATTTAGAGGTGCTGAAATGAAGAAAAAAGAAATCAAATTGAAAGTAGAAAATGTGAAAGCAGATGTTCTTTACCATAAGTATCGAAACTTTGACGTGAACACTCTGTTTGTTTCATTTAACGAAAAACGTCGAGTTATTTCCACTTTGGACGGCTACAAGGAAGTACGTTTTGTCGCTAACCACTATCAGCCCTTCGAATTATCACAAATTACCATGAAGAATTATGCTGCATTCGAAGAAGACTTTCCCAAGGTCTTGGGAATCCCTCGTGGCGATATCTCTTTTTTGAGTACAGGAGCTAACATGAATAACTTGGCAGTCTGCGAAAAGTCCTATCAGGACCGCATAGTCTGCTGTTTGGCTACTGGAGGAGTAGGCAACGCTCTTAGGTCCGGAGTCGATGAGGCAAATTGGATGGAACAGGATGGAACTTATGTAAACATACTTGGAACAATCAACATAATTCTCTTAACTAACGTCACTTTAACTGACGGGGCAATCGCCAGAGCTATTATTACAGCTACAGAAGCAAAAACTGCTGCCCTTCAAGATATGGATGCCCGAAGCTCAGTTTCGCCTGAAAACCAAGCAACAGGCACAGGAACCGATAACATGATTGTTGTTTCTGGAACAGACCCTGACAAGAAGGTACGATGCACCGGTGGGCACACAAAGATTGGCGAGTTAATCGGGGCTACAACTAAGATAGCAGTAGATGAGACAATAAAGAAGCATGAAGCCATGCTCGCAAAGGAATCGAAGAAAAATTGATGCACAGTCGAAAAGGAAGAAGCTGGAGAAGTTGAGTGTTGAATGACATAATAGTAACCAAAAATTTGACCAAAAACTATGGTAATATCGGGGCAGTTCAAGACCTGAATCTTAATGTACACTCAGGTGAGACATTCGGTTTCCTAGGACCCAACGGAGCTGGCAAAACAACAACTATTCGTGTCTTGACCACCTTGACCAAGCCCACTTCAGGGCGCGCATGGGTAAACGGCTTTGACGTAGTAAAGGAACCTGACAATGTGAAGAAGGAATTCGGGATTGCCCAGCAGCATATGAGTCTGGACCGAGATTTGAATGTGAAAGAAAACTTGGAATTACACGCTCGTCTGCATCATCTTGAATCTTCTGAACGCAAAAGGCGCATCCTTGAGTTGCTTGATTATGTGGGACTCACTGAGCAGGCTGATCGAATGGTGATGGCGCTTTCGGGAGGAATGCAAAAACGGGTGATGATTGTCCGCGCTCTGATACATCGACCTAACATCCTCTTTCTTGATGAGCCAACCGTAGGATTAGATGCTCAGACTCGTCGTCGTCTATGGGAGTTGATACGGCGCCTGAACCGTGATGGTACCACAATCTTCCTTACAACTCACTATATCGAGGAGGCAGAGGCTCTATGTCAACGGGTAGGAATAATCCATCAGGGGCGCTTAATAGCTCTTGGTAAGCCCCTAGAGTTGCGTCAAAAACTGGGTTTGTTCACTGTAGAAACACTTGCAAACAACACAGACACTCAGTACCATTATTTTTCTGACAGAGCGGCGGCGAAAAGCTATGTTCAGAATCTGCCTCCAGAGTTGAAAACCATCATCATTCGGGAGTCAAACCTAGAAGATGTGTTTGTAGAGTTAACTGGACAAAAAGTGAGTGAAGACTAAATGCTGAACATGCTAAAAGATGTTTACTCCGTCTTGTGGGTGGACCTGAGAGTTCTGAGGCGACACTGGCTTCGAACCCTTGCTACCAGTCTTGTGAACCCTTTTATGTACCTTATAGCTTTCGGCTATGGCTTAGGGAGTGGAATCAGTTTCGAGGGGCACAGCTACCTTGAATTCGTTATCCCCGGTATAATCGCTTTAACAGCCATGACAATCAGCTTTAGTAGTGCTGGACAAAAACTTAACGTGGACCGCCTATTCTTCAGATCATTTGACGAATGTTTAATGTCGCCCATCAGCTTATATTCACTAATCATCGGTAAAGCTCTGATTGGAGTAGTGAGAGGTTTAATCAGCTCCACTGCGTTTCTGCTAGTAGGCTTTATGATTTCGCCATCACTGAAGATAAACATACTTTTCATAGCTGTTTTGGTGCTTTCGTGCTTTGTTTTCGCCTTCTTCGGCGTGCTTATGGCATTTTTGGCAAAATCACACCAAGATATGAGCACCATCAGCAGCTTAGTATTGTTGCCAATGACCTTTCTCAGCGGCACCTTCTTTTCATTAAGCCAAATTCCTGAGGCACTGAAAGTTGTCTTGTACCTTCTGCCACTCACACATTCGAGTCAATGCCTGCGAGCAGCAACTTTAGGACAGCCTTTCCCTTGGCTTTCTTTACTTGCTCTTCTGGGCTTTGGTGTGTTCTTTTTCTCAGCATCCATGAAGGTTCTGAAGAAAGCTAGTGTATAAGAGAAATGTGGCACCCTTTCGTTGCTTCTGAGGTTTACTGTTTTGCTTCGAAATTGTAGCCTCTCGGAGTAACCATCTTATCATTAATTGTGTATGTTGTCGAGTTTCCTATGATAAGTATGGTCGCCATGTCTATCTCAAAGTTCAACATGTCTCTTAGTGATGTGATTGTAGTTTCTTCTCCTTCTCTCTTTGCGTTCTTCACTATGCCCACAGGAGTCTTCGGATCGTGGTATTCAAGCAGTATCTTATGGGCTTTAGCCAAGGGCTCTCTTCGTCCCTTACTTTGAGGATTATACAAGACAATCACAAAATCGGATTCAGCGGCAGCTCTTAACCGCCTCTCAATCAAGCTCCAAGGCGTCAAGATGTCACTCAAGCTTATTACAGCAAAATCTCCCACTAGCGGAGCCCCCAATGTTGCAGCCGCCGCAGTAGCTGCTGTTACCCCCGGAACAACCTCTATCGGGATGCTTACTTTTTCGTGCGCGGCAACCTCTAATACTACGCTAGCCATACCATAAACTCCCGAATCGCCACTGCTAACAACCGCAACTCGCTTGTTTTCCAGAGCTTTTCTTATGGCGGTTCTGGCTCTATCGACCTCTTGTCCCATGTTGCCGCTGATTAGTTCCACGTCACGTTTGATGATTTGCTGGATGAGCTTCACGTAGGTTTTGTAGCCTATGATAACTTCTGCGTTTTCTATTTCCTGTTTGGCTTTGAGCGTCATGTGCTTGAGGGCTCCGGGTCCGATACCAATTACGGCTATTCGCCCTCTGCTATTGCCACTGTTACGCCTTTTGCCTTCGTTTTCTTGAGTATCAGTTTCGCTTTTTTTCCCGCAATTATCAATGCTGCTCGTTCGCATACTCCTCCAACTCCAATTTTCTGTTTAACTAACTCTGAATCAGGAGAAAGATCATCATGCCTCAAAGAGCGAAGGTCCTCTATGCTGATAAACTCCAGATTTAACCCCAGTCTCTTGGCAGCGTTCTTCATGCTTAAAGAATCCTTCTTTATATCAACCGTAGCCAAGCGGTCCACGCGCTCCAATTGAATATTTACCTGTGACAAAGCAAAATTTACTGTTTCAATGATGTCGTCTTCGCTCACGTTTTTCCTCGAGCCTATGCCAACCGCTATTTTCTTTGGCTTCAGGATTGTAGCTGGCTTCATCAACTCGTTCCGCATTGTCTCTTCGTTTGTGATTATGACTCCTGCATCAAAACCGTTTACAATTTCTATTGCTTGTTCTATATTCTCTGCAGTTCTGATAGTATAGTCCCTGATTTTGTCCAAGGGGATTTTCACGTTTCCCGCCAAAACCAGCACCAACTTTTCTTCGTTTACTAGTGCAGAGTTAACAGCCACTAAGCTTTCAGGATTCAATATCTCATAATGCAGCGCTCTAGCCAGTTCGTCAACGCTCTGCTTCCCCAACACATCAGAGGCTGTAGTGATAACAGGCACAGCTCCCAAATCATCAGCGATTAGCTTTGCCAGTTCGTTGGCTCCTCCATAATGTCCCGACAGTAAACTAATCGCAAATCGTCCAGAAGTGTCAACACATACCACAGCGGGGTCACTCATCTTGCTCTCCAATAATGGAGCAACCGTTCTGACGATAATCCCAGTAGCCATAACCGCCACTATCGCATCCACATCACTGAAAACTTCCCTGACAGATTGCCCCAGTTTCTTTTCTAAGGGGATTACGCCTTTCTGGGCATACTTCTCAGGCGCAAATATCCTGCAACTTATCTTCTTCCTGCTTAGGATGTCTCTGATTTTGGCTGCCGTTTCAACCCCTTGCCTAGTAACGGAAAAAATCGCTATGCCTTTACGGAACATCGTTTTCGCCTTTACGGTAGCCATGAGTAAACTTTGGATCATAAAGCTTCGAATAATCATAGGCTTTCGGATTCAATACTTCTCCCACGTAAATCAGAGCCGTCCTCGTTATCCCCGCGTCCCTAACCTTCTCCACTATATCCTTTAACGTGCCTCGGACTATCGTCTGTTCCTTCCATGTAGCCTTATACACAACCGCTACCGGAGTATCTTTCGGACGACCGCTCTCCTTGAGTTCTTCTATGACTTTTTCTATGTGCTGAATGCCCAAGAATATGACCAGCGTTGTTCCATGCTTAGCCAATTCTCTAATCCTCTCAGATTCTGGAACAGGAGTCCTGCCCTCCGGTCTAGTTATTATGACGCTCTGGGAAACGTTAGGCAACGTCAATTCTCTCTTTAAGGTTGCTGCGCCTCCCTGCAGGCAACTCACCCCCGGAATCACCTCGTATGCTATCTTCTGTTTTTCCAGAAAATCCATCTGCTCAGTTATGGCACCAAAAAAGCTGGGGTCGCCATCATGCACTCTAGCAACAAATTTTCCCTCATTAACTGCATCAACCATCACCTGAAGGACCTCTTTCAGGTTCATGGCT
>Ga0315543_1003921_pt1 | contig 12936 bp, 11 predicted proteins | sample SalMarSW160210MG_2_FD_203098 | JGI IMG/M metagenome (GOLD analysis project Ga0315543, IMG submission 203098) | Salt marsh sediment microbial communities from the Plum Island Ecosystem LTER, Massachusetts, United States - Salt Marsh Sediment SW1601-210 ...
CCAGGCTTGTCAGATATTCTTTGAGCGGGTTCTCCATATCCAGCCAGCAAGTGATATTGGGAGTAATGTCAGAAAGAATATGGTCTCCGCAAATAAGGAACTTCTTATTAACCTCATAAAGACACATATGACCTGGAGAATGTCCCGGCGTTTCAATACACCTAAATGAGTAATTTCCAATATCAATGGTATCGCTCTCCTTTAAGATGCAAAAGTCAACATGACGTCTTAATCCGTACAGGAGTCCTGGATGATTATTAACAGCTTTTTCAAGCTCTCCTTCGGCAAAGCCATGTGATTTGTAAAGCGCACCGAGTCGCCACCAGTAACTTTTCTGCCTTGCATAATCAACAGCAGGGGCTTCTACCTTGTTGAAGTAGACTTTTGACGCATCAGCGGCAAGACTTCCTACAAGACCTAGATGGTCAGCGTGTAAGTGTGTAATGAAAAAATCGGCCTTTTTTAAGTCCACATTCAGCCTTCCCAAACATGCAAGCATTTCATGCATACATTCTTCCCGGTTCATGCCCGTATCAACAATCAAAAATCGCTTCTTGCCTTTTATCAAGTAGGAATTCAAGGCTTTAAGGGGACTTTTGGGGAGCGGAATTTCAATTCTGTACAGGTCTGGAAAAATTTCTTCAATCATCAAACTCTTTGCTTATTGTACTACATTACAGCTGTTATTCATACTCGATATCGACCTACATAAAACATCGGGAAGTAATCAAACTATTCCTCAAGCCCTCAATTACCCGACCCCATTTAGGTTCCTGAAGCAACGGAAAGAAAATCAGCAAAAGGAGGTGATATGTGTCACTGGTTATATGGACAAGCACAAATAATTGACAGCCTAGTCTGAGCGTGCTACGCTACTGGGTTGAAAGCGACCAATGCGCTGACCAAAACATTTTTCTCGAAAAACGCCAGTCCGTGATACCTACGAAAACTTAACCACGAAAGAAGCTTTTCTTATTCAGTTTCTGCAATGTTGTAGAGAAAATAAAAGAGAGGAGGTGAAGTGTCACTTAATATATTAGAGAAGTGCCAATTTTTTGACACAAATATGAAGACTATGGAGAATCGCTGAAAGACAGTTTCCTTAAACTCAGTACTAATATTGTGAGAAAGGCTGAGATTGAGGAGCTGGCCAAGGTTAAAACCTTAAGAACTTATGGAGGTAGGTTATTATGAATCCCAGCAAAGTTTCAAATACTGAAAATCTACAGGCTGATATTGTTGTTGTTGGTGGGGGTGGAGCCGGCATGGCTGCAGCCATAGCCGCAGTAGAAAAAGGAGCCAAAAACGTTATCGTACTGGAAAAGCGACGTCGCCCGGGAGGAAATTCGGTGTTCCCGGAAGGTATTTTTGCTGCGGAAAGTCCGGCTCAAAAGCGTTTGGGTATCGATGCCCCGAAGGATGTGGTTTTCAGGCAGGCAATGGACTTTTCTCACTGGAAGATTGACCCCCGGATCTTTCGCGCCTTTGTGGACAAATCAGGGGATACCATCCGGTGGCTGGAAGAAAAAGGGCTGGTCTTCGACCGGGTTCGCCCTTTGTATCCCGACCAGTTTCCTCTGGTCTGGCACTCCAGTGGTGTAAGGATTGGTCCTCCTCTGGTTAAGACGTTGGTCAAAAGCTGTGAAAACCTGGGGGTTCAACCGCTCTGTCGAGCTGCGGCCAAGAAGATACTCACCAGCGAGGCGGGAAACGTGACTGGAGTTCTGGCAACAGCGGAAGATAAGGAACTTAGAATCAATGCAAAAAGCGTTATCATTGCTACCGGTGGATTCGCTGGAAATAAAAGATTACTGAAGAAACATTACCCCTTCTACAGTGAAAATCTATACCACGCTGGTGTGCCGCTTAACGGCGACGGGCTGCTAATGGCAACTGAAATAGGGGCTGCCACCGAAGGCCTGGTAACACTGATACTGATAGGCCCTTACTGCCCAAAGTCTGCGCCTTTAACCGTCGTCGCTCGGCAACCCCACATGGTTTGGATGAACAAAAAAGGAGAACGATTCGCTGACGAAACCATTGCTTCCCGTTTCACCTACGGCGGAAATGCCATGGACAGGCAGCCGGACCATACTTTCTATGCCCTCTTTGATGAGAAAATCAAACAAGGTATCATGGAAGGAGAAATTAACTTCCTCGAAGAAATTCTCGGAGGTAGTAAAACCTGGCCAGCCAGATTGGATAAGGAGCTCAAGCTACATGCCGACAAGGGATGGGTTAAGATAGCTAACTCCTGGGGTGAGATTGCTGAATGGGCAGGAGTAGCCCCTGAAGTACTGAAGACTACAATAGATGAATACAACTCCTGCTGCGACCGGGGGTACGATGAGATTTTTCTCAAGGACCGAAGGTATCTTTCACCACTGCGCACCCCACCTTACTATGCAATTAAATGTGACCGACGCTTTGACAACACAATAGGTGGCATCAAGATTAACCATCATATGGAGGTTCTTAATAACCAGGATAGCCCCATTCGTGGACTCTATGCTGCGGGCGTTGATACCGGCGGCTGGCAAATAGATACTTACGATTGTATCCTTAGCGGGACTTCAATTGGCTTTGCTATTAACTCTGGCCGTATTGCGGGGGAAAATGCAGCTAAATACGTATTAGGGAAATGACAAAACAGGCATAAACCAAGAAGTCAAACAGGCTTTAGTCCGTGGATAGTTCTTTTGTGATAAAGCCAATCACAATTGGAGAGAACCTGTACCAGCATTCGGTCTAGCGCCACAAAGAGGTTATCCTGTGTCTTCACTATTATAGCTAAGGTTTCCTCTTCCCCACCCTTTGGTAAAGTTCAGGTGGAATTGCTGTGGGATCTTTATAAAGGTATATCTGACAAGGTTCCTCTCCCGGCTTAGCTGGAGGAACTGTTATAAATAGCGGAATACCGGTCAATTCTATGGGCACGATTTCCTGGAAAGGACAGTGCGCACAATAGACAGGAAAATCTTCCCTACCGTAGGTCATCGTCTGTGCTTTCTTTACTCTCATAAAGTTACGGGGTGGCATGTAACTTCCGTCAATGACCAGTCGCCCTCCGCTGCCGCAGGGGTGCATTAAGAGAGTAAACTTTTCATCATCCTCTTTGATCTCCAACGGTTGGAGGTGCCCCCTAAGTCCAGCGGCTAATAGCTCAACTCTTCGTCGAATATCTTTATCAGCGTATAATTCGGTGAGCGGCTTAAGCCAAGATGAACAGCTTTCCTTAAGGGCTTGGTATAGGACTTCGTCTCCGTAATGCGTGCCGATAAATGTTAACAAAGCTGTTACCCAATCTCTATAAAGGTCGTGCATAGCCAGAAATTCACGATACATACGGCGAGTCAATTTCTTCGCTTTTTGACTATCTCCAGCATCAATAGATTGCTCGATAACATCTACGGTTTGCCTTCCCATTTCGCTAAGTTCTTCTTCCGTAAAGACCCTCTTTCTTTCCATAGCATTCTCCTGTAAATATAAACTGCTTTGCTGCTGGCTGTCCCAGGTTGAGGAATCAGCGTAGTGGTGCTCTCACGTTCTCTCTAATAAATGTGACAATCGAATCCAATTTCGAACCAGGCGGGAAAATCCCAGCTATGCCCATTTGCTTAAACTCAGGAATGTCTTGAGGTGGAATAGTGCCACCGGCAACTACTAATATATTATTAACCCCATTCTCGCGGAGGAGTTGCATTAGCTCCTGGGCAACCGTGTACCCAGCTCCAATGTTTATTCCTATTACGTCAACATCCTCCTGTATGGCAGCTTGAAATATCTGACTCGCACCCAATTCCCCACCGTATATCACCTCCATCCCAGCATCCCGCAATGCAGTGCTTACTACAGCGACTCCCCGCCAATGTCCATCTAAACTGGCCTTAGCCATCAAGACCTTAATTCTTTTACCTTCAATGCTCATTCTTTTCTCCCTGTAGTTGTGTTACTCCCACGGCTTAAAACAAAGTGGGTACATTCCAGGTGCCGAATGACTCACGCCATATTTCCCCCACTTCTCCTATAGTGCCGTAGGCTTTGACCACGTTCATTACTGCTGGCATTACGTTTTCCTCAGATTCAGCCACTCGCCTCAGTTCATTAAACGCTGGCTCAACCTTTCTGTTATCACGCTCACGCCTCAGCTGTTCAAGTCTTGCCATGCTTATTTCCCAAGCCTTTGGATTGGGTCGGAATGGAGAAACCGCGTGAGGTTCCTCATCCATACAAAAACAATTAACTCCAACCACCTTTGCCTCACCGCTGGCAGTCTTCTTCTCCCAATCCATTGCTCCCTTTGCTGCCTCGCGATGTGCCCATCCTGAATCTAACACGCCAACATACCCCCCCCGCTCCTCTATCTTTTTAAGGTAATCCCAAGCCCGTTTCTCCATCTCATTAGTTAACCACTCAACGTAGTAAGAGCCTGCCAACGGGTCGACCACACTAGCTACATTGCTTTCAAACTGGAGAATCTGCTGAGTTCTCAGCGATAGAACGTGTGCCCCTTCTGAAGGTGTCGATAACGCCTCATCATAAGGGGAAACGCCCAGAGATTGTACGCCAGCTAAAGCAGCCGATAGAGCATGGTAAGTACCACGTATAATATTATTCAGGGGTTGCTCATAGGTCCAATCTGAGCCTCGGGTAAGGGAATGAATTCTGAGCCTCAGTGAGCGCGGATTCTGAGCCCCATACCTTTCAGTGAGCAGCCTGTACCACATCCTCCTTGCCGCTCGGACCTGGGCTATGTTCTCAAAGAAGTCCCGGCCTAGGGCAAAACTGACACCAGCAATAGCATGAGCGAAATCATCAATTCCCAATCTGCCCCTACTTAATAGCGTGTCGATATAGGCTATGGCGTTAGCCAGCACCATAGCCAGCTCTTGGCAAGCATTGATACCAGTTTCACGGGAATTGTAACCCTCAATAGATAACGGCACCCACCTAGGAAGTCTGGCAATACAGAACTCTATCAGGTCACAGTTTAACCTTACGGCATGAAAAGGCGGAATCAAGTGCTTAGAGGGGTGACCTAGGTACTGGAGCATCATGCCAGCTTCCCCTGTTCCCGATAACTGGCTCCAGGGGATGCCACGCTTCTCAGCCACGGTGAAGTAGCAGGCACTGGCAAACGGGCTTTGAATAGGGGTTATAGCACTTGGATGGCAATAGAGCTTCTCTATAGGGATACCTTCAAGAGCGATTTCATAATCTCGTAATGAGTTTAACGGGGCTCCAAAAAAGCCTACATCACCCTTTCGACAAAGCACCTCGGGGTGGTCAACATCGTATGAAAGCCAGCTTGACATATCGGATTCCATAATAAATCCCGTTTCACCATGCGCTAAGAGATACTTGATGCGCTCCCGCTCGTCTTCTGCCGCTCCAGTGCCACTTAGCTGGAAAATTCTCCAAAGTCTCTCCCGATACATATTAGGATAAACTCCTCTAGTGTAAGGTGCCTCCCCGGGGAGCCCCAGGTCCCTTTCGTAGTTCAAGTCAGCTATATCCTCCGGACCATAAACTTTTTTAAGAGGAATGCCTGATTCCACTTGAAATCTATCGTTGGCTTGTTCTCCCATCACGACCTCCTATCTTGTTCTCAACATTTACAATCCCGCTTTATTGTCCTATTCATAAAGGATGCAGATAAATTGTGCTGACTTTGGAGTATAGCTAAGAAATATTCTGTTCGTCAATAAACAGCACTTTGTCTTAGGCATGACAAATACATTCATAGTCTTCACTAAATTCAACCATTAGCTAAATTGTGTCATATATCCTGAAGGTACTTCGCCAAATCCTCCTCAGTCCTGGGGACAAAAGCCTTATACTTTCGGGCATATCTCTGCTTCAGTTCATCCGAGGCATGAAAGGCTACAATTGGATGGCCTACAATCTCGAGGCAACCAGCATCATCTTCACCGTCACCGAGATACACCACCCGCCTCTCGTCTATATCCCTCTCCCTGAGTAATTCCATCAGTAGTTGTGCCTTATTCCTATAGATGTTTAGGTCAATTCCGATAGCTCTTCCTCCTCTTTCTTGAAGCAAATTAGCTTCACAGAAATCGAAGCTGACATCGTAACCGGCGGTCTTCAGAATCATCTGGATACCATACCTGTACCCAGCAGAAAGGATTCCAGTGGCTTTGCCCGCCCGATGGTATTCATCAACCGGTCTCAAAACCCTGTAATCAAGCTTGTCCAGAGTGTGCTGCTTGTTAGCGTACTTCTTAACCGAACGCTCTATAACAGACGTCGGCACACCATTTATTATCTTCGTGTTGTAGATGCGGAACATCTCTATTATAAAATCGAACTCAGAGTCTCGACGTTTTTCACTATGCAGTGCCTCTAATTCCTTTCTAGCCTTCAGGATGTGGACCATCCTCATAGGGTGCCAGGGGATAGAGGCTTTGAACAAGTCTACCGCTATGCTCTCCAGAATAGGTTTCTCGTCTTGGTCTTTTGTTATTGTTCCGTTCCAGTCGCATATTATGGCATCGCAGGGCATGGCATTTATCCTGATGTTCTATGATTGCAGTTCATCATACATCCTATGTGGTACCTGCTGTGTTATCTCTAGCCAGGGAAAACTGTAGAAGGGTTGAGATAGCTTTTGCCGCCCGCTCTGGTGTAGGAAAAGACGGGATATTTTTGTGCGCACACTGGACAAGGCGAGCTGGGCAATCAGTTATATAGCCGGGAACAAGCACGATAGGCTTCCTAATTTCTTCTCTTACCTTTTCTATCTCATCAAGGAATCTATTAGATACTTCCTCCGATGCAAACGAAGAAACGTGGTACGTAAGTAGCAAAAATACATCAACGAACTCCGACATAAATTTAAGGCTTTCAGTAAACATCTGGATTCCTCTGCCATCGAAGGGAGGAAATACTAAATCGACAGGGTTATGTATAGCTGAGACCGAAGGTACTAATCTTAAGAATAGTTCCTTTATCTTTTCACTGACATCTTCCGGCAGCTCGGGAACCTCCAAGCCTTGAGCTTGACACATATCTATGGCAAATGTCCCCCCACCACCAGATTCGACTATAAGACCAACCCTATTTCCCTTCGGGAGGAAAGGGGAGGTAAAGGCTACGAGGGAGTCAACTAGTTCTTCCAGCCCATCAGCTCTTATAGCGCCTGCCTGTTTAATTGCAGTGCTAAAGACAGCAAAGTTTCCGGCTAGTGACCCTGTGTGGGATGCTACCACCCTAGCCCCGGCTTCTGTCTTGCCTCCTTTACATATGATTACGGGTTTTTTGGCTCCAGCTTCCCTCAGTCTCTTGATAAAATCCTGCCCATCTTTTACGCCTTCAATATAGGCACCTATAATTTTTGTATCCGGGTCTTCGGCAAAATATTCGATGAAATCAATTGCGGTAAGGTCACCTTCGTTCCCGCTGTCAACGACTTTGCTATAGCGTAGACCCCGCTCATAACCTAAAAGGAAAGAATTTTCACTCACCCACCCGCTTTGGCCAACAACGGATATGTGCCCAGCATCAAAGGGAAGTTGGAGTACAGGCATGAGTGTATTTATCCGAGAGTGTGGGCAAAACAGCCCCATAGTATTGGGACCTAAAATCCTTAATCCTCCACCCCGGGCAATTTTTACAACCTCAGCCTCCAAAGCCCTACCCCTAACCCCACTTTCTCCAAAGCCGACTCCCACCATTATGACGATTTTAACCCCTTTTTTAATGCAGCCGTTTATGACATCTAATATGGTGTGAATCGGCGAAGCTATAATCACCAATTCTACTTCCCCCGGAATACTCAGGATATCCGGGTAGCATTTCAACCCCATTACCTCCTTCGACACCGGGTTAACCGGGTAGAGCTTTCCATCAAAGCCCCCTTCCAAAAAACTCCTGAGGAAGGTATTTCCTATTTTGCCCTCCGCTTCCGAAGCCCCTATTATCGCCACTGAAGAAGGGCTAAATAGATAAGACAGCATTTCTTGCCTTGGCATTCCAGCCTCCTCTTATTTAAACCATGGATTTAGGCTTGTGGATAGGAGCAATTGCTCAACAGGTTAACCGTTACGCCCGGTGAGTTCCTGCGTTGAGCTTATCTAATGGGTATCTATGTCGACCTGAAACGGCACAAGCAACCGTGCCACCAAGCCGCAGAAAATTGCGCAATATATTAGGTTCATGAGCCAATACTCGATACAGGTTGAGAAGCTTGGCTCCACTCTCTTCGATCTTGCTATATACCTCTGTTACTTCGGGTGGTGCTTGCTCCTCCTGCACCATCGGAATACGAGACATCCACTACCTCCATAGACTGTGCACATGATTTATCTATGGTCTCCATTTTAACCCAGGTAGTTCTATAGGAGCAAGGAGAATGAGACTATGGGGATGTAAGACTGCACATTCCGCTAAAAAGTGCAATAGGCCAGCTATCGCTATAATCCTGTTCAGAGTATTAACTTTGTTGTTTATTTACAACTCGAATTGTGGTTGAAGATATCTATCAGAGGTAGCTACAAGCATAATGACGCTTAGGATCCTTGTAAATCTTACTGTAACAGGTTATTATGACCAATAGTTAACACTATAGATTTGGGAGACCAAATGTCTGGTTACATTATTGCGCAAGTAAAGGTTCACGATCCAGAAGAATATGAGAAGTATCGATCAGGATTCATGGATGCTCTCCAACCCTTTGACGGTCGAATCTTAGTCGCCACGGACAGCGCAGAGGTTCTGGAAGGGGAATGGCCACAAGTACGGACTGTAGTACTGGAGTTTCCGTCCGGGGATTTAGCTGTGGCATGGTACCAGTCTAAGCAATACCAGAAGATCGCTCAGTATCGGTTCCTAGCAACGAGGACCAATATGATCCTCGTAAATGGATATTCTCTACAATGAGTCGATGAAACGTCACCTAACAGCTTGGTGCAACTAATTAGCTAAAGGCCGCCTAAATGTCGCATCTGCTGATATTCAGATCCACTAAAAAAGATTATTCCACACCAGGGTGTGGGAACCTTCTTCGAGCTATCTATTACTGGCCTTTACTGAGCTTGCACGGTATCAAACTATAGGATTAATTGGTATAACCCTACTTCATCTGTTCACGAGCGAACCACTCGACTTTCTCAATATCTCTAGGGTCTAGACTCTTGGTGATTTCAGCTACCCATAGCATTAGCCTGAACAGATCAGCATCGATTTCATCTTCAGGTGGACGTGGCTCGTAGCGATCCCAGAAACCGTAGACGATTGCCATTGAAGGATGCCTGCGGCCAAAGTCAGCGAGTTCTAAGGCGTATAGATGATTGTGCTCTGACTGCCAGTAGACGCGGCCAGCGCGTATACCAGTAGCCTGCTCAATAGCTTCTGCAACTTCTGGAAATACGTCTAGTTCCTGTTCCCATAGTAGCGGGTCAGCACGGAGGTAAGATAATTCTTCAGTAGTTGGCTTAATAAATTTCATAATAACCTCCCCACAGTCCGATTGAGAAATTTGACGATGGCACGAGCAAGATCGGCGCCTCTATCATCTTGAAGGTAGTGAGCTGCCCTGTCGAAAGTAATAGGGCCTTCAGCATGGGGTAGCAACTCCTTTAGTCGATTGGCATATTCGATTGGGAAGACATTATCCTCAGGTGCCCAGAGAAGGATAGTGGGAATCTGGGCCAGTTCGGGTAACCGACGTTCGATGGCAAGCATATCATCCCAACCGCGGTCACCCTCACGCATAGGGATAGTGCGAGGCCATGTAAGCACAACATGATCAGAGTCTGGCTCATCGTACACATGATGGTAACCCCGGGCTTCATTCTCTGTCATGCCACGTTGCGTGGTCACTGACGGACCATGTTGCGAAAGCACTTTTAGACGCTTCGTGAAATACTGACCAATCAGTGGGCTATGCCAGGTAGTCCATGGTCGAGGTGAAGAATGGAAACGGCCAACATAGCCTGTAAAAAGCCAGGTGTTCATTAGGACAAGTGCTACCAGCCGTTCCACTCGTTGCAGGGCAGCACCTACACCTTGTGGTCCGCCCCAATCCTGTCCGACGATTACAAAGCTGCACAATTGGAGTTGGTCGATGAGGGACACTAGATCTGCAATATGATGTGCCATTGTAAATGCAGCATCGATTCGTGGATGATCTGAATAGCCAGCACCAATCCAGTCAGGAGCAATCACCCGATAGCCAGCTTGCGTAAGTGGCTTGATAAAGTCCCGATAAAGAAAGCTCCATGTGGGGTTTCCGTGTAGTAACAATACTGGCCGCGCTTTATTGTCACCCTCATCCAAATAGGCCATAGTTCGCCCGTTCACTATGATAGCTCGCTGTTGCCACGGATATAATGGTTTGAGCCAGTCTGGCTTTGGCGCTATCTCCCGTTTCATATATCAGCATCACCTCCTGTTACTATTTAAGCAGTCTTTACTAGCCATCTTGGTTAGAAACCGATTCTGGTCATTACGCTCATGTTATTCATATATCAATCTTAGCATTGATTGTAATATTACCATACTGGATCGTTAAGAAACCATAACCTGAAAATGCACTATTTCACAGCCTACAATTACACATTCCGTCACATTGTTATCTCCTTGCCATTCCGAATAGAAGTGTTTACAATTCTGCATTAGTAAAGAGGGGAAATCCAAAGCGATTACACGTAATCTTATAATCCAGGAACAGTAAAGCGCAGGCTGGTACCAGCGACCAGAATTATCAAAAGTCGCGGCTAATAAAGGAGGGCATTATGGATAATTCCGAAATTTGCTGGATGTCCGTGGTCAAAATGGCAGACGCAGTAAAAACCAGGAAGCTTTCTCCGGTGGAAGTAATGGACGCTATTCTATATCGCATCGAGGAGCTAAATCCTAAAGTCAATGCATACTGCACGCTAGTAGCTGAGAGCGCTAGACAGCAAGCCATTGAGGCAGAAGCGGCAGTGATGAGGGGAGAGAAATTAGGGCCTCTTCATGGTGTCCCGGTATCAATCAAGGACCTAATTTTTACAAAGGACATCCGGACTACGGGTGGGTCCAAGATCTACGAAAACTTCATTCCGCAACAGAGTGCCATAGTCGTCGAACGCATAAAAGCGGCTGGAGGTATTATTATCGGAAAAACGAACACTGCCGAACTCGGTTGGGCGGCAATAACCAACAATCCGCTTTTTGGTGCCACCCGCAACCCGTGGAATTTAGAACTCTCGCCGGGAGGCTCTAGCGGAGGGGCTGCTGCCTCAGTAGCTCTAGGCATGGGTTCACTGGCTATCGGCAGCGATGGTGGTGGCTCGATACGCATCCCCAGCAGTTTCTGCGGTGTTTTTGGTTTCAAACCCTCCTTTGGTCGCGTGCCCCAGTACCCAGGCTTTCCAGGATGGGAAACCCTATCTCATATCGGGCCTATCACCCGAACTGTCAAGGATGCAGCTCTAGCAATGGAGGTCATCGCCGGCAGAGATGATAGAGACCGCTTTTCTCTACCCGACACAGGATTACGCTACCTGCCGTTTCCTGGTGGAGACTTAAAGGGGCTAAGAATTGCCTGGAGCCAAGACCTTGGACAGGCTATTGCCGACCCCAAGGTTTTGAAGATAACAGAAGCGGCGGTCGATGCTTGGGCAACCTTAGGCTCTACCGTAGAGGCAGCTAGCCCTGAGGTCAGCAGCCCAGAAAAGGCCTACTCCAGTTATGTTAGTGTCAGGCTGGGGGCAGCCCTGCAAGATAAGATGGAAGAGTGGGGAGACCGAATTGACCCCGGTCTGGTTCGTTTTATCGAGCGGAACAAGAATAAATCAGCAATAGAATATGCCAAGGATAGTTTCGAGCTGTCGGAATACTGGGACGGAATTTTGCCTTTTTTTGACAAGTATGACCTGTTGCTAACCCCAACGGTTGCCGTGCCACCTTTTGAGCTTGATAGCTACGGACCAAGAGAAATTGCCGGGAGCAGGGTATCACCTTTGAGCTGGATGGCATTTACCTATCCATTTAATATAACCGGACAGCCAGCAGCTTCCGTTCCCTGCGGCTGGACAGATGATGGCTTGCCTATTGGCCTCCAGATTGTTGGCAAGCGCTTCGATGATGTCACAGTATTGAGGGCAGCGGCTGCCTTTGAACAAGCCTTACCCTGGGCAGGCAGGCGACCCACATTGGTTTAATAAAAATTGAACTCATCTACAGGTATAATCGCTGGGCAAGGGCAAGGCACAGCCTATTTAGCTATGCCCTTTCAAACTCAATTGGTAGCGCATACCGGATTTGCTACTAGGTGTCCCAAACAGTGGTTTTACGTTCAAATTAGAACCTTTGTGTTAGTCGGGCCAAAGCCCTTTTGAAGCTAAAATACCTTTTGGTGTTGTCCTGTCCCGCTACGTTGGTTAGCTATTTGTTAGCTATTTCTGTTAGCTAAATAGAGCCTGTCGCAGGCAAGCTAAGGTTTGCGCCAGTCCGTCTGTGTATCCGGACAGTCGGAACGATTTGTTCCACGCCTGCCGCGCTCCACGAGCTAGTCAGTTGGAAAATAACTGACCCGCTGAGAGCCAAAAATAGGACCCCCAAAAAGCGGTGGCGAATGTTTTCACAGTGTGTACCTTCCCTTTGGCAAAGAGGCAGCCGAGACCACTTCGGTGATGGTCCCAGTGACGGAAGACAAGGCCGGCAGCCTGTAGCCGACAAGCCACCTCTGCGCACCGACAGTATTTCCGTACCATACCCATAAGCTACAGATACCCCGGGAGTTGGGCTATGTCAAAATCAGGCGGAGACCTCAGCCCACGGAACCGGGTTGAAGCCATCAATTCTATTCTATCTATACTATCTATGTGCCTAGCATTATTAGGTGGGCCGGACTGCCAGTGCTGTGCTAATGTTTCTGACTAACTACCCCGGTCACCCCCTCTCCCCCCCTAATTAGCTTGGTGCGTCGCC
>Ga0315543_1003922_pt1 | contig 12933 bp, 14 predicted proteins | sample SalMarSW160210MG_2_FD_203098 | JGI IMG/M metagenome (GOLD analysis project Ga0315543, IMG submission 203098) | Salt marsh sediment microbial communities from the Plum Island Ecosystem LTER, Massachusetts, United States - Salt Marsh Sediment SW1601-210 ...
CCATCCTCTGTGGGAACACCGTATTCTTCATGTAAAGAAATAAAGAAGACCAGAAAATATAGCCCCGAGTCATAGACGTAGTCGCAAACCTCGTTGAGGTTGTTTATGTCAAATGTTATTCCGACGGAGTCAACAACAAAAAGATTTGTGAAATTTTTTACTCTGTCAACCAAGGCTTTGCAATCTTCAACACTGTGATTGTCGATAGCATATTCTACACCAACAAAGAATTCAGGGTCTGAGTTCTGTTCGTCGATGTCAAAGTTCCAAATCACCAAAAAAAGGGGCGAAACTATAATCGCGATAAGTATAAAACAGAACAGTAGCGTACTACGTTTCAGCTTTTCCCTCTCCCTATAAATCCCTGAGCTTACCAATACAATAAATCTTCTCTGTTATAACCTTAAAGACCCAATCTTCACCCATCATAAGTTCTGTCCCAGAAAAAGACATGAAGGCATGAAAGGTAAAAGTTAAAGGTCATGCTGGACATATGCCGGATGTTAATGGTGAAACTGTATGAGCAGCAGTGAAGAAGTTGAAAAAGAGGATCCCATAAAACTTCACAAAGAAGGAACAGCCTTAGCTGACGCCGGCAAACTTGAAGAGGCAACAGAGAAGTACCTGCAGGCATCCGAGCTGTATGAAAAAGTCAAAAACTTTTTTGACGCCTCCTACGCCCTGTTTAAGGCGGCAGAATGCAATTACCAATTGAAAGACTATGATACAGCCAAGGAACGTTTTCTTAAGTCAGCAGACCTAGCATTCGATAAGGGTTATGACCGTTTCGGAGTTAGCGCCCTAGAGTATGTCCTTGACTGCCACAAAGCCATGGGCGAAGAAGACCAAGCAAATGAACTCGAACAGAAAATAAAAGAAGTGAAAAGCAAACTCCAAAACTTTTAAACTCCACTCTTCCTTGCTCAGTTATGTGAGAACACATCTCAGATGGCTAATTTTTTCTCATAATGTTTTCCACGCATCAAGATATCTTATTTCGCTTATCTGGGACCTCAGCAACCTTTTAAAGAGACAAAATCCATAAATCATTATTCAGAAGTCTGAAGGGCTGATTTATGCCTCGATATTCCAGCGTTTTCAAGGATGAAAGCAAACTTGACATCAACTATGTTCCACAACATCTACTCCATAGAAGACTTCAACTCAATCTTTTGAACCAGTTTTTCCGTTTCGCCGTTGAGAGCCCCGGAAAAATGACCCAACGCGCACTGATTATAGGAAAGATCGGAACGGGCAAAACGGTTCTCTCTCAACACTTCGGCTTAAACATAGTAAAAGAGGCAAAAGAACGTAACATCAACCTCAACTACGTCCACGTTAACTGCCGCGAATGCAAAGGCAGCCTATTCATGATTCTTCAACGAACCATCATGAAGTTCTATCCCACTTATCCTAGACGCGGCTACTCCGCAGAGGAACTGTTGCAGGCGCTTATGCAGGTCCTCGACGAGAAAGACGCCTATCTAATCTTAACCTTGGACGAACTGGAATCTCTTGTCAGCAGTGAAGGATCAGACCCCATCTACAACCTTTCCCGCATCCAAGAAGACCGATTCAACGCCCCCAAAAGGCTCTCCCTCATCTGCATCCTCCGCCAACCCGAATACTTGGAAAAGCTGGATCCAAGCACAAGAAGCACGCTTCAACGCAACATAATCCGGCTGAAGGAATACTCCGAGTCGCAGCTCGAAGACATTCTTGATGACCGAGTGAATCTTGCCTTCAGAGAGGGAACCGTCCCAACCCAAACAATGAGTCTCATCGCTGAGTTAGGAAATTCTGAAGGAGGAAACGCCCGTTACGCCATTGAGCTTCTGTGGCGAGCCGGCAAGTATGCTGACGCTTCGGAGATGCGGGAGGTTTCGCCTGAATGTGTTCGGAAAGCGGTTGTCAGCGTCTATCCGGTTGTGCGGAGGGACATGATTCCCGCATTCAGTCTTCACGAAAAATTGTTTCTTCTCGGTGTCGCGCGACATTTCAAACAAACTGATTCAGCTTACATGTCCATGGGAGACGCAGAGGAAGCTTATGCTCTAGTCTGCGAAGAGTACGCTGAAAAGCGGCGGGGTCACACTCAACTCTGGAAGTACGTTCAGGCGCTTTCTGCCTCAGGAATAATTGAAACAATGGTTTCTGGAGTTGGGCAACGGGGAAAGACCACCCTTATCGGCTTGTCTCGGGTTCCAGCTTCTGATCTGGAACAGGAGCTTGCCAAGATTCTATCGCGGGAAGGCGGTGAGGTTCAGTGGCGATAGAGGAAGTTTTCTCTTCTAAAGGGCGAGTGAAAATTCTCAGGATTTTGGCTGAAATCGGAGAGCTGAACATCTCAGAGATTGCTAGGCGAGCAGGATTAAACTATACCACCACAAATCAGCACTTGCAGGTTCTGGAGAACTTCAATCTTGTCTGCCATAAGACGTTTGGGAGAATCCGCATATTCCGTTTTAACGAGGAAAATCCTAGGGCAATTATGATCAGGCAACTCATGGAATTCTGGGAACAAACAAAATAAGCCCAAATCAAATAAACATAGAAAGTAAGTTCGAGACTATTCTGTGCAACAAAAAACGTGTTAATCGGAACCAGAAACATTAACGTTCTAAGAAATACATATAGCTAGTGATGCCAAAGTTACGGCGGTAACAGAGGGAAATGTTATAATGACTAAATTGTCGTTTGATCTGGTTAAAGGTCAAGTTTTTGCGAGTACAAACAAATCTCAAGAAGAATGCTTTGAGCGACAGCTTTTTGGAACAAGTAAGCTCTATGGCGCAAGTGCATTTAGAGTCAAGAAAGGAGATTTTTTGTTTCTTCTTAACTTGGATTCTGACGTTCTTTATGGTGTATTTAAAGCATCCTCAGATGCTGGGGTGAATATTGAACCAGAAGCATGGAAGGGGAAATATCCATATCAAGTAAGAGTCGAACCTGTATGGGAAATCACGCCTCTGAAGAATGGAAAAAAACTATTGAAGAAGTTAGGGATTACACGGTCTTCACCCATTAGTAAAACTGCTACTGTTAAACTTTTGGAGCTTTATAGACCTGAAACTGTACCGATGGATAAGTGGTTCAAAACTTTAGTTGAAGAACAAAATACAACAAAAATGGAAATATCCAGTGAATTGAATGATTGGCAATTTTTGGGTGAAATAAAAAAGCTGAAAGAGGAGCCTGTTGATGAATTACCCTTATTGGAAGCCACCACTCTTTGGGATTTTCCGAGACAGAGCTATGGTAAAACTCCTAAAGGAAACAATAAATATGCAGGAGTGACCCCTGCTTTACTTATTTGGAACCTTGTATGGCGATACACTGAACCAGGAGACCTAGTGGTTGATCCAATGTGCGGAAGCGGAACCACTATCGACGTCTGTAAAGAAGAAGGGCGTAGAGTAATCGGTTATGATATCTCATCTGTTAGACCAGATATTATTCAGAATGACGCACGTAAAATTCCATTACCCAAAAACAATGTTGATCTTATATTTGTTGACTCACCGTACGGCGACAACATAAGATACAATGAAAACCCCGATTCTATTGGCAAAATTTCTAGTGAAGCAGAAGTTTTTTACGACGAACTTGAAAAAGTGATGAAGGAGTGCTATCGAATACTGAAACCTGGCAAAGTACTGGGATGGTTAATAGGTGACCAATGGGTTAAAAAGAAGTTTACGCCTGTTGGGTTTAACATTCATCAGAGGTTATCTAAGTATTTTGAAACAGTAGATATCATAACTGTGGCGCGAAGAGGGCAGTCATCTCATACGGGTTTGTGGTATAATCGTGCAAGACGATTTAACTTCTTTTTACGGGGCTTCAAATATTTATTCATAATGAGAAAACCTGTGCCCGAAGAAGTAAAATCTAAAAAGCCTAGAAAAGTGAAATGGACTTACTATGAAAGAAAAAATCAGAATGAATGAGTATGGAAGTAATCACATGAAAATAAAAGATTTGATAAAACTATATGAAGAAAAAGAAGACCTCTACGGGGATGATGCTTACAAACATATTTCTGAGCTTTTTCAAGAGGCTAAACAGTTACATTATAATGATTGGTTAAAAAAACCAACTAAACGCGGAGATCATGAACAATCGTGGAGAGCTTTTAAGGGAAAAAACCTCGAAAAAATAATCATGCATATTATTAAAAAAGAGGTTGAAAGTCTGGGACTAAAAATAGTTAACGGCAACAAACTTGAGCGAACAAAAAGTGGAAATCTATCCCTTGAATTAAGTAAAGTTAAACGTAACTTATTAGTTGATTATGGTGAGTTTGGTTCACATCTACCTGATGTTGATATTATAATTTATCGACCAGTAACTGCGGAGATTCTAGCAGTGTTATCAAGTAAAGTCACGTTACGAGAAAGAATCGCCCAAACAGGATATTGGAAGATTAAACTTTCAAGCGACAAAGTTACAGAGCATATAAAAGTATTTTTTGTAACTCCAGATGAAGATGGAACATTGTCTATCCGAAAGCCAGCAAAAAAAGGGAGAGCAATTGTAGAATTAGATACGGATGGTAGTTATGTTATGACTAAGGAACCTGTAGAGGAAAGCGAAAAAGTCAAACCATTCGACAAATTTATCGATAACTTGAAGAAATTGCGTGATAATCCTTCAAAATAATGGTTACCGCGATTTTAACGAAACTATTGAATAACTAAAATGTGGTGTCGTTCTTTTAATTAAATACCAATATTCCCTTTGTTATGAAATGCACAATTATTTCAATTAGTTTGTCCTAACGTAGTCAATCAAATCATTCTTGAATTCGATTGTTAGTTTACTCACACCCGGTCTTGAGTATAAGAAAACATGATTTGTCCTTTCTTTATCTAATCTTTCAATCACACTTGAGGCTCCAAAGAGGAAGATATTAGTTTTAGGAGAAATATCTTTTATTAAATCTAGAACACTCCATTTTTCCAGAAACAATTTTTTGAGATTATTTAGTTTCAGAGAAATTACGAGTAAATTATACTTTTTCCCAACTATTAGCTTCTCAAGAAGTTTGAGCGCTATGCTTGCTTTTTTTCCTATTTGCTCCTGATTTAAAAAAATGCCCTCTTTTGAAAATATGAAGGAGTCCACTTCGTTTCTGCCTACTCGCTCCATTTCTTTTTTCAGAATGGTGATCTGATCGAAAGTCTTTCTTTCAGGTTCATCTGAAATCAGGAGAATGTTCATATTCCCTTCCCTGTTTAATTGACAGCTATTAACTCGAAATAAGTGAATATCTTGAATATATAATATTTGAGAAATCTTAGAGGCGCCGAAATCAAACCAAAGCTACTGGATACCAAAAACGGAAGTACATAAAAGTACAATGAGAAATATATAACGTTGTTAAATATGGAAGAGTGAAGTTTGTATGTCGATGGTTGATGTTACTGCGAAACCGGAGGTTTACAGGGAAGCCAAGGCGAAGGGAACAATCAAGCTGAAATCTGAGACTATACGGCTGATCAGAGAGGGAAAGGTTGAGAAGGGTGACCCCTTTGAGGTGGCTAAGGTCGCCGGAATCTTGGCGGCGAAGAACACCAGTTCATTGATTCCCCTCTGTCACCCTTTACCCTTAACCAGCGTAGAGGTTAAACTGCAGATCGTTGATGACTCTAAAGTGGAGGTGGAAACAACCGTTAAAACCCGGGCACAAACAGGGGTGGAGATGGAGGCTCTTGCTGCTGCGGCAACGGCGCTGTTAACGGTTTGGGACATGACCAAGCAGTATGAGAAGGATGCAGATGGACAGTATCCAAGCACCAGCATCCAAAACTTGCATGTAGTCCGCAAAGTGAAGGAGAAACCAGCATGAGCGAGACCGCCCGCAAACACAAAACTGAGGCACCCAGAAAACTCAACTTCGCAGTCATAGTTTCCAGCTCATCTCGCTATCAGAAACTCAAGGAAAGAAAACCCTTCACTGATGCCTCAGGGGACTTGATTGTTGAACTTTTACGGAAGGCTTGTCACAGTGTAGTCTCAAGGGAAATTCTGCCTGATGACAGAGTTTTGATCGGAAAACATGTGGGCAATGCCATAGGCTCAGAAGATGTGGACGCTATCATAGTGTGTGGCGGAACTGGAGTCAGCATAACGGATGTGACGATTGAGACGGTGAGACCCTTGCTGATTAAGACGTTGCCCGGGTTTGGAGAATTGTTCAGGAAGCTGAGCTTCGACGAGATTGGTTCAGCAGCAATAATGACTCGAGCCCTAGCTGGAGTCACAGATCAGGGAAAGGCGGTGTTTTGTGTCCCCGGATCGCCACAGGCAGTCAAACTTGTCATGACAAAACTCATCCTGCCAGAAACAGGGCACATACTAAAACACGCCCGCGAAGTATAGTTTAACAGTAAAATCTTTAAAATCAATTCCACATTAAATATTAGTTTAAAATTCGTTATCATTAATTTTGGAGAGTAAGGAAGCTGTTCATTTTTGAGTAGAGTTAACCGTTTCGGTACAAGAAAGAAGACCATTACAAGGACTTTCCGAATTAGAAATGAATGGGACAGCGTTCTGCAGGAGGAGGCAGCAAGGCAGGGAGTTAGTGTTAACGTCCTGTTGAACAAGCTTCTCAGAAAATACTCCCTTTACTCAAGGTGGTCTAACCGGAACAATGACACCAGTTTTTCACAGCGAACCCTCCGAGAGATTCTAAAGACTGTTCAGGTTGAAAGTTTGGCTGAAGCAGGAGCCAAATCTGGAGCTTTAGATGCCATAAACATCGTAAACTCCATGGGACTCACTTTGAACTATGAATCCTTCGTTTACTTGATAACTGAACACCTTGGAGGTCCACATTTCGCGAGGTGGTTCCAATGTTTCCATCATACCCAAGGAAACAAGGACATCTTTCACCTGCAACACGACCTTGGACCTAAATGGAGCGTTTTCCTCGAAAAATACATTCTTTCCTTCTTGCGGTCCATGACAGATACGGAAGCTACGACAAGGGTCTACGATTATGCAATAACCTTAAACGTAACACGACCAAAATCAAAACCCACTGAGAACCCACGATAAACTGACACAGTTGCTAACTTTAGCCACTCTTAAACTTGTTTAACAAATCCAAAATGTCATTTATTCTCTCTTGAATCTCAAGGGCGTTGACAACAACTGCCCCTACCCGATCTGCTATAAACTCGCAATTCTCAATCATTTTTGGCGTAAACATGTTTTCCCGAGGATCGTTCATCTGAATCAACCCCAATGTTCTGTTATCTGCCCGCATGGGAATCAAAGCCACCGATTCATAGCCGCTCTCATAGCACATATTACGTGTTCGATCCAGTCTCCCTTTCTCTGTGGTTGTATCCAAAAGCCGCGTTGTACTGTTAGTCCAGAAACTTCCCTTCTCTGTGAAATACGGGAGCTTCGAGTCAAATCGTCCCTTGAGCACGTCTCCGCACATACACTCTAGAAACGGACTGCCATTCTCATCTAGAATGTGGTTGCCTTCATCGTCTTTTGCGCAGATACTGTTCTCCTTGAGGATGAAGAAATCTGGGAAACCCTCATAGACATAGTATGGGTAGTCTCCATTGTTTTCTAGCCTGATGCCGACACTTTGACAATTAGAGAGGGAACAAATCTCCCCAAGAATCTCCGCTAAGACCTTTTTGAGGGCAACAAAATCCTGTGTTTTCTCTGACATCTCTTGAGACTCCGATTAGACTTCTTTGTTTACAATGTAAGTAGTAATAAAATTTGGTGTTTACATTTGAATACAATGTGTTGCAGTGTAGACGCTCATCTTAACTGCATTTTACAACAAATCATGCCATGAAGACCTCAGAATAGGAGTCGCCATGAACAATAATTCTGCAGATTTAGAAAGTTGTTGCTTCGCCTAGCTTATGTATCGCGGCTCTTTTGGCCTGTCCTCTTGTGGAGTTCTGCTTTCCCTGATTTTCTCTATCTGTTCCTATCTCTTCTCCTACCTCTATCTACTCCTCTTCTCACAAAACGAAAAACCAAAAACGAAATATTATAAACTAAAAAACTCTCACACACTAAATATTAAGCTTGGTCAATTTTTCTTGACTGGACAACATTCTATTAGCAACTTTTTGGTCAAGGTTTCTTGACAAAAACCCTTTTATGCGTAGAAAAGCACGCAATGTACTATATGGGGGATTAGCCACGCATGAGCGAAGAGTGGTGTAAATTTGTGCAGTTGTTGCGGGGGATATATTGAAACCTCAACGCTTTTTGACGGCGATTATGATCTTCTCGTTAATCGGCTGTTATTTTACATTACTGCTTCCGACTGTTTTGGCAACCGATTCTGATGCCACCTTTTTGGACCATTTTGAAGGAACACAAATTAACCCTGAAAAATGGATCGTGCAAGAAAACACCGACTTGTCTGGACTCCCCGCTTACGGAGGCTCTGTCAAAGTAGTAGACAGTCACCTGATTTTGTCAAGCAACGGCTCAAGCTATCCTTGGATAATTAGCGCTACAAACCCTTTTCCAACAACTGGTGATTTCGCCATCGAATTCGACTTCACATACACCTGCATAAGCGATTGGGGAAACGGCATGATAATCAGGGCAACCACCCAAGACTCCCACACGGACATTTTACGCATATGGGCAGACAACGAAGGTAGCTGGACGAAAGTGGGAATAAGAGTAGACCTATTGGGCAATCAAGTCTACCGTCTGGAGATTCCAGGCTGGGAACCAAGCGGTCCCAAACTAGTTTTTAGGCTCCAATATTCCAATGAAAGATACACTCTTTTCATCGACTCTGTCGAGGTAGCATCGGTACAATCACAATTGAGACCAGACATGATTCAAATCGGACACCCTCCAGTTGATTATGTTCCATGGCCGACAGAAACAGTAATCGACAACATAGGCGGCTGGAACTCCTTCAAAATAGGCTACATCAAAATGCTGGTACCAACAGAAATTTCTGTTTCAACAAGCACTTCCACAACTCTACTTGGCTTCAGTGTAGACATTAACGGCACATTGAAAACACAAAACGAAGAAACTCTGGCTAATCAGAACGTAATTTTGTCATATCAAATCCCAGGACTGCCAGACTGGCACCCAATTGCTTCAGTAATCACAACTGATAACGGCGCTTTTTCGGCCACTTGGCTCCCAACAGCCACAGGATTGTTCACCATCAAGGCAGAATGGAACGGCAACAACAACTATGCGGGATCCCTAGACGTCAAAAACATAAGTGTGCTCCGCGGCACGGGTGAAACCTTATTGTTCGTTGAGTCAAATTCTACTCTGTCATCGTTATCTTTCGATTCCATCGCAAACAGGATCAGTTTCACTGTTAGCGGTCCTTCCGGTACCAAAGGATACGTTAGATTCTTTGTTTCAAAAACACTCTTACCAGTCACTGACTATACAAAAGTGTACATTGACGGAAAAGAAACCGACTACATCACAACTCCGTTAGGTGAAATGAATCTGCTTTACTTTGAATATTCACACTCCACGCACGACGTAACAATAATGGAGCTGTCAGAGACCATTGAACCCGAGTTGCCTTCGGATACACTTGATTCAGATCCGACGACTCCACTTACTTCTCCAAAAACAGTTGTCTATGGTGAGATTGAATCAACCTTTCTAACACCAACTACAATTGCCATAGCAGCTCTAGTAGCCGTAGCTATTGTCCAAGCAATCATTATAATCTATTTTAAGAAACGCAATCGGTAAATATACCTTCAAGTGCTTAACACTGGTAATCAGAATTTTACAAACTTTTTACAACCAAATTTTACAAAACAACATAGTTAAAGGGGGTATCTTTAAATCTGCAGATTTAGAGAAGACTCACGATAAGAAAGTTGTTACTTCGCCTAGCTTATGTATCGCGGCTCTTTTGTTCTGTTCTCTTGGGGGGTTCTGTGTTCCCTGATTTTCTCTATTTTTTGCTCCATCTCTTCAGCTTGGCGTTCCAGCTCAGACAGGTCTATTTCGATGCCTAGAATCTTGGTTAGCGTGTTGAGAACGGCTTGAACTGATCTGGGTTGGGGAATGTCTAGGTATCTTATCTCACAAAGGAGACATATTCCCTCTATCTTTCGCTGCTGGGCGATGCCTATTAGAAGACCGTTAAGACCCGTGATTCTTCCATCCCCACTGACTAACTGGACACCATTTTCCCTCAAAAACTCTACGAGTTCAGGCTTGTTCACCACCCCAAAGACCCGTGGCTTCACATCATGAGGATTGGGAACGGCTGCGAAAGTGTAGACCCGTTTAGCGCCAAACTCCTCAGCGACATCCAAAACTTGGTTGGCCAGCTCCTGTAGTTCACTTAAGGATTGGGGCTGAATCTCCCCGTTGCAAACTATCAGGTCACTTTGTTTTCCATTGCTGTAGTAAAAGCGGTGTCTGTATTGGCTGAGTTTTCCCATCCCATCCTTGAAGTAGATGTCGTTGCTTGGGCTACGGATTTCAGCAAACTGTTTTGCGTCTAACTGTTGGATCAGGTAGTCAGCTGACATCCTAGCCAGCATTCCCATGCCAGGCCAGGCAGCAATTAAGGTTGGGTTTCTGAGTGAGGGCTTTTCCTTGAAGTGTATTTCCATGCTCCCATCTCCGTTGCCAAAAATCTTCTATGTTTTGAAGTATGAATGGAACTTATTAATCGTTCCATAAGCGAAATGGCAGCTGTTAATGGTGCGGATGAAGAAATGATGGTCAGGTCTTTCGTAATACTTTGCAGCAAGTTAGCCTCTATTTCTGAATTGATGGCAAATATTGACTCTGTGTTCATAAACGATAACTAATATGCTACAATATGAAATAGGGGAGTCTCCGTTGTCAAAAAACATTACAATCCCCGAAGAAATAGTTAAACGAAAAATTATTGTTTACAAGCCCCGCATCGACATCAAAACAGTAAGAGCAACTGCCGAAAAGATGAAGACCCAACTGTTCCGAAAGTTTGTTTTTCTGAAACCAAAACCCGAAGAAGTACAGCTTGTTTCAATCAACAGGTACTTTGAACCATACGTCGTTGTTGACGGAGAATACAGTATTGACTACTCCAAGAACTGGGTCCACAACATTCAAGTTGACGATACAATGCAAAATCTCACACTTTTCGGCGAAAAGGTACGGCCAAAAACTTTGAGAGGTAATCTTCAGATACCCTGCAAAATACTCCAACTAACTGGGGAAGGTCGCTTCAAACGCGAGGCGAAGGCTCACATTATCTTTGACAAGCAGTGGCGTGAGGTTGGACTTGAACAGCTTCCCTTCGTACCTTTTGAGGAGCAACCTGAAAAAATTCTGAGCAATGTTGATCAAGAATTTGGAAATGCTGAGATGGCCGCTGAAAAAGAGGTGGAGATTCTTAAATCGAGAATCGTCCGGCGACCCTCCGAGATTTTGTGTATCCACAATGAATTGTTCAAGGTTTCCGAGCGTGCTGTAATTTACAAGCCGATGTACAAAGTTACTGTCCGGAACGTTAAGACAAAAAAAGAGACTACAATGATAATCGACGCAATCACCGGAAAGACCACATCTGCTATTCAACAAACTCCAGCCCCTCAGAAGAAAGAAACCGCCAGAGAACCTGCAAAACCATCATCATCTGCGAAAACTGCCGTAGACAATGTTTCCAGTCCAGTAAAGAAAACCGAAAACAAAGTGAAGCCCAAACTAAAGGTATAACAAACGTCAGTTTTTGCCAAACATAAAAAACCTGTTCAAACGACTTAGAAACTTGATTTCTAACTTTCGGTGCGTCATTGCGAGTTTGCCGAAAACTGAAAAACTAAAAGCAGCGTACAAATATATTCTTTCATTGAACTTTGGAGTGTCGTTCATTGATTTTGCAGTTGCAGCGTCGGCATGTTGATTTGTTGAAGCAAGAAGCAAAGAAAGTGCACCCAGTTGAAGCTTGTGCGATGCTCTTCGGAAAATTGTCTCAGAACGATGCTGTTGTTGAAAAAGTTGAGTTTGCCCCAAACGAGTTACAGTCCACTGTGAGGTTTGAAATAGACCCCGTAAAGGTTGCTGCCGCCTTCACTGAAGCGGAGGACGAGGGTTCAGATTTCATTGGTCTGTTTCATTCTCATCCAGCACCAGCTGCTCCTTCGCCGATTGACCTCAAATACATGAAATTATGGGGGGACGCCCTCTGGCTAATCCTGTCTTCAACTGACGGCAAACTAGCTGCATATCAATTAAAGGACGATAAAGTCAAAGAGGCAACTATGCGAATCGAATAGTTATTCTTCTGCGTCCTCGACGCCTTTCTCTGTAATCTTGAATCGCGTCTTATTTTCTGGCAGGTAGGGAGAGTCTATAACTGTAGCGAGTCTGGTTCCTTTTCCTCCTTTCCTCAGGTAGACTCTATGCGTGGATGCGTGAGCCATGACGTTTCCGCCTGCTGGTCTGTTGGGATCTCCGAAAAATGCTGTAGGGTTAGCCTGAACCTGATTCGTAATCACGACAGCCAAGTTATATGCTTCTGTTAGCCTCAGCAGCTTGTGGAGTTGGCTGTTAAGTTTCTGTTGGCGTTCTGAAAGATTTTCTCTGCCAACGTATTCGCCTCTGAAGTGACCAATCATCGAGTCTACGACAACTAGTTTCACGTTGTTTTCTGGACAAAACTTGAAGAGATGATCTGTCAGCAAACATTGATGGCTGCTGTTGTAAGCCCGAGCTAGAAAGATGTTTCCCAAAGTTTCGTGGGGATCAACTCCTAACGATTCAGCTATCTGGAAAACTCGTTCAGGAATAAAAGTTCCCTCAGTATCGACGTAAACAGCGTTTCCGTTTAATCCTCCCTGCTCTACTGGAAGCTGGACCCTAACGCAGAGCGATAAAGAAATCTGGGTTTTGCCCACTCCATACTCGCCTATGAGTTCGGTCATGGCTTGGGTTTCG
>Ga0315543_1003923_pt1 | contig 12932 bp, 10 predicted proteins | sample SalMarSW160210MG_2_FD_203098 | JGI IMG/M metagenome (GOLD analysis project Ga0315543, IMG submission 203098) | Salt marsh sediment microbial communities from the Plum Island Ecosystem LTER, Massachusetts, United States - Salt Marsh Sediment SW1601-210 ...
AAGTACAACCGGACCCGACGCCACTCGACGCTAGGTCAGATTAGCCCTGTTGACTATGAACGAAAAAAACAACATGCTTAGAAAACTGTCCACCAAAACAGGGCAAGATCACATTAAAAAAATCCCAGGCAAGAACAGAAGCAGAGCTGAAGCTCATAATCGCCAATACCCAGTGGTAATATAGACAGAGCATGATAGCCGAAGTTAAAAGTGCAAAGGCCATCCCAACCTTCAGGTTCCGACCAAGCTCTATTGAGCGCAGGTAAGCATACGATTCGGGCCACTTTTGAAGCAATGCGTACTTACAGAACATATTCAATTCTCCATTCTTACTCGTAAGTGTGTCCGGAGAGAATCGGGCATTGAAAAACTCAATCACCCGTTGGTCCTTGGTTACATCAATCCGTTGAATTATCGACCTACTGTCCCTACCGGATCGACGCTCTAACATCTTGAAAAGTAGAAAGAGAGGTACGTGACCTATCACGAAGGCGATCAGTACAAACGCCGCTATGAATAAGATTGTATAGCCTTCAAAGAACTTAGTGATCGCATCCGAAATTGTGCTACTGACATCAAGTTTCGGCAATAAGAAATAAACATTTGCAAGTAGTATCATGCCTGGGAGTATGCGGCCGTAAATATCGTTAAGGTTTACTACCAAGCGGCTTACCCAGTCCATTACAGTCCTTTCTCATCCTTGAAAACTAGGATGTCCTTCGTTTTCTCCAGTTTCATAGGTGCGGTTCCGACTTTCTTTACTGCCTACATTTGTTTTCTCTCCAACTCCTTCAGCAACTCCCGTGCAATCACTAACCGCTGGATTTCGGAGGTGCCTTCGCCGATTTCGCACAGCTTGACGTCGCGCCAGATACGCTCGGCGGGGTACTTGCCGGTCAAGCATCCCACACCTCCTAAAATACCAATCGCCTTATATGCGCAACGCGTGGCCACCTCCGAGGCAAACAGCTTGCACATGGCTGAGTGGTGGGAAAAGCGCTGGCCGGAATCTTTCATCAGCGACGTTTCATAAATCATCAGCCGGGCCGCCTCGATTTCGGTCGCCATATCGGCTAGCGTGAAACCAATAGCCTGGTGGTATGCGATTGGTTTGCCGAACTGCTTTCGCTCGGCAGCATACTTCAAGGCGCAGTCCAGTGCACCTTGTGCCAATCCGAGGGCCATGGCGCCAATAGAGATGCGCCCCCCATCAAGCGTAATGAGCATCTGCTTGAATCCTTCGCCAATCTTCCCAAGCTGATTCTCAGCAGGCACTTTCAAGTCATCGAAATGAAGAAATGCGGTATCAGCACCGCGCAGGCCCAGCTTGTTCTCTTTCTTACCAACGGAGTAACCATCCCAATCCTTTTCAAGAATAAATGATGTGATAGCGGTGTCTTTCGGGTCGTCGGTGGTTTTAGCGGTGGCAATCGTGGCAAAGGCGTATGAAGGCGATGTGATGAAACATTTGGTCCCGTTGAGAATCCAGTGGTCGCCGTCCTTGCGGGCGTATGACTTAGTGGCGCCGGCATCGGAGCCGGCTTCAGGCTCAGTCAGACCAAATGCCACCAGCTCGCTGGCGGCGCGAGGAAGATACTTCTTCTTTTGCTCCTCATTGCCGAAGGCCAGAATGGGATAGGCTCCTAAAGAGTTATGTGCAGCAATCGTTATGCCGGTTGATCCACAGACACGAGAAAGCTCCTCGACGGCGATCGAATAACTGACGGTGTCGACCGGTTGACCGCCGTACTCCTCCGGGATGAGCATACTCATCAGGCCCATGTCAGCCATCGGCTTGATATGCTCATGCAGAAAACGCTGTTCTTCGTCAAGAGTTGCAGCCAGCGGCTCTATCTTCTCTAAGGCGAAGGCGCGTATTTTTTCACGAAACTCGTGATGTTTTTTCTCCAGCATGACTTACTCCCTCAGCAAGTCTCTGGAGATGACCATCTTCTGGGCTTCGGTGGTTCCCTCGTAGATTTCGGTGACACGGGCGTCGCGGAAATAGCGCTCCACGGCGTACTCTTTCATGTAGCCATAACCGCCATGAATCTGCACCGCCTCGTTGCAAACATAATTGGCCGTCTGCGAACAGAACAGCTTGGACATTGACGATTCGCGATGACAGGGGACACCAGTGTCCTTCATTAAAGCTGCCCGATACCCCAAGAGTCGTCCGGCATCGATACGAGTAGCCATTTCCGCCAACTTGAACTGAATAGCCTGGAAGTTGGCAATTAGCTGGCCGAACTGCTTGCGTTCCTTGGAATACTTGATGGCTTCGTTTAGCGCCGATTGGGCAATGCCGATAGCCTGGAACGAAACCCCTATGCGGCCGGAGTTCAGAATAACGACCGCCATGCGGAATCCTTCACCGGGTTTGCCCAGGAGATTTTCCTTGGGGACCTTGACATCGGCGAAGCTTATCTCGCGCGTGTCGGAAGCCTTCATGCCACACTTCTTCTCCGGTTTGCCCACAGTGATACCATCACTATCCTTGTCCACCACAAAGCAACTGATCCCTTTGCGCCCGGCCTCAGAATCGGTTCTGGCAAAAACGATCAGCACTGAAGCAAATCCGCCGTTGGTGACAAAGGTCTTAGTGCCGTTGAGCAGGTAGTGGTCGCCTTTATCGGTGGCAGCCATCGATATCGCAGCGATATCCGTACCGGCATTGGGTTCGGTCAGGCAGTAGGCCCCAATTTTCTCCCCCGCGGCCATCGGCGGAAGATACTTCTTCTTCAACTCGTCAGAACCGAAGGTGTTTATGATTTCACAGGAAAGAGAGTTGTGGACTGATAGCATGATGCCGAATCCCGCGCAGGCTGCGCAGATCTCCTCCAACACTCCCATGAACGTGACGGTGCTCAAGCCGGAGCCGCCATACTCCTCAGGGACAGTGAAACCCAAATATCCCAGCTCGGCGCACTCTTTGATGAGGTCTTCAGGCGTTGTGCCCTGCTCGTCAAACTCTTGGGCCCGCGGGTAGAGGCGCTTTTGGGCGAAATCTCGCGCCATTTTTTTTAGATCAAGGTCATCTTCAGACAGATTGAAATCCATAGCAACCCTCCTTATGAACTGTAGTCGTAAAAGCCGCGCCCACTCTTGCGTCCAAGGTAGCCGGCCTGCACCATTTTCCTCAGGAGCGGACAGGGACGGTACTTGGGATCGCCCAACCCTTCGTGCATGACCTCCAGTATTGCTAAACACACATCAAGACCAATAAAATCAGCTAGGGTGAATGGCCCCATCGGGTAACCGGCTCCCAGCTTCATCACCTCGTCAATCGATTCGACTGTCGCGACCCCTTCCATGTATGCATAGATAGCTTCATTTATCATTGGGAAGAGGATGCGGTTAACAGCAAAACCGGGAAAGTCGTTCACCTCCACCGGTGTCTTGCCAAGTTTCTTGGAGATGTCACTAACCAGCGCGAAGGTATCATCAGAGGTAGCGATGCCGCGGATAACTTCGATCAGTTTCATCATCGGTACCGGATTCATGAAATGCATCCCGATAAACTTGTCCGGTCGTTTTGTAATCGCTGCCAGTTGAGTGATGGGAAGAGAAGAGGTGTTGGACGCAAAAATCGTATCCGGTGGACAAAGCTCTTCAAGTTTTTTGAAGATGTCGAGCTTAATACTCAAATCCTCTGTGACCGCTTCAATAACTAGTTGAGCATTCTTAGCCACCGACAGGTCAGTCGAGGCGTTTATATGCCCCAGCGCAGCTTTCTTGTCATCTTCGGTGATCTTTTCCTTCTTTATCAGGCGGTCGAAGCTTTTGGTTATCGTTTTTATCGCCCGATCAAGGAACTCCTGTTTGACATCGATCATGTCCACATCGTAGCCGGTCGCAGCGCAGACCTGGGCGATGCCGTTACCCATCGTTCCGCTGCCGACTATTGCAATTCGTTTGATGTCATTTACATTCATTGTTTATCTCCCTAGTATCCTGTTATTAGTATTTCTTTGCCTTGTCAACCGATTCCAATTCAATTGCAGATAGGGCAGATGTGGACATCTGCTGCCCACTAAATCTGCCGTCCACAAACACTGTGCGAGGCGGACATTCCCCGTCCGCCTCGAGCCAGCAACAAGTCGGCGCACGAGGACGTACGCCGACCACGGATTTTTGCATCACACCATTTCAATCGCCATAGCCACGGCGTTACCGCCGCCAAGACACAACGTTGCCAGACCTTTTTTCAAGCCCCGATCTTTTAGGGCGTATATCAACGTGGTCAGGACTCGTGCGCCCGAGGCGCCAATGGGATGCCCCAGCGCCACCGCGCCGCCGTGAACATTGACGCGGTTCCAATCCCACTTGAGATGTTTTCCATCAGTGAGAGCTTGCGCTGAAAACGCCTCGTTAGCCTCAATCAGGTCCCAGTGGTTGATATCTACGTTCATTTTCTTCATGAGCTTCTGCACAGCATAGATAGGGGAATAGAAAAGCTCCTCGGGGGGTGTGCCGGCGACTGTGTAGTCAATCACTTTAGCCAAGGGGGTAAGCCCTTTTTCTTTCATGTAGCGCTCTGACACAACCACCGCTGCAGCGCTGCCGTCGTTCAGGCCAGGGGAGTTACCGGCGGTGACGGTGCCGTCCTTTTCAAACGCCGGCCGCAGTTTAGCCAACATCTCAAGGGAGATATTAGGACGGGGACCTTCGTCTTTGTTAAAGATGACCGGGTCGCCTTTTCGTTGAGGAATGGCAACATCGAAAATCTCCTCTTTGAATTTACCGGCTTCCTGCGCCGCTACCGCTTTTTTGTGTGAGTTATAAGCATACTCGTCCTGCTGTTCGCGGGTGATGTTTTCCTTTTTTCTGGTCATCTCGGCGGCGACGCCCATGTGGAAATTATTAAAGCTGTCCCACAGACCGTCGGTAATCATCAGATCAATCAACTTCTGATGTCCGAACTTGAACCCGGTCTTGGCGCCGTGCAGTGCCAAAGGCGCTTGGGACATCGATTCCATGCCGCCGGCCACGATCACGTTCTGGTCACCGGCCCGGATCGATTGCGCTGCAAGCATTACCGCTTTGAGACCGGAACCACAGACCTTGTTTATTGTCATGGCGGCAACTTCGGGCGGCACGCCCCCGTGGATAGCGGCCTGCCGAGCGGGAGCCTGGCCACAACCACCCTGGACAACCTGACCCATGATTACCTCTTCAACGTCCGCCGGGTCAATACCGGCTCGTCTGATTGCTTCTTTGACAGCTAAGGCGCCCAACTGGGGGGCAGGGATTGTTCCCAGCCCACTGTGCAAAACGCCGACGGCGCTGCGGCAGGCCGAGATTATGTAGGCATTGTTTCTTTCAGCCATGTTAATTTCCTCCGAGTTTTTTTGATATCCAATGTTAATTTCATGTATAATGGAAAACCATGAGGAAAGCAAGAAAATCAAGTGAATAATTTCACAAATCTCCGTCTGTCAGTAACGAAGAAAAAAGAGGTTAAAAGGAATTTTTTTGTTTACAGCCATTGTTGCAACGTGTTCCTTAAGCCAGCTAAATGTATTTTAGAGCAAGATATAGGCGAAGTGAAGCAAGCTAATAAGTTAATAGCAGATATATTCCATAAACCACATTACATTAAAGGAGGTTCTGTAATGAGAACACTTACTTGTGTGACCGCTATCCTGTTGCTCGCCGGAGCGGTCATGGCTGCCGAAACGCCGGTCGACAAGGGGAGCATGGTTGTCGGCGGTACCGCCTACTTCATGACCCAGAGCGGTGACTGGTATGAGAATGCCGATGGTGAGGGTGTTAACACGATCGCTCTTGAGCCTTCGATAGGTTACTTTGTTGCCCCCAGTATCATGGTTGGCGGGAGGATCCTGTTCGAGAGTGAGTCACAGGGCGATAATAAAGAGACCATTTTTGGCATCGGCCCGGAGGTGGGATATTACTTCAACCTCGACGCCACGCGTACTGAAGCCAAAGGGGCGATCTATCCCTACGTCAAAGCCTTCTTCGTTTACGCGCAGTACAAGGACGAGTGGACGGGTGGTGATGAAACAACCGATATCACAATGTTTGGCGGCCAGGGCGGCGGTGTCTTCATGCTGTCGAACGCCATTGGTCTTAACGCCAGCGTGAAGTTCCAGAGTGAGAGCTACAAGGAGGACGATGCCGACGAGTCCGTTTCTGGAACAAGTCTCCAGGTTGGCGCCGGTATCACGGCATTCCTCTGGTAGACGAGTACACCCAGTCAGGAATTGTAAAGCCTCGCCGCGGCCAGCGGCGGGGCTTTTTGATTTGCCGTATTCGAGCGGGGCAGATGTGGACATATGCTGCCCACGAGGATGAGGTCGCTTCACACGGCACCGATTAGAATGGCACCGTTCTACGGCATGCTCAGCTGGGATCATAGGCAAGCCCCCCCATTGACTTTTTTCTTGCTCGGGCACTGCTATGTTGGTTAACCTAATGTGAAGCTGGTCAGCATACAAGTGCCAATGTGGTCGAGGCTCGATTTACATTTGCATGAAAGTTTGTGACTGACTGGGCGTTAAGATTACATGAGCATAAGTCGAAATTATATATGATACGTAGAAAATCTGTTGGTAAGGAGTCTAATATGAAAAAGTCACTTTTAACTGCGGTGTGTGTGACTTTTTTCGCACTCGGCGTTTCCGCGCAGGTGCCGACACCGTTTAGTCTGTATGCGGGGGGAGCATTTAGCCTGCCCAACGCACCGGATGGCTTCAAAGATAGTTTTAAGACCGGTTATCACGGGATGGTCGGGTTCGGTTACAAGATGGGGCCGGGCTTCCAGCTTGTCGGCAAGGCCGAGTACCACAAATTCTCATACGATTTCGCCGGCCTGTCGGAGGTTAATGGAGGCGACAGCAAGATGTGGCTGTTCGGCGGCGACGGTCGTTACTCCCTTGACCTGCCTGCCGCCCCTGTCAAGCCGTACGCTTTTGCCGGAGTTGGGCTTGCCAATATCAAGCAATCCGAGTTTGGCGGTGACTCTTCTCTGGCCAGTTCGTTCACACCATCATTTCCAAAAAGTAAGACCAAAATGTACTACAATTTGGGTGGTGGCGTTGAGCTTAAAAGCGGGCCGGGGTTCAGTCTGTTTATTCAGGGCCGCTATGTGAGCATCGCCACCGAAAGCAATAACACTTCCTTTATCCCGATAACGGTCGGGCTGAAGTTTTTCTAAGCGACCATGGCAGATCTTCGAAAGCCGGAGCATTGACTCCGGTTTTTTATATGCTTTTTCATCCAACCCATTCGGGGTGGGTCGTACCTCGATGGCTCTAGTTGACAGGACGCGCTAAGTTTCGTATTCCTTTGTCTGGGTCATGATGAACGGAGTCGAAGTATGAAACCATATGGTTCAGAACAACTCATAGACGATTATATGCGAATGATTGCAACTTGGTATAACCAGTCATACAGGTAGTAGAAGTGAACTATGAAATACAACCTGTTGCCGATGCCGACAAGAGCTGGGTGCTTGAGGTTGTCCGTGGCTGGGGTGCCGATTTTGTTGTCACCCGCGGCAGGAAAGTCTACCCCACCGAGATCAAGGGCTTTTACGCTGTAGATGACTCAGGCAAGAAGGTCGGTCTCGTAACGTTCGAGATAGTTGCAAACAAGTGCGAGATAGTTACACTCGATGCGTTTGATAAGTTCTCCGGTGTCGGTACTGCTCTGACGGAAAAAGTGCGAGAGGTCGCAACCGCTCGGGGCTGCCAACGCCTCTGGCTTATCACTACCAATGATAACCTGGATGCGATTCGTTTTTACCAGCGCCGGGGATTCACGATTGCGGCTGTCCATGTCAACGCTCTGGCTGAATCACGCAAAATCAAGCCGTCCATCCCGGAAATCGGCCAGCATGGCATACCGCTTCGAGATGAGATTGAGTTTGAAGTGATTCTTTAGATCAAGCCACACTTAGAGCTGGCTGAGTTACTGTCTCTCGCTAAAGAGATAAGCACAGTTGAAAACATACTGTGTCACAGAGTTTGAAGGGGACTGTCCGGTTGTGTAACATACCCCTTGCCAACATTCCTCTTGTAGTATACTATTACTTTATATGAAACTGGGGATAATCGGTAAGCCGCAGTCCGGCAAAACCACTGTGTTCAACGCCGCCTCCGGCAGGCAGGAAGTAGTTGGTGATTTCAGCCAGGCGGCACACCGAGCTGTTATCAAAGTGCCGGACGATAGGGTCATAAAGCTTGCTGCATTGGTGAAGCCACAAAAGGTTACTCACGCTGAGATCGATTTTCTTGATGCTCCGGGGTTTACCGGTAAGGGTAAGCAATCGACCAGTCTTGACATCAGTCCCGAACTTCGCCAAACGGATGCTCTTATAGTAGTCGTGGATGCTTTTTCCGCAAACTCCCATCCCCCCCGTGATATCCAAGACCTGATTGACGAAATGATCTTAGCCGACCAGGTAATGATTGAAACCAACATTGACAAAAAATCAAAAAAGATAAAACTTACCGGCGACAAATCCGAGAACCGCGAACTTGACTTGCTCAAGAAGTCGCTGCAGGTGCTGGAGCAGGAGAAGCCGCTTATTGATCTCGATTTGTCGGAAGACGACGCCAAGCTTCTGCGTGGTTACATGTTCCTTTCACAGAAGCCGCTATTAATTGTTATCAATATCTCTGAGAAAGCCCTCCCTGACACCGAAAAGATTTATCAAGAGTATACCCATTTTATTACGCCGCAGAAAAAGGAACTGGCTGTTTTGAGCGGTGAAATAGAAATGGAGTTGGCCTCGCTTGAGAAAGAGGAGCAAAGGGCCTTTCTGGACGAACTGAAAATAGCGACGCCGGCGGTCGAGCAGGTGATTCAGAAGTCCTACAACCTGTTAGGACTAATCTCGTTCATAACAATTGAGGGGCCGGAAGTGAGAGCCTGGCCGATCAAGAAAGGCACCGTTGCCCGAAAAGCCGCCGGAGTCGTTCACAGCGACATTGAGCGGGGCTTCATTCGAGCGGAAGTTACCAGATATGAGGACTACGTGGCATACGAAACTCACGCAGCTCTAAAGGCTGCCGGCAAAACACGGCTTGAAGGAAAAGAATACATTGTGCAGGATGGCGATGTGATACTGTTCCGGTTTAATATATAGCGTGCGAACCTGTTTCAGCAAACCAATGTATCGAATTAGTTGTTCAAAAAATGACGGCCATGCCGATATGATACGTAACCAAAAGAATAGCGCTCTCTGTTTTCAAGTGAGGCAATCGTGGTAAATCTGATGGACGAAACGAAGAAAGAGGATGTGACGGCGATCCAGGTTCTGCCGATCCTGCCTCTCAAAGGCACTATTGTGTATCCGTACCTGGTTGTTCCGCTGATGATACAGGATCCAGAACAGACGCGCCTGGTCGATGATGCTCTTATGCGCGGCTCACGCATCGGGCTGTTCTTGCAAAAGGATCCCAAACAAGAAAATCCCTCCCCGGATGATTTATATCAAGTGGGGTGCACCGGAAACATTCTGAAAATGTTGCGCTTTCCGGATGGCACCGTCCGATTTTTGATTCAGGGATTAGCCCGCATACGGATAAGGAGATTCACTTCCGCTCCCCCACGGATGATGGCGGAGGTTGAAGAGCTGGAAGAAATCGTCGAGGAAACGGTTAAGCTGGAGGCTCTTCACCGCAACCTCACCGAGCAGGTTAAGACACTGGTGGAGCTGGCGCCTTATTTGAGCGAAGAGTTCCACATATCGGCAATTAACCAGGATACCCCCTCCAAGCTGACTGACTTTGTTGCCTCCAACCTCAATATTACTATTTCCCAAAAGCAGCAGTTGTTGGAGGAGCTTAATGTTCTCAAGAGGATGAACAAGCTGTATCTGGCCTTGAACAAGGAGATTGAGGTCTTACAGCTTTCCCAGAAGATTCAGTCACAGGCCGCCAGCGAGCTGGGCAAGTCGCAACGCGACTACATCCTGCGGGAACAGTTGAAGGCCATCAGAAAGGAATTGGGTGACGCCGATGAAACGTCCGAGGCGGAGGAGTTTGAAAAAAAGATAAAGGTTGCCAAGATGCCTGAGTACGCCGAGCAGGCTTCTCGAAAAGAGTTAGACCGCCTTTCCCATATGAACCCCTCCTCAGCGGAATACACCGTCTCGAGAACCTACCTTGATTGGCTGGTCTCCCTTCCGTGGGGCATCTCAACGTCGGACAAGCTTGACCTGAAACGCGCTAAGAAGATTCTCGATGATGACCACTATGATCTTGACAAAGTAAAAGATCGTATCCTTGAGTATCTGGCCGTACGAAAACTGAAATCAGATATCAAGGGGCCAATAATCTGCTTTGTCGGTCCTCCCGGGGTGGGCAAGACCTCCCTGGGGAAGTCCATTGCTCGCGCCCTGGGGCGCGAGTTTGCCCGCGTCTCGTTGGGCGGCATGCGTGATGAAGCTGAGATCAAAGGACATCGCCGGACCTATATCGGTGCTATGCCGGGCCGCGTCATCCAGTCTATCAAACGCTGCGGTTCCAATAACCCCGTTATCATGCTTGACGAAGTCGACAAGCTCGGCGCCGATTTCCGCGGTGATCCTTCCTCGGCGTTGCTTGAGGTTTTGGACCCGGAGCAAAACGACTCGTTTTCCGATCATTATCTCGAAATAGCGTTCGATCTGTCCAAAGTGATGTTTATTACAACCGCCAACTGGATGGAACCTATTCCGCCAGTCCTACGCGACCGTATGGAGGTCATCCCAATTCCCGGCTATACCGACTTGGAAAAGGTGGCCATTGCCAAGCGGCATCTTATCCCCAAGCAGCTTGACAATCACGGGCTGACCAAAGCGAATCTTGCCTTTCAGGATTCTGCTATCAAGGCAATCATAGACGGTTACACGCGCGAGGCCGGACTGAGGAATCTGGAGCGAGAAATCGCATCCGTAGCGCGCAAAGTGGCTCGCAAGGTAGCCTCCGGGTCGAAACGAAAGATCAACGTCAACGCTAAGGATATCTCCAAGCTTCTGGGACCAAAGAAGTTCATACGGGAAGCGCTGAGTCGCCAGGGGCAGGTCGGTGTCGTCCCCGGTCTGGCCTACACTGCCGTTGGCGGAGAGCTGTTGTTTATTGAGGCAACCGCGATGCCGGGTAAAAGGGAGTTGACCTTAACCGGACACCTTGGCGACATCATGAAAGAATCAGCCCAGGCAGCCCTGTCATTCATACGCTCCAACAGCACCGAATTGAATATCCCCGCGGACATCTTTGAGAATCGGGAAATTCATATCCATGTCCCCTCCGGAGCCACACCTAAAGACGGACCATCAGCCGGGATTACAATAGTAGTGGCATTGGCCTCGCTCTTGACCAAAATGCCGGTCAAGCCGTGTTTGGCGATGACCGGTGAAATCACGCTCCGGGGGCAGATCCTGCCTATAGGAGGGTTAAAAGAGAAGCTGTTGGCGGCTTATCGCGCGGGAGTCAAGACTGTGATGCTTCCTGAAGAAAATCGAAAAGACACCATCGAATTACCGTCGGAGATAAAAGGCAGCGTTAAATTAAAATTCTTCTCTGATGCATTGGCCGCTGTCAAGTTTGCCCTGGAGATGCGTAGTAAGAACAAGTCCGGTCAACAAAAGCAAACGACAAAAAAGACCGCAGGCTAAGCAATAGGCCATCATCGCATGAAACTGGTCACCGCTGAACAGATACGTCAGATTGACCGCAAGGCCATTGACGAGCAGAATATCCCTGGCCCGGAACTGATGGAGAACGCCGGACGCGGTATCGCTGAAAGATTGCTAAGAAGTGTTATCGATGCCTCCCCTGACGAAAAGGTCGCCGTATTCTGCGGTAAAGGGAACAACGGCGGCGACGGCTTCGTAGTCGGACGCCATCTGTCCCAGTCCGGTGTCGATGTTATCATCTACTTCATGGGTCCTATTGATAAACTCTCGCCTGATGCCCGGTTAAATTTCGACCGTGCCGTAAGCCTTGGTATGAACCTGATTGAGGTAACCTCAATCGACATTCTGCCGGAAAAACTTAACTGTGACTACATAGTTGACGCTATCTTTGGCACCGGTTTTAGTGGCGCTCCGCGGGGACTGGCTGCGGAAGTTATTGAATACATTAACCGTCATGACGGTAAGACAGTTATATCTATTGATCTTCCCTCTGGAGTGAATACCGACACCGGTCAGCACGAGGGTGCGGTTATCAAGGCCGACTACACCTTCCCGTTGGCGCTGCCGAAATACGGCCTATATGTTTCCCCCGGACGGGAGCTGGCAGGCCAGGTAGAAGTTGTTCCCATCGGTATCCCAGACCATGTAGTGAACAAGTTCGACCTCACGGTGGAGCTTATTTCACCCGAAATGGTCTTCGAACGACTGCCCCACAGAAAGCCTGAAGGCCACAAAGGTGATTTCGGCAAACTCTTTGTTCTCGCTGGCTCAACCGGCTTGACGGGGGCCGCAGCTATGGCAGCTAAAAGTGCCCTGCGCTCCGGCTGCGGGCTGGTGAAGGTCGGTTGCCCTCGAACGGTTTTACCCATTATTGCTTCTCTCGCTATGGAAGCCACCTCGATACCGCTTCCAGACGTCGCCAAGAAAGGTGCTCTGGCGCTGCGGGGATTGGGTGAAGTGCGCAAGCTTGCCGAAGAGCACGATGCCGTCATCATTGGCCCTGGGCTGGGGCAGCACCATGAAACTCAGGAACTGGTGCGCCGTTTTCTTGCCAAGCTTGACAAGCCTGCTATCATTGACGCTGATGGTCTGAATGCACTAGCCAAAGTAGAGCAGGTCTCTCCGAGACCTGCCAAAGGCGGACAGAAGTCAGAGACTCGTGCCCTACAAGATACAAAAGCGCCTGTAGTGCTTACACCTCATCCGGGGGAGTTCACAAGATTGACTGGTGAAACGACGCCCCCGGAATCACAAATTCACAAGCGTATTGAAGTTGCAACAAACG
>Ga0315543_1003924_pt1 | contig 12932 bp, 17 predicted proteins | sample SalMarSW160210MG_2_FD_203098 | JGI IMG/M metagenome (GOLD analysis project Ga0315543, IMG submission 203098) | Salt marsh sediment microbial communities from the Plum Island Ecosystem LTER, Massachusetts, United States - Salt Marsh Sediment SW1601-210 ...
GAGTAAAGAGTTCTCGGACGCTTTCGCGCGTGCTAAAGAAATTTGTGAGCTTAGACTACTTCGCGCAAGTATGACAAACAAGGACTTAGGACGGCATGCAGGCAGAGTGGCAGAGTTATGCTTGAAGAATAACCACGGATACAGGGATAAGCACGAAGTCAAGCGCGTTGAGGAGCACAGAGCGCTGATCATCCACAGGACAGAGACGGCGGCGCCGGCGGAAGCGCCGCAAGTTCGCAATAATGGTGATAAGGCATTACCCCAAAGTACTGATACTGTTGAGGATAACTAGCAATGGTTCGACAAACAAAGGTTTTACGAACATCCCTGATTGACCGCAACCGCAGGCGTACCGCAGGCATGAGGACGATAGGGGGGGGGTAGCTCGGGGCCGACGGGGGGCGGGCGACTATATACAATCCCTATAAGGTGTACGGACGCAGTGAATCTAAGAACAAGGAGTTCGATATGAGGTTTAACAACATCAGCGTAGATGTGCCATTAAGTCCCGACGGTTTATTGGGGGATGATGAGAAGTATCTCGTACGGCTTAGTAAGTATTCTGAGGAATGTATGGGGGCTGTGGAGGTGGGGGTGGATATAGCGGAGATATTAGAGAAATATTACGGTGATAGGGTGCATGTGAAGTGTACTGTAGAGGTAGCATCACCTGGAGAGTGAGCATAGTAAATCCAAGACCTAAGAAGGAGAGGGATATGGCTTTAGAGAATGTTCATAGTAGTGATGCCCGCGTGGATGTTGTGGTGGTTGGTAGTAAAGCATTTAGGGGTAGCGAAGAAAAAGCGCAAGTTCCACTGGCAGAAGCCGTATAGCAAGGGGCAGACGCCATACGTGTATGTGGTGCTGGAGAAGTGAGATGAGCGTAGAGACGCTTCTGGTTGTTTATTTTTTAATGGGTGTGGCTGTTGGAATTTTAGCAGAAATCATGAAGATGAGAAAGCGAAGTATGAAGATTGAGCCAGGTTGTGAAAAGCTCAGGTGGATAGAAGAGAAAGAGATGGAGATACTTAACAAATTTTTACCACAAAATAGAGTAATCTCTCCCTTGTCTTAGACTTGGGATGCGGGGCGTCTTTCGGGGCGCCTCTGCCTACTCTGGAGATATAATGTACGAGGACACGGCATACGGGGACGAGATACCGACTGAGGAGCGTCTGCGGGCGATAGCGAAGTTGTGGGATGAGATGTCGGTCGGGAAGAAGAAGTTCGTTTTGGGTTTATTGCACAATGATTTTGGGAAGATACGGTTCTTAGACAACGAGGTCAAGAAGGTGCGGGAGCGGAAGAACTCTAAAAAGGGGGAGTAAGGATGGCGAAGCGAAACAGTTCGATGCGGGAATCGTTAAAGTTAGCGCATCATCGGATATGGTTTTTGGAACGGATGATAAAAGATTATTATACGGCGAATTATGAGGCAAAAAGATTAGTCGGGATCAATCCTGGGATGAGCGGTATAGCGGTTTTAGAGGGTAATGAGGAGTGTCTGGTTGTGAGAGACGCTAAGGAGATAAAACGGATTATAGACGATTTGCCTTTAATGGATTGTGGGGTGTACTAATAAACGATAATTCTTTATATACGGACAAAGAGGGGTTTGCGCATATTACCTTGACCGCTCGTCAGCAACAGGCTGAGCGTGTGTTGGCTCAAAAGGGTGTATGGGAAGTTCTGTATGGCGGGGCTAAAGGTGGAGGGAAAACAGTATTCGGATGTCTTTGGATGTTTGATAAGTGCGCTGATATTATCGAGAAGTTTAAACTCAAACCTCAGAAATATCCTCTCAGTATCGGGTTTATGGGTAGGAAACAAGGGGTTGACTTTACTCGTAGTACATTGGAGACGTGGAAGCGGCTTATCCCCGAGTGGGCATATACTATCCGTACACATGACCAAGAAATAATTATTGCAGACAAGGTTAAGATCGATTACGGAGGCTTTGATAGACAAGAGACGATAAACAAGTTCAATAGTGCGGAGTATGCCTATTTCTTTATAGATCAGGCTGAGGAGATCACGAGAGACGAAATCTCGCTGTTGCGGGGTGCTATGCGTCTTAAAATCAACGGTCGCAATGTTGAGCGTAAGGGGTTACTCACGGCTAATCCTGCTCCTGGCTGGCTTAGAAGTGAGTTTATACAGAAGGAGAACAGGAATAAGAAATTTGTTCAATCGTTGCCGGCAGATAATCCACATTTACCGCCAGAGTACTTCGATAAGTTAAATGACGCTTTCTCGCATAGACCAGAGATGCTGGAAGCGTTTCTGTACGGTAGTTGGGATGCGCTTGAGGGTGGGAACGTTCTTGTTAAGGATATGTGGATAAGACAGGCGGAGAAGGTTACGTTTTGCTCTGTAAAAACGAGTAGGGTGATTGCAATAGACCCTGCGGGCGAAGGTATTGATGAGACCGTCATGTATTATATGGAGAACTCTCTTGTTAAAAAGGAACTGATCTTTGGACAACGAGACGGTATATATACGGCGAATATGGCGCATGTGTTTGGCGAACAATTCAAGGTTAATGGACGTAAGCCCTTATATGTCATCGATTCGGTCGGTATGGGCGGTCCGATAGCAGCACGATTAAGGGAGATGGGTAACGAGGTACATAATATTGAGGCTGCTGGCGAGGCGCAGAACAAGGAACGTTATTACAATATCAGGGCTGAGATGTGGTGGGATGGCGGGCAAAAGTTTGCTGAGGGTGAAATTGAGTTCAGGAAACCGGAAGCGATGTCGGAGGATTCTTACGAAAAACTCAAGATGCAACTTACGACCCCGATGTTCGAGTTAAGGAACGGACGTGTTTTGATAGAGGATAACAAAAAGATCAGGAGACGAATGTCGGGGAAGAGTTTGGATAGGGCGACTGCTTATATAATGGGATTGTATGGGTTACGGTTTGCTGTGGCGGACGAGGAGCGAGATAGTTACCGATCTCAAGAATATGGTCGTTGGCGTGAGAATCGCCTGAAGGAAAGTGGAAATCTTGCGTGGATGGGGATGTAGGAGATGCGTGATGCCTACGATGTTGTAAGACTGGTAATTATCGTATGCGTTTTTCTCGTTGGTTGTTGGGCGATTTTTGGCAAAGACTGGTTTGATTGAAAATCAAAAGCTGAAAGGCGGTAAATGATGAAAAGAAGTAAGAGAATCAAAGAGATTGAGGAAGATGTCCAGAAGTTGAAAAAGTGCGCTCAAGGCGGAAGAGATTGAATATCCTTGATCAGTTCATACGCTATACGAACGATTACACGTTCACACGTCTTCGTTTTTACGATGACGATATAAAATATTTAAATGAAAAGGGGAAAGATCATGTTGTCAAAGCAAGAAATCGCCGAAATGGTGGATCTGGAGAACAAGTTACTCAAAAAGGACAGCACACCTAGAAAGGATGCCGATCCGACACCGCTGGATCGGTTGGCAGTCCTTACAAAACAGTGGGAAAGTCAAGTTGAGCAATCAGCTGGGATTCCTAAACCCTCTAAGAAAGAAAAAGAGATTATCTTTACGCAAAGGGAAAACCTTGAGTTGCATCTTTTGTTCGATCAACTCTATGCAGAGGATGAAAAAGGGAAGATCAAACGCAAAGACCAACTTAACCCCATCGTGCCAGAAGATAGGGAATGGTTTAGTGTTGCTACTAAGCGCTATGATTATCTATTGGACAGAAAAGCAAAATGTGATAAGGAAGAAGAACCTCTCGATCCCGAAACTGAAGATGTAACACAAGTTGTTGTCGCGGGAAAACCACGCCTTGTCAGGAAGGTGAAAAATGAGCGCTCAGACTCAGGATCAAAGAATCGAGAAAATAAATGAGTGGTATAAGCTCTGTGTTGGTCAGATAAGAGATTTCAAGAAAAAGATGCTGGAGTCTTTTCGTTTCTACACTGGTATAGAACAGTGGGAAATAAATATTAAGGAAGAATTAAGAAAACAGGGACGACCAGCTCTCCAGATAAATCGTTGTCTGTCAACAATCAACGCAATCGCTGGCTATGAACGTCAGAACAAGCGTGATGTTCGTCTTTATCCAAGACGAGGCGGAACGGCAGCAATTGCGGCTGCGGTCACAGAACTTATTAAATATACAATGGATGTGACTCGCGGCAATTATGAGAAGAGTGATTCTTTCCTCGATGGATTGGTTGGCGGCAAGGGATGGTTGAGCGCGAGTATTAATTATAATTCCGATCCTCTGAATGGGGATATAGAGATAAAGAAGGAGTCGCCGTTTGATATAATAGAAGACCAAAGCAACAGGTCGTATAATCTGAATCGTTGCAAGTACATTTTCAAACTCTTTTGGTATGACAAAAAGCAAATCGAACTTATGTATAAAGTTGAGGCGAAAGACCTGCCAGAGACCATGAACCGTGATGAAGGTGTTGATGAAAGCGAGTTTGAGCAGGGCACGGAAGATTATGATGGGGATGAAGAACTTGTTGAGGACAAGGGGAAAGATAAATATCTCATTAAGGAGTGCTGGTGGAAAGAGTGGGAGCTTGCGACGTTTGCTCTCGACACGAGAACGGGTGAGATCAAGAGAATTGAAAGAGCTGATAATATCAAACAGCTCAAAGAGATGGTTAAGAATGGAAACAACCCATTTCTCGGTTGGTTTGAAAGACCGGTAGAAGTATTGTTTAAGAGTGTTTTATGCAATGATATAGAGTTAGAGTATAAGAAAAATCCACTGAACGGAATAACGCTCTATCCATTCTTCAGGTTTTGTGCCTACTGGGCGGACGGGGAGATCATAGGGCTTCTTGATAATATCAAAGACCCGCAGAGAGAGTTGAATAAACGTCGGAGTCAGACCCTTCATCTATTGAATCAGCACGCCAATGCCGGTCTCAAAGTGGGTCGTGATGGGTTTTCAATTACTCCAGAGGTTTTAAGAAAATTGGAGTTATACGGTTCAAAGCCGGGTATGGTTTGGAATATGGCAGACTATGGTGGTGTTATTGAGCGTGATGAGCCAGCCCAATTATCTCAAGGACATTTTCTTTTAAGTGAAGCAGCGTCTAATGATATTCCTAGAATCTCGGGGATCAATACCGACCTTCTTGGAACAAGAGAAGCGAACGAGAGTGGACGTGCTAGACAAATCAGGCAGGAAGCGGGTTTATCACAAGTCGCAACGGTCTTTGATAATTTCGCTCGTACTCAGGAGAGTTTAGGCGAGTTCTTATTTGAGATAATACGTAATACAAATATCTATTCTGACGAGGAGATTATCCAAGTTATCGGACAGGCGAAACTTAAAGAATTTATGGTGACTGACCCGGAAACGGAAGAGCCAACGGGCAAGATTGATCTCGAACCACTGAGAAATTGGAAGAGCGGTCGTTACGGTATTAAGATTGGGGAGGCGCCGACTACGCCTACGCTACGCATGGAGAACTTCGAGAACCTGATGAAAATGGCACAGACTGGCTTCATCCCCCCATCCATAGCAATCTCGGCGTCTGATCTGCCAGATAAGGAAGGGATGTTAGAGCAGATACAAGCGCAAGGGCAAAGAGAGGAGAAGGTACGTCAAGAGAATATGCAGCTTGAGCAGAGCAAGCTAGAGATTAAGAAGTATGAGATTGATATGGATGTTCAGATAGAACGTGAAAAGATCATATCAGAAGAGCATATTGCGTTTGCAAAGATGGCGGTAGATAGGGAGAAAGCAAAAGCAGATAAGGAGAAAAAACCCGTTGCTAAAAGTTCCTAATATAATAATGCCGAGAGATAAACTCGGTGGTGTGGATAAAGATGTTGTCCCATCTCAAGGGATGACGATGGACGACCTATTGGAAGAATTTGAGGCGAAGGTCGTAGAGACTGTTGCTTTTCTCGAACGGGGTATCCCTTCGCAGGAAGAGTGCGAGAAGCATGGGGTTTACGGGGAATTTGAGGATAGATTTGTGTTTTTCTGGAAGGGTGAACCCCTCGTGCACATGATATACAGAATCAATCCCACGCTGCAGATGCCAGAGTTCAGGATGGAAGTAACTCTGCCGGACGAGTACAAGAAGCTCTTCAGACGAGAAGAATACAAAACAAAACCCAAAGCGGTGGAGGTAAAACCTTAATATGAAGAAACACGAGAGAGACGAGATATTATCTAAGATAGCGGATGACCTTGCGAAGTTGTTCCCCAATCTTTATGGATCGGTTAAGTTTAATTTTCAGGGGGGTAATCCCCGTAACGTGAATTTGGATGAGAGCATTATACTGAAACTCGGAAGGCGGGACGGAGAAGATGAAGATTCCTGAAGAATACCAGTGGGTGTATGACATCTTCGTAGAGGAGTTCGGCGAAGAGTATATCAGTACTCAAGAATTTGATTGCGGTAATGACATTGCAATATATTTTAAAAGCAACGGTGTATTGAGCCGAACGATAGCAGTTAGATGTTCTGATAAGAAATTTAATACTCCAAACAAATTAAGAAAATATATAAAGGTAATGAGGAAAGCGTTAATGGTATAACACAACTGTTATAGATCGTTACATATAGCTAAAAGGATTACTGTAAAAAACAGCCCTTTAGAGCGGGTAGAACCGCTTTGGAGGGCTTTTTTATTTCCCCACCGCACTTGGGTTAAAGTGCGAAATAAAATAAACGCTTCTGCCAGCGAATAGGCAGCGTACACGGGATTCCTAACACCCGTAAAACGTTAAGGAGATGGCAAAATGGAAGGCGAACTCAACACAAACGAACTCGGAACTGAGAATGATGACAAGGGCGGGGACGACAAAACGCAGGAGGTCGATTACGGCAAGGTCGATCCCGATAAACTGACCCATCAGCAAATTGCTCAGACCGAAGCTTTTAAGGGACTCATGAGGGAAGTTCAGGGCTTAAGAGAGAAAGTACAGGACTTAGGACAATCGAACGAGATGTTGTCTAGCGAGATCGAGAGGCAGTCAGCAGAAGCTAACTCAGGCGAAGATGAAGATTACATCACGTTGGCTAGAGCTAAGGATTTGGTTGGCGGGGCTATCGAGCAAGAAAAAGACAAGATGAAAAAGGAAGAAGAGAAGCGCCAACAACAAGAGCAGATAATTAGGCAAAACAAGTCTGTGGAAAAACTCTTTAGTGAACTTTCTAAAAACAAGGTAGCGGGCATACCTGACGGTCAGACCATCATTCAAAAAGGTGGACTCTGGCTACAGGCAAATCGCCCTGCGCTTTTCAAAGTTGCCACCGAATCTGATGACCCAGCACGGGATATTTACGATCTGGCGCTCACTTATGTTCCTGAATTTAAGAACGTGCGTGAATCTGCGCTCAATACTAAATTTATGGAACAGATGAAAAGCGCTAGCATTCCGGGCGGGCAGAGTACCGGCGAGCCAGAACCGGAGAGTGACTTCGAGAAATTATTCGATTTAGCGAGTAAGGGCGCTGATGGTTTTGCGCTAGCTGAAAAAGAATTGATGCAGGGCGAAGACCCTGAAGATGACAAAATAAGAGAGATACAGAACAAATAATACAAAGGAGATAAGAAATGGCTCAAACTTTGATAGGTACTGGGCATGCGTTACGCAAAACTCAATGGTCAACGTATTTCTTCATGTACTGTCGTTTCAAAACTTACTTTTCTAAGTTTATCGGAAAAGACAAGGCTACTGATAGGAGAGGGGTAGGAATTGAGACTGATGAGAACGCAATAATTCAGCTCAAGGGTGACTTTGCGAAAGAAAAAGGGGATAAAGTAGTTTACAATATGCAAGCTCCTCTGAGCAGCGCTGGTAGAACTGGTGATAGCACAATGGAAGGCAATGAAGAGGCGATGATCTTCTACGACTTCGATATTACGCTAAAACAGGTTCGTAACGCTGTAAGAAACACAGGAAAATTGGATGATAAAAGACCTGCCTTTGTTCTCAAGTCGAGAGCAAAACCTTCTCTTGCCCAATGGATGGCTCACAAGCTTGACGGCTATACTACCGCCGCTCTTAGTGGGATTGCATCCTCAGACGGTAACGTGGCTGCGAATGCGCCCTCTACTGCAACTCGTAAATGGGCAGGCGGGCAGGCTCTCGGTACGACTGGGATAGGAACGGTTTATCGTAACACCAGTAATACGGATGCGAACATGCACGGCACTGCTGCTAACAACTATTTTGGACCGCTTGTGATCGAGCATGTTAAGAGGAAAGCGCTTACGACCGAGCCGTGTATTGCCCCGATAGTCATCGGTGGAGAAGAGCGGTTCGTGATGTTCGTTTCACCTTATCAGGCAAAGGCGCTCAAGGCAGATTGGCAGTGGAACAATGAACAAGCACATGCCAATATCAAAGGCGAGACAAACCCGATATTTACTGGCGCGCTTGGTATGCACGATGGCGTTATTATTCACGAATGGGCGAAGATCGAGACGAGGCTTGGGGCAGGCGGATCGACAGCCTCCGAGCTGTGGGATGCAGCTGATCCGCTTCCTTCCGGTGATTATGGCGCCCGGGCGCTGTTCTGTGGTCGTCAGGCTACATTGCAGGCGTTCGGTATGAAACCAACGTATAACACTGATACATTTGACTATGGTAATCAGTGGGGTGTGGCAATAGGTGTCCAGGTCGCTGTTAGTAAACCGGAATTTAACGGTGTAGATCAGGGAGTTATAGTCGTGGATACACAATATCTAGCCGACTAATCACATTTAGAAAGGAATAGTATTATGAAACGTTTTGCTATTGCCCTTCCGATGTTGATTATCGGAGGGGTGTTCGTAGCCACGGTTGTCTTTGGTCAGGCGATGTATCTCAAACCCTACTATATCAGTGTAGTAGATCAGTATGGTGAAAAAGTAACTGACACTCTCGACTTTGACGTTTATACAGCGGGCAGCACGGTCGCCACTGTGTATGCCGATAGGGCTGAGACGGCTATCGGGACGACATTGGATGATGTTACCGATAGCGATGTTGTCTTCTATGGAGAGAATACCAGTTACGATATTATCGTCTATTCGGCACAGGGCGCAGTCAAGGAGATGGGGATTACGCCTGCGGGCAGACACCAGATCATTCTGCCAGATTATGAGTACTGTGTAGATTTTCCAGCATGGGATCAGGTGGATATCACCTCTCCCACCACCACTTTCAGCGCAGAGGGTAAACACTATATTCTACTCAGTTCAGACCAGAGCATCACGGGTGTTTATCCGACTACTGGTGCGCTCAATCAGGAGATAGTGATCAAGAGTTACACAACAGGGTCGAATACTATACGTTTTGACGATGGTACGTCTATGACTATCGGAGGCAACATCACGCTTCAGGAGAGTCAGAATGACGTGCTTTGTCTTAAATGTATAGATGCTGATGGTGATGAGTGGATGGCATTGTACGCACACGATAACTAAGCTTGTTATCGCAAAATGAGATTTCAAATCGGGGGCGGATTGAACAAATAGGTGTGTTTAACACGAACAGGGTTTTGCTTAAAAGCTCAACCCGTTATTAAGTTCCGTATCCGCCTCACTATTTTTCTTTTGGGGTTTTAATATGGCTATTACGAAAGCCAATATACTGACGGAAGTTAAGCAAAGAACGAGCCGAACAGACTTGACGTGTGCTGCGGGGGCGATAGATAACACGACTGATATAACTCGTAAGATCGAGAGCACGCTCTATGATATATGCACCAGAGCGCCGTTTCTTGTTCAGGATGCTGCTGTTACGGTAACGGCGGGTGCTCACAGTGCGAATTTGCCTACTGATTTTAGTGATATGGTGGATGTGTGGGTTGCATCAGGGAGCGGGTCGTCAAGCAAACTCAAGATGGTTACTTTCCGTGAGTATGTTAGTTTTCGCAATATCAACTCGACTGCTAGTACGCCGCTTCGGTGTGCTGTGTCGAGAGATTCTACCAGTAGCTACAGTCGTGCGTCTATATTCATTCATCCTCCGCCTTCCGCTGAGACAGTTTTAACTATTTACTACTCTTACCAAGATGATGATATTGATAATATCGAGTTGCCAAACCGCTTCAGAGAGGCGATAATCGAGGGAACATGCTATCGGGTCTGGCTTGGCATGGACGACACGGAGAAGTCCACGTTTCATAAAGAGAAGTACGATGAGCAGCTTCAGATACTCTTAGGGCGGTACGGGTTCTTAAAATGAGAATAGCAGTATTATCGATAACGGTATTACTAATAGGATGCGCTCATACCACGCTGGATTACTCGGATGATAATCTTGTTTTAACGACCTCGCTCCGAGATAAGCATACGGTTGAAATCGAATATTACGCTGACGGACAAATTAAGAAAATAGAGACATCTCGCATGGATGCCACATCAGACGATGTGATTAAGGCTGTGGCTGGATTTATTGGTGGAATACTGGCATTAGTGGGGTTATAGTATGGCTTCTAAATATCCTAAATGGTTGATGACCCCGCATGAGCTGAATATCAGAGAAATCAGGGATGCCGACAGACATATCAAACTTATATGGGAAGCGCTACAGGAATTAAATAGAAGATTGTGGGATGAATTTAAGGAGATACATAACATTGCGGTATATGGCAATTTGCAACGTGGGCAAATAACCGCAATTTCTTCGGATTATTTTGCTTGCACATTGGTTGAAAAGACCGGAACGCCATCGGTTAACGTATATCCGATTGCACACAAGGGAACAAACTCTTTGGCAGGGAACGTTACACCGAAGTTGGAAGTTGATGACTATATCCCTGTGCTACTTACGGCGAACGGGGACTACAAGGCTGCGATAGTTTTTATGGATGGGTGGTTGAATGCGTAATAAAACTATATTGTTAATTCTCTTTTTGCTTACCATCTTCGTTATTAATGGTTACGGGCAAACGACACAGGGCTGGATTGTGGATATAGCACAACCTTCCGCTGCTCCGTACAGAGCGACCACGACCACGCTTGAGGTCTATGACAATAGTAGCCTGCACTTGCCAGAGACTCTTAAACTGGACGGATGTTCTACACAAACAGCATACGGCGAAGGATCGCTCTATTATGATGACGGCTCTAATAGGACTGAAGGGCTTTACCTGAACGAGAACGGCGTGTGGAAGAAAGTCGTATTGCCGAACAGGGTGATCGAGGTCTCTCAGGACGGCAAGGGAGATTTTGCTACGATACAAGCGGCAATAAATGCCGTTGAAGATTATCGAAGCACGGATACCGAGAAGCTGGCGATTATCATATATCCGGGCACATATAGCGAAGTGCTGAACATAAATAAGGATAACATTTTGCTTGTCGGGTATCCCAACCGGACTATCATCACGGCAGAAGCAGGGGGAGATCCGGCTGTAGGTATTGCGAGTGGGGCGGATGGGGTTACCTTATCAAATCTTACGATTATCAATACATCGGCAGCTGATCCTACTGGTCTTTATATTGGTAATTGCAACGTAACGTCTGTTCTGAATTGCGCCATTTATGCGCAGGCTGTTGATAGTGATGGAATGGCGGCTTTCGTTTCTACCAGTTCTGCTACCGCAATGACATTCTCAAATTCGTACCTTGCCGGAGATACGATTGCTTTTCACGGGACCAGCGGTTCAACAAATCTAAAAATAGTTTTCAATTATTGTTCTTTTTATGCAGAGGACGAGGACTCTGGCTCTGAATTGCTGTATGTCGGCAGCAATCTCGATCTCCAGTTTTACGGTTGTAATTTCTGGTCTAAGACCAGCGGCGATGTGGGTCAATTTTACGGCTCGGATAGTGATGTTCTGATAACCAACTGCTCTGTCCAGAGGGATACGCTTTATGATGCGCCGTGGGCTGGCGTTCAGGGGACAGGGAACGAATTGTATCTATTCGGTACAAACGGGGACGATTGGCCTAGTTGGACGACACATCTTGCGATTGATGTTTTCGCCGTCAACACGCTCCAGTTTGCGGAGCTCGAGACGCTTACCAATAGTCCTGACAATCACATGGTATTTGCGTCTGACGATACTGATAGGACGCTGGACATTGATTTGTCGGGGGATAATACGGCGTTAGTTACTGACAACGATATAATGATCCTTCCCGATGATTCGAGGGCGGTGGAATTTACGGACACGAACAATTCGAGTGATTCGACTGACTGGAAATCCGCTTACGATCATATCTCTGCATCGGGAGCTTCTCACTCTTACATAAACCAGAGCGTAACGACAGGTGCTAGTCCTACGTTTGTCAGGGTTACCTCATCTCAAGCAACTGGCACATCACCTTTTGCTATCTCCTCTACAACTGTAAATACAAATCTCAATGCTGATCTCTGGGATGGCTATCAGTTTGCAGATTATCTTGATCAGGCGGTGAAGCAGGCGAGTAGCCCAACATTCGCCAATGTCTATGTGCCTGACAGTGGTATTATTAAGTTTGATGGAAGTGGTGGGGATACTCTTCTTCAGTATGTTGGAGGAGACGGAGAGGTCTATTTCGAGGTGGAAGGCACTGATGTTTTCGCTGCAAGCGATACGAGGATCGCATTTAACGGCGATGTTGATATAGTTAGCAACCTCGAACTAGGCACATCAGCGGGCGACTATGCGAAGTTCATCGGCGGGGACGCTAACAAAGACGGTTTCATCCAGCAAGCAGCATCTGGCTTTAATATAGGCGAGAATGTTTATCGGGATGCTGGTGGACATTATCGACCACTGACGACTGCTTATGATAGTATAATGGCTCGCTTCTATGTATCTGCTTCAAGTGGAAACTTTGAGATATACCACGATGATGCAGGACCCAATCCGCTGACGATGGTTAAGAAGTTTGGTTTCAAGGGTGATACTGGAGAGCTTGAATTGGCGGGCTTCATCGACCAGGACGGCGGGGCGAACACGTTTGCTGGCGACATCAACTGCGCTGCGGGGATCAACGTAGGCACGGCAACTGGCGCTGCAACTGGGGAAATA
>Ga0315543_1003925_pt1 | contig 12930 bp, 10 predicted proteins | sample SalMarSW160210MG_2_FD_203098 | JGI IMG/M metagenome (GOLD analysis project Ga0315543, IMG submission 203098) | Salt marsh sediment microbial communities from the Plum Island Ecosystem LTER, Massachusetts, United States - Salt Marsh Sediment SW1601-210 ...
TGGTATAATGCCCCTGAAATTCGCGCCAGTCAATAAAATAAATACCTGATGCTGTATTGTTTTTGACTTAGAGAGACGAGTCGAGATGTTAGAAGTGTATTTTTTTATCCTCGGATTAGTGAACAGCGTCTTTCTGATTTTGCTCTTTCTTGTCCGAAAGAACAGACTAGACCTTCTTCATCGATTCGGTTGGATTTATTTGCTGTTGGCTATTCCTGCAGCCTATGGAATTTTCCTGGTGCAACAGGAAAATGAAACAGTACGATACAGCATCTTTCTCGGGATCTTCCTAGCCTTTCTACTTGTAGAGTGGCTATTTGATTATGCATTGAAAATCAATTTTCGAGAAAACTGGAAGAAAAACTGGAAGTGGATAGTACCCTACTTAGCTCTCTATTACGCGATGAACTATGGATTTGTGGTGATGCCGTGGAAGACTTCTTTGGTGTGGGGGCTCATCATGCTCGGATTATTTATTGTTCAAATAATCGCAAATCTAAAGAGTCACCCCAAAATGAGTGAATGAAGCATTACTTCGGGTATAATATTCTGGGGAAATAATACCTGACTTGTGGTAGGCCTGATTGGTATGGTGTCCCTGGAATTGTGAAACTTCACGTGGTTTGCACTTTTCTCAACATGGCAAAGCTCGTCACTTCCGTTCCCGGTATCTTATCCTCTGAAACAACCTCAAATCCGAACCGCCGGTAGATAGCCACGTTCTTTCCAGTATTCGTCTCCAAGAAGCATGGCATCCGCTCCCGGTCGATACGTTCCAGTACCGGCCTCACCAACCGGCTGGAAAATCCCTGTCCGTGATATGCCGGGTCCACTCCGATGATTTGCAGGTACCAGTGCGGGTACGGGACCAGCTTGCGGTGCAGGTTATCTACATACCTACCGTAAGCCCACATTCGGCTTGCCCCCTGGCGTGCAAACCTGAAAAGAATTGAGAGCGGGACCGAGCGTATGATTTGCCAGCCTCCAAAAGGTGCCTTCCCCGGTGGCAGCCAGGCTGCCACGCCCTCCAGCTTCTCTGAAGACGCATAGACCTCGCCGTATTTCAGACAGACAGAAAGTGCGATGAAACCGAACGTATCGGCTACTGCACGCCGCTCCGTTTTATCGTGGAAATAGTACCGAAGCAACTCGTATTCTGTGAAGGCTAGCCCCAGCACCGCGGTCCCAGCATCCCTTTCTTTCAGAGTTAGCCTTAACAACTCGCTGGTCTGATCATCCATGCTTCATTTCCAACAATAGTTTGGTCAATGTCCAGAGGCACGAAAGCCTGAACAGGATTGCCATAAATACACGAGTATTTTTCTGGCAGGGAAAGTTGGTTCTTGTAATCTGAGTATAGCCGTCGCTGGCAGTCTTGAACTGCTGAGGTCATTTTTCTATTCATCACTTAGCTCATGGAAACTGCACCTCAATTTATAGCTGCGCTGGGTGCCAGTATTATTAATTATAGCAAAGGATGTTGCTGAGACAGCAATAGTCAGAAAAGTGCAATCCCCTTTCGAGGATTAGGTTCTTTCCGACAGGAGTTTGTAGCTGCGGGGTATTCTGGGGACATAATACCTAATCTGTAGCAGGCTTGATTGGTATGGTGTCCTTGGAATTCGTTAAGAGTCATCCTCGCACCATTCGATAACATCGGTTGACCAGACGGTGCCGATGGCTTTTTCCAGCACTACCTTGCGTGGTTCGGGTATATCCAGCAGCATCCGCAGGATGTCGTCGTCAAATTGGCTCAGAAACGGGCATTGTTTACGCAGTGAGAGTATTGTAGTTCTTGCTCCGCCATAGACCAGATAGTCCAGTGACCGGGCATGGGGCTCAATACGCTCTTGCACATGACCGCAAACCCGGTCCAGAAACTGCTCTATCTGTTTTTCCCGGTGTCGGGCAAACCGCGCCTGTGAGGAGCCACCCTTCTTGTGGCGGGCATGCACCAGACCTGTTCCCGTCTTGCTATCTATGAGCTCTGTGCCCCGGCAGATGCCAATGCTGTATGCTCCTAAGCGAACCAGGACCAGACCGATAAGGAAGTCCTGACTGAGAAGGGAACGCAACAGCCCAGCATCATAGCCGTCGGTGATATATTCTTCGGCAATCGGGAATGGGGGCAGGACCACGTACGTTTGCGGCGGGATCCAGAAAAACGCCGCTCCCATTCTCGAGCCGGCAATAGCCTCAGCCACGCCTGGCGGTATGGCAGTTGCGGCAAACACCTTTCCCAGCAGATTTTCCACTCTAGCTTGAGGCGTCCCCTGCGGGAGGTATAACGATATCGCCTTGCCTTCGGTCAAAGCCAGCTCGTCCAAGAAGCCGAGCATCTTCGACCTGCCGAGACGGACCCTCTTTGATACAAACATAATATCAATGGCTCAAATGAAATACTCGGGCTACATGCTGACTATGGTAACGCCGTCGCCGCCCTCGCCCTGCTCCCCGGGCTGGAAAGACGTGACCAGCGGATGAGAGGCCAGAATCTCCCTGACAATCTGACGCACGGTGCCCGTGCCGATACCGTGAAGGATGCGGACCCGGCTCAAGCCGCATAAAGACGCTTCGTTGAGGTAGTCTTCCAGCGCCGGCTCGACCTCCTCAGCCCTCTTTCCCCGCAGGTCAAGCTCAAGAGAGACCCTGGACTTGCGCATCTCCCTCGTTATCAAGGCACCACCCGTCTTCACCGCGCCAGTTGATGGTATCCTCTTCTCCACGCTGTCCAGCCTGAGGGTCATCTTCACTTTCCCGGCCTGAACTTCGACTAGCCCGCGTTCCTCAGACATTGAAAGTACCGTTGCTGGCACGCCAGCCTCTTTCAGCCAGACGGTATCACCGGCGGTGATTGGGCCTGCCTCGGCTTCTGTTTCTTCTATCTCAACCGCCGGTCTGGCCTGCCATATCCCGGCATCCAACTGCTCCTGTGCTTCTGCCAGTGCCTTTTTTGCCTGCTCGATTCTTTCCTTAGATTTTTCCTTGCGCAATTCCGCTGCCGCCTCACGAATTTTCATATGTAGTTCGGCAGCCTCGCGAACTATCTGGTCACGTGTCTCCTTGATGATTCTTCGCCTGTCTTCCTCTAACTGGCGGAGTCTGTTTTTCAAGTTCGCGTCGTTCTGTTCTGCTTCATTCAGTTCCTCCTCCAGGCTGTGGCGAAGCGACTCAACATTCTTCTGCTCGGTCACCAGATGGGTAAGCAAAGCCTCGATCTCCTGGGCGCCTTGGGAAAGCATGTGCCGGGCGCGCGTGACAATCTCCTCGGGCAGTCCCAGGCGGGATGCTGTAGCCAGAGCATTGCTGCCGCCCGGGATCCCCACTGTCAGGTGATAGGTGGGCGCCATGGTAACAGGGTCCACATCCAGAGCCGCATTTTCCATGCCGTCGGTAGCGTGAGCCAGTGCCTTTAATTCGGTGTAGTGAGTGGTGGCTACGGTCATCGTTCCCTGTGGTAAGAAATGGAGCAGGATAGCGCGGCCGAGAGCCGAGCCTTCGCCCGGGTCAGTGTTGGTGCCCAGTTCGTCTAACAGCACCAGGCTCTGTGTCGTGGCGTTGTTGATGATGCGCACGATGTTACCTATGTGCCAGCTGAAGGTGGAAAGGGTTTGCTCGATGCTCTGCTCATCACCGATGTCGGCATATACGCCGTCGAAAACGGGGATGCGGCTTTCCGCCAGCGCCGGAATGGGCAGGCCGGCCTGTGCCATCAGGCTGAGAAGTCCTAGCGTCTTGAGAGCGACCGTCTTACCACCTGTATTGGGCCCGGTGATGACCAGGACGGAGAAGCCCCGGCCAATCTCGACCGACAGCGGCACTGCCTTCTTTCCCAGCAGCGGATGTCTGGCTTCGACCAGCCTGAGCATTCCGCCCGGTTCATGTCCCTCTGCCTCAGCGCTTCTACCAGCGACCACGATAATGGGCTCGGTGGCTTTAGCCTCCCTGGCGTATCTGGCCTTAGCCAGCGCCAGGTCAATGTCAGCAATCAGTTCTATGTTACGGGAAATTTCGCTTTCGAACGCCCCGACTTCAACACTGAGCGTTCTCAGTATTCTTTCTATTTCGTCCTTCTCTTCGGCAACCAGCTCGCGCAGTTCATTCTGCACGTCTATAGTTGTCCATGGCTCAATAAATACCGTGGCCTCAGTATTGGAGACGTCGTGGACAATGCCCTTTATCTGCCGGCGATATTCCACCTTGACGGGAATTACATACCGGCCTTCCCGCTCGGTCACAATGGGCTCCTGGATTATTCTCCGTCCTCTTGGTGAGGTGATTATGGCTTGCAGGTGGGTAAGCAGTTCCTGGCGCACTTCTCGCATTCTATGCCTCACCGACGCCAGTTTAGGTGAGGCAGTGTCCAGCATGTCGCCGGTCGGACTCAAGCAGCCGTCAATATCCTTTTGAAGCTGGCCCAGTGCCACAATGTCATTGGCCAGACCACTGAGTAACGGGAGTTCACCAGGCAGGTTCATCAGGTGGCTTTTCAGCCTGTGGACAGCGCCCAGCGTCTTTTGAATTTCCAGCAGAGATTTAGGGTCCAGGATTTTGCCGCGTGCCGCCATCTTCACCACTTCCCGAATATCAACAACGTCGCCGATATGGATATCGGGACTGAGTGCCAGCAAACGGCGTGCCTCAGCCGACTGCCTGAGCCGCAGGCGAACTTCTTCTTCATCCGAGAGGGGAGTGAGGTTGAGGGCAAGCTCTCGGCTGGTGAAAAAGGAAGTAAAACCTGCCAGTATCTTCCTTATTTTGTGAAATTCGAGCAGTTCTAAATCCCTGTCGCCCAAGGTAACCTTCCGAGTCGCCTATACTCTCATCGCCATATCAATAATCATCGAATAGTATAAAGCAATCCCTCGAGTTTTTAAAAATCGGCTTCTCCAGCCAGGGGCAGACGAGATTACTTACGTCGTTTTAAAGAGGGTCCCAAGGTATTCTGGGGAAATAATACCTGATTTGTAGTAGACCTGATTGGTGTGGTGTCCCTGGAATTCAGTAATCATGGTCAAGAGGCTGCACTTCTTCCTTAAAATAACGGTGAAAGCAACGAGGTAGGTCATGGTAATCAAGGTCAGATATAGCATCTGAGAAATCCCTTGAGTTTAGAGTGTTCCAAAATAGAACCGCTTTACCTCGCAAGCTCTCACTTTTTGCGTCATGTTTAAGCGCCGCTAAGGCCTTTCCTGTATAGGTGCCATCTAGTTTGATTCCTTCACACTTTCTCATCAGGGATACTGCCTCCATCCCCTTATCTGTAAAGAGCGCGTATTGTTTGCCAAAATAATCGTGTTTAATATCAACATCTGTTTCAGAGAACTCAAATTTGGGGAAAGAAGCATCCAGAGAATGAAGCAAAGAGTTAGTCTTGTTGATGAGTTTAATCATTGCTCTGGTATTGACAAATTTTTCACTGCATATACCTACCGAGACTACTCGGCCACTGAGCTTCGCTGCCCTAAGTCCGAGAGTCAATCCGGCGGCTGTGCCCATCGTACCGCAAGCGACATAAATGTAATCTGGCTCCGGCATTTCTCCACTCGTGACTTGTCTTCTTAATTCAAGAGCTGCATTAATAAAACCAGTAACGCCGAGGGGCGAAGAACCACCAGGAGAGATAAAGTGGGGAAGGCGGCCTTTTTTCAGCCTGTGCTGTAAAAGCTGATAGGTGGTTGCAGTGTAAACCAACGGCATATTTCTTACAGATTCCAACCCGGCCCCACACAAGTGTAGTTCCGCACCACAGTAGTGGCTCATGAGTAAATTGCGGCGAACATACTGGGCATTCGGCTGAGGCATTAACATGGAGATGCTCTTCAAACCGACCTGTCGTGCGTATACAGCGGTGGCCAAGGCATGGTTCGACCCAGCACCACCAAAGGTTATGACCTCCTTCGCCTTAGAGCGCAGAGCATTGCCTAGAATGAACTCTAACTTTCGAGGTTTGTTACCACCGTAGACTTTGCCACTCAGGTCATCTCGTTTTATATAGAGTTGGCTGACGCCTAACTCAGCTCCTAATCGTTCGAGCTTTTGCACCGGGGTAGGAAATTCGCCTAGCGGTACATAGGCAAGCTTCTCCCGCAATAGCGGGCACTGTTCAAATAGCGGAATCACTTCTATTCTTTCCTTACGTTAATAGTTGCGCAACTCAACTCTCAGGAGTCCTGCTTTTCTAACGGCCATGATGGCATATTATCATCGGTGGCTCTTGTTATCAATCCGCTGGTAATGAGGATATTAAGTCCTTGACAATAGGCCTGTATTCTGGTGACATAATACCTGATTTGCAGTAGGCCTAATTGGTATGGTGTCTCTGGGATTGCTAATTCCGAGAACTTGGTACTAACCTCCTAGTACGTACGAGGACTTGACAACTGCGTTATATATGTGCTAGTATTAATATTGTCCCGAGTAGCCGAGCGGGGACCTGGCATAAGAGTTGGGTTTGGTGAAAGCTGCAAGGTGCAGGTAGTGGCCAGCACGAGGTAAGCTGAAGGCCAGGCCGGACGATGGCAGGTGAAGGCAGTGAGGTTACTCGGGGCGTCTGTTTTTTTGCTGGCTAAGCATCCTTGTCGCAGTTTGAAATGACCCAATAAATAGGCTTGATACTTGCGTGGATATCAGCCTATTCAAGTTTGACTCTTAACCAAAGTTCACCATCTACGCCTTTGATTTCGTGGTATTCTGGGGACATAATACCTGATTTGTAGCAGGCCTAATTGGTATGGTGTCCCTGGAATTCGCAGCTGAGTGCCACAATATAAACTACCCTCTAATTGTGGTGATGAGCCCCTCGAGTTGGCTTGATAATGGTTTGTGCTGAAGCTACAATTTAAAACATGAACTTAGAAAAGGGGCTTATGGGTTTATTTATATTGATATTATATGGCATATCCCTCGGTGGTCGTAATTGAAGAAGATGTAAATTATGAATAGAGAGGGTGTTGAAATAAAATGGCGCTCAATTGGGCAAGCATGCCTGAGACTAGGAATTGCTTTTGGGGCAGGCTTTGTGGTTATCGCCCTTCTTGATAAAATCCCCGAGTTCAGCCTTTTATCGCAAAATTCTCCGTGGATACCCAAGTACGTAGGAGACTCGATTGCATTTGCAATAGGCTTGATTATTATATGGCGTGTTTCTCAAGGTAATTTTAGAGATTATGGTTTTACTTTAAAGGGACGGGACCTCAAAATTAAGGTCAGCATAGCAATAGGAGTATTGCTGGGATTGATTGGAATTCTACTTGATCATCTTCCCCAAGTAATATCTGGGAGTCCTTTGGAACCAGCATATCCATATTCTCTTTCTTTATTCAATATTTTAGGAATGCTGTCATTTCAGTGGATTTTTGTTGGTATATTTGAAGAAATTATAACCAGAGGATTGGTGCAGACACCTCTAATGAACGAACTGAAGGGAACTGTACGAATACTCAGGTGGGATTTTCATATTGGTTCAGTGATTACAGCGATTATATTCGGTGTGGGTCATTTTGGTCCTCATATCTTTTTTGGCGGTTCTTGGATTTCTTTACCATTGCATCTTGCTTTTGCTGCATTATACGGTTTTGGCTCTAGCTACATTTATCAGGAAACAAAAAGCCTAGCTGGTCCAATCTTGATGCATAACATGGTTGATGGGTTATTATACACGGTTGATTTCTTGTTCTATTAAGTATAATTTATATGAACTATGACAGCTTTTGTTGTCTCGATTAGCTCATCTGGACGTTGGTGAAGTGCGGCACACATCGAGGACATGTAGTGAAGAAATGGAAGGATGTATTCTTCGTGAAGACAAAAGCACTAAATGTTGCAATGCAAGGGGTGGTTTGCTCCCCCACTCGGCTGCGGATGTTGTACTAAGATAATTTATTTGTACTTAATGGTCAGCCTCTATCTTCAGATCTGGAAAGATGCCCTTACTTATGATCCTCTTTTTCTCAATCCCCGAAACACATTCCACATAGGAACTCTTCTCATATAGTCTTTGTATGTATCTCCGAATTTCTCAATATTGAATACGTCCTCTTTTCTGGATGCCATCCAGAAGCAGAAGATGGCTACTAATCCCAATATTGTAGAAGGAATTGATTGGATTACTAAGATTACACCAGTCATACTGATAGCACTTCCCAAATAGAGAGGATGTCGCACAATTCCGAATACACCGCTATCAATAAGCACGGTGGTAGTCTCCCACCCAGACTCTGGCTTCCCTCTGTATTTGAGACTGACGAATGAAGAAACAACAAATGCAATACCAAGGACAATAAGAGTATAGCCGATATACAGCAATGGGCGAATATCTATAGTCTTCCATAACCAACCCAGCAAGATCAAGGAAAAATAGACACCTAGCCCGCACGCCATGTAAATCTCTTGCACCATACGTTTTCTGATTACAGGAATGAGCCATCCAAAGATAATTGCGATCCATATTCCGGCGCAGATTATATACACCCACATCTTGTCCTACCCCCTCTTTCACACTACCCGGTGACACTCTAAATGGCTGCTCCAGTTTTGTCAATGCTCACCAAACATAGATGGCCAAACAACCCCTTGTCCGCAAGGCCGCTATTTCACTTGCCAAGATCTGGGCTATCCATTTGCCGAAGTACGTGAGAAAACATCGCTGTGTGACCCAACAAACCGCCCTTTTGTGCAGTGAAAAACCTCCTTAAGGTATTATGGGGACATAATACCTGATTTGTAGTAGGCCTGATTGGTACGGTGTCCCTGGGATTGCTAATTCCGAGAACCTGGTACCAACCTCCTAGTACGTACGAGGACTTGACAACTGCGTTATATATGTGCTAATATTAATATTGTCCCGAGTAGCCGAGCGGGGACCTGGCATAAGAGTTGGGTTTGGTGAAAGCTGCAAGGTGCGGGTAGTGGCCAGCACAACGCAAGCTGAGGGCCAGGCCGGACGATGGCAGGTGAAGGAAGTGAGGTTACTCGGGGCATCTTTTTTTGCCGGCTAAGCGTCCCTGTCGCAGTTTGAAATGACCCAATAAATAGGCTAGATACTTGTGTGGATATCAGCCTATTCAAGTTTGACTCTTAACCAAAGTTCACCATCTACGCCTTTGATTTCGGGGTATTCTGGGGAATAATACCTGATTTGTAGTAGGTCTGATTGATATGGTGTCCCTGGAATTCAGTAATTGTGTGGTTGAAATGGGGAAGGGCCTTATAAAATTACTTCTTGCTCTCTAAAAATCCTTTAGCCCAGCCTGCAGCCCGCTCCAGTTCTCCTTCTTTCAGCGGACCTTTGTTGCCTGTAACGAAGAAACCAACCGGAGACGCTATGAGAGTACCGCCCTTTCTTTTCAGATTGTTGGCGATGCGTCCAGCGGCATATCCAAACACCCTGACGAGTTTCGTCGTGATTCTGGTATCGAACGCAGCTACGTTGATACCTTGAAGCTTGGGGACTTTGTTAAGGAGGTCTTGAACTGCCGGTGTCGGCCTGCCCGCATGGGTCGGAGAACCTACAATGAGAAGGTCAATAGATGCCAGTTCCGAGGGATTCGCCTTGCCCACCCCTAGTACCTTGACCTCACCGGACGGGGTAATAGCTTCAGCAACAGCCCTGGCGATTTTCTCCGTATTTCCATAAACTGAGTCATATACTATGAAAGCCTTCATTAGAGACACCTCCACTCTATACTAGATTACCCAGTGTACACCTATATTAACGAATCTTCAAGCACACGTAGCTTCATTTGATGTCGTAAATACCTGCCTGTATTCTGGGGTAATAATACCTGATTTGCAGTAGGCCTAATTGGTATGGTGTCCCTGGAATTCCCGCGTACTCTCTTATTATGGACAAAAAGGCAAGTTGCCTAAAGAGATGGGTACTACGCTTGACATGCCATTTAGGTAAATTACTCTAGATAGCCCTTGAGCTTTCGACTGCGGGAGGGATGACGTAACTTGCGCAGAGCTTTTCCTTCAATCTGCCGTATTCTTTCTCGAGTTACACTGAATTCTTTGCCCACCTCTTCAAGGGTTCGAGCATGTCCGTCTTTAAGGCCAAATCTAAGCTGTAGAACCTTTTTCTCGCGCTCAGTAAGTTCACCAAGTACTTTATCTATTTGTTCTTTGAGTAGCTGCTGTGAAGTGGCTTCAGTTGGTGCTAAACTGCCGCGATCTTCAACAAGGTCACCTAGACGGCTATCTTCATCTTCGCCAATGGGTATGTCTAGCGACATTGGCTGACGGAAAAACACAGCCATGACTTCTTCTACTCTTTCTGGCGGCATATCTAGACGGCCGCCAATTTCCTCGTAACTCGGTTGGCGTCCAAGTTCTTGAACTAACTGCCGCATTGTGCGTAATATCTTGTTAATTGCTTCTACCATGTGTACCGGAACGCGGATGGTACGGGATTGGTCAGCTATAGATCGAGTGATACCTTGCCTGATCCACCAGGTGGCATAGGTACTGAACTTGTAGCCTCTTCTATACTGAAACTTCTCTATAGCTCGCATGAGGCCAATATTCCCCTCCTGGATAAGATCAAGGATGGGCATGCCACGCGCAATATGCTTCTTAGCTATGCTAACCACCAGGCGCAGGTTTGCTTCAATGAGGTGCCTTTCTGATGCTTCTGCTTCGGTCCCCACCTTTTCAAAGTAAGCTTTGAACTCACCGCTATGAGAGTCGAGTTGAGACAGAAATCTGTTGTTAGTCAGGAGGGCCTTTAGTTTCTGACGTGAAGGTTTATCTATGGCCAGGAGCTCCAGCAATTGCTCGGGCACAAGTTGACTGTTTATGGAAAGATTCACTATAGCTTCTTCGGCCGCAGTGATCTCTTCATCTATCCCCTTAGCGATTGCAGCTATTAGCGATGGATCTATGACAACGTCGATGGCGGCGCGAAATTCAGGATTCTTGATCGTCTCTACCACATTGCTGGAGGGCTCGCTACCAATACGCTGTTCAATAATCCGGGCAACGGGATATCCCTTGGATAATTGAGAAACCACGTGAATGACTATGTCAACCGGTAAAGGGAATTTCTGGCATTTCCTGAAGTGGTTATCCTCGACCCTTTCTACGTATCTACCCAGCTCTATCTTCCGGCATAGTACCCTCTCTTCGTGAGCTGTAAGCAGTGCCACCCTGCCGACTTCCTGAAGATACATACGAATTGAGTCGTCAATTACCTCGTAGTCCCCTGGTGCTGCCGGAGGCTTGCTCTCTTCAGTTTCGTCGGCGAGTAGCTCTTCGCCTTCTTCTTTCTCCTCGACTTCCTCGTCTATGGGGCTGACATCTTCAACTTCGGCTTCATCGCTGAGTGAGTCTTCAGCCAATATCTCATCACTATGCAGGTTGATGCTTCTTCCTTTAGCCATTGCTATTTCTCTTTTTTGAGGAAGACCTCCTGAAGTTGTTGCCCGGAATTTGTGGCTGTGCTAATTTGTTGGGGAAACTCAGTCCCTGCCTTGCCAGACCGCCTCCCAGTCGCTCTTATTGTAGCACAACGTCCGTAGTTTGGGAAGATTGTTCACTCGCTCAGTAGACCAGCTCTTCCCGTGTTTCTTGAATCTCTCACCCGTTCTGGTCGTAGAGGAGGTATCTCTTGGCAACGAAAAGTCATGTCTCAACTATTCTCCACGGGATGCTAGTGGCTTTGGCTTCAAGAAGATTGCACTTCAGTCAGGAATGTGCAACAGCGATTCGGTGCACCACACATTCCGCCCTTCTATGCAGCGAAGAACCTCCTTCGGGTATATTGGGGAAATAATACCTGATTTGTAGCAGGCCTAATTGGTATGGTGTCCCTGGAATTGCTAATTCCGAGAACCTGGTACTAACATCCTAGTACATACGAGGAATTGACAACTACTTTATACATGTCTAACATGAACACCGTCCCGGGTAGCCAAGCAGAGACCTCGCATAAAAGTTGGGTTTGGTGAAAGCTGAAAAGTGCGAGTAGTAGTCGGCACAAGGTAAGCTGAAAGCCAGGCCGGCCGATAGCAGGTAAACGAAGTAAGGTTATCCGGGACGTCTGATTTTTTGCTGGCTAAACGTCCTTGTCGCAGTTTGAAATGACCCGATAAACTGGCCTGATCCTTCACGAGGTGAAGGATGGTGTTCCTGGAATTCGCGTCCTATCGGCGTGTCATTGCCAGGTCCCCGGCCACTCCTGTCATTCTGGGGATATATGCAAAAAAAGTTGTTATTTGGATGCTAATAAGATCCTCCATGAGACCGCCAAGACCACCGTTGTTTCCCTTTCCGGGATGATTCGTTTTGCAAAAATGGCTATTTTTTTCGGAAGTTCAGCAGGCCTTTTTCATACGTAAGGCGACTACCTCCGGAAGATTCAGTTGTTAAAGTACGTACGATTCGTTTCGTCGGTTTGCCCTTTATATTTGCGAGCCGTGGGGGATGGCCGACTGACGCAGGGAGGCAATTTCCAAAAGATTCTCGACAACAGTTTTCAGGTAGTTGCGGTCGGTTGGGTCCAACCGGTAATTTGCGGAGTACCATTTTACGAGTAATCTGGAGGCTTCTCTGATTACGCGGCGGTTACCAGGGTCGTGCTGAAGGGAAGACTGTAACTTGACCCGAATGATCGCTATTTCAGGGTCAACTCCTTCCAGATTGGTAATGTTCCACAGTTGACGTGTTTGGGCAGGGCTAAGGGTACCGGAATAGAAGCCATGTTTGCGGGCATTCCGGTTGCCTTTCTGGCCACCGCGCTTCCTTTTAATCTGTGTTTGGTTTGCAGTCACGTTTTGAGAAACCTCACCCGCGGGACTTAATTCGTCAGGGTAGCACACGAGTCCCAAGCAAAAATTAGCATGAATTCTCTATTTGAACAAGGGGAAAATGTCGCTTCGAGGGACTAGGGGCACCTCAAAATGAGCGGGTGGCTGAAGCATCACTCCGAGC
>Ga0315543_1003927_pt1 | contig 12926 bp, 11 predicted proteins | sample SalMarSW160210MG_2_FD_203098 | JGI IMG/M metagenome (GOLD analysis project Ga0315543, IMG submission 203098) | Salt marsh sediment microbial communities from the Plum Island Ecosystem LTER, Massachusetts, United States - Salt Marsh Sediment SW1601-210 ...
TAAGCGTACCGTTCATTGATAGGATGCCGGTTAAAGGTAAAGTTAATTTTCATGCTACTGTTAGCCACCTTGAAGACACCGCTGAGTGTTTCGTATTTTGGATGAGAAACAAACAACGCGATGATCCGATTCTAATGCGTAAGTGCAAAGCAGTTGAAAAGTTTGTCAATGGCGGATACTCTACAAGTTGGGCGAAGGCGACTCTGCCGGAAGACATCTTAACGACTGCCTCCAAGCTCATAGAACGGCAAAGGTAACCAAAGAATTTCTCAGCAAATAAATATTGATAAATTTTATGCCAACGCATGTGCAAGCTTGTCGAAACTACCTACCGTCAACCGAATGTCAATACCTCTTGTGGTAGGTAAGTAAGCAACAAAACGATCTTGGTAAAGGTAAATGCAGGAATCAAGCGTTTCAGATTAAAACAGTGATTAGCCATTAGCCGATGGCCCATAAAATAGACAGATATGGAATAGTCAGGTACTAAGGCAATAAAAAGACATCATTTAGCCAACTTAACCACTTCAAAACTGGTTTTAAAGTGGGTTGTCATACCTGTTTTCTTCATGAGCCGAGCAGGTATCCCAGCGGCAAGGCAATAGTCTGGAACATTTGTTGTGACTAAGGATAATGCTCCCACTACGGCATGCGATCCAATCTCAACACCAGGCAAGACAACTGTTCCGATACCCAAGAAAGCGTTTTGTCGGATGTAAACCTCGCCGAATGCTACATCCTGTCCCAAAGTATAGTAATATGTATTGTCATGTTCCAGAATAGTCGCTTTAGCTGCTATAACAGCATGATCACCAATGTGAATCATATTGGGATGGACATGGCCTATAATACAGAAATATCCGATTTCAACATTTTTCCCTATATCCACCCCGCGTAGACGATGGAAGAATACCCTTAACGCTTTATGGGGCGCAAACCAGGCAGGCAAGAGAAAAATAGTGGAGCGCAGGCGGTGCCAGAAGTGTCCTTTTGCCTTAAAATGATTTTCATCGTTACTCATAAAAGGCTCTTGTAAATGTTGTAATATGCTTCAACCATTTTGTGAACACTAAACTCCTGCTGGACATATTCACGATTTGCAACTCCTGCATTGTTCAACTTTGGTAACACACCTGTCAGATTTAGCGCGTACGGATCGACGTAGCTGCATTCAGGCATTTGTAGGAGCCGGTGTTGTGGAATGTCTGACAGGACAAGATACAATCCTCTATCTGCTGCCTCCAGAACACTCAATGGTAGCCCCTCAAAAAGGGATGGATTGATAAAAACGCGGTACATCGAAAGAATTGAGGGAACGTTCTCGAAGGCAATTGGCCCCTTCCATTCCACATAGTGTGACTTTTGGATGCTCTGTAGGATCCTCTCACGATATTTCTGATCTCGCTTGTCGAGTGGACCGTAGAGATCAACGCGCGTATTGCTTTCCTCCGCCGCTTCTATCAATCGTAAAATATTTTTTTGCGGCGCTAACCGGCCCAGGTAAACCATTTCATCCCGTCGTGCTTTACGTGACCACTCACTCAGCGCAACACCGTTTTTGACCAATTGCAGCTTCGCATAGGGAAAAATCCGACTAAATAATTGCCAGTCATTCTCAGCGACAAATATAGTACGGTCCAATAGACAACATGCGAAACAATCAAGCAGATAGAACATCAACCTTATGTAAAAAGGAAATACCGGTATCCGCCATGCGCATCCATGTATGGTAATAATACACCGGTAGCCGGCAAACTTAAGGAGCAGTGCGAGTGGTACGAATGTTTCTTTGTGAAAATGTATTATGTCGATATTCTCACGTTGTGCATAATCACGAACCATGCTTCGCTGGGAGAACAATCCTTTTGGGAGGCACATCACTCTTTGGCAAGCAGAACTAGATTGCCATTCTGTAAAGACATGGCTTTCTACTTCCGGCATACCGATCACAAGATCATAGACAACCTTTTCCACGCCGCCGTGATTAGGTGGGTAGTTCTTAGGGCCAATATGAAGGACCTTCATCCAAATATCTCCCATACTCGTTTTTCCCAATCAGACTCAATCAATTCAACAAGTGCAGGATTGTCACGCTTGAAATCTCTTTTCTCATAAAGCAATCTCTCCAAGAGCAGCTCAAGCTCACTTATGCCTTTTGCTTTTGAGTTGTGGATGTTGTAGTCAAATGAATTCAAGCTGAACCGCCATTTATCGTTAATGGGAAGGTACTGGAATGGAAATTCTCTATGTACTATGACTCCACAACCAGCCTCCAACGCCTCTACTATTACGTTAGGGAAACCCGCAGAGCTATCTGGTAATATGACAAGTGAACAATCGGTGCGCAAACAGAGGGATAGGTCATTAACTACGCCGTGTACATGGAGCCAGGATCTTTGCCACTTTTCTGGTAACGTTTTGTTACCATATATATGAACCTCAAATTTCCCACTGGAAAGTTTCTTAATTGCTCGCTCAATAGCCTTTACACTATCGAAATCTCCGACAAGAGCCATCCGTCCATCAAATGGCCTCGTATCTGGTAGAGGTTTGCCAAGGGTGTTAGGAAGTATGGATGCTTTCTTGATATTGCCGAAGCGCTTTTCGAAAAGCACACGTAGGTCTTCACAAACAAAAATAAAATGACATCTCAGTATCAGTAGCAGCTTCTGAAATAATAGTGCCACAAATGCCCGAAAGTGCCGGTTCGCATATTTTACATAGGTTACCTCGTCCCCACGTACCATATAGTAGATAGGTAAGCTGGGACGCAGAAGTCTTAGTGCGAGAATAAACGGAGCCATCAAGCTGGTATAGATTAGTACATACACCGATTTCTCAGGCTGGCTTCTTTTCATCAAGAATCGTACAAAAGCTACTGGCGTTTTGATTCTTTCAACAGTACTCTTTTTCCGGAGCACATCAATTAGCATTTCGATTCGCTTGTGGAAACCGCCATAAGTGGGCCAGAAATGGATAATTATGTAGCGTTTACCTTCCATCTCCTCCAATTTCCTACAGATGAACCACGGTCCACCTGGCCAAATTCTTTTATTGTTATTGTGAGAAGTTTGTTTCTGAACTATTCAAACTTAGATACTGTTTTGCACTGAGACCAATGCAGGTTATTGTGACCAAATAAAACGTCATCGTATGGGGAGCAAACATTTGACCTGTAAAGAAACTCTCGAGAAGCATGACAAGAAAAATGGCCATGCCAATCGCAAATTCCGCGGAATGTGAGGCACAGAAAAGAATAGTTCTTACAATTGCCAAATTCAGAATTATCCAGCCTACCACCCCAAAAACACCGAGCGTTAGAAGAATGTCAAACCAGTCACTATGGGTATGAAGTCGCCTCCCATGCCTCTTTTCCATCGTATCTCGCATACCCGTATATCCTACCCCTGTCAGTTGATAAGCCATGTCGAGCTTTGTGAAGGCATTGGATGCAACCGACCAATATGTGACTCGGCCAGAGCCAGCTTTTTCGGGGTCGTGGATATCTTCCCATCGTTTCGCAAATCCCGCTGTCCCGACTACTGCTACTATTAAGATTGCTGCCAAGGTAACCCAAACAGCCGGTTTAATCGCCCATGTAGAATTCCCGGATTTTCTTGCGAACAGAATGTACCAAAGCAGAAGCCATAGTGAAGCTGCAACAATGGCGACTTGGCCTGCTCGCTGGTACGTAAATATAAGACCGAAAAGACATAAGGAAAAAGCGAGTGTTCCAATTGTCCGAAACTTCTCCCTCCAAAGCCACAGAGCAGCTAAGGCCGAAGTCACCAGTGGCCCTGTCAAGCCCTTAGCTGTGACCCACCCGCCGAAGCTGGAGGTTACATCCGCGTAACCGGTAGATTCTCCCCCTTCGGTGATGCAAAAGTAAAGTACCGAAAACGATGCGTAGATTCCAGCAAGAACAATCCCAGTTAGCACAATCCGGCAGTCATGCTCACTACGGCAAATGACAAAAACCGCTGACCATAATGCTAACCAATACATTATTTGTCCTATAGCTACCAGGTTTTCCAAGGAGACCCCTTCTTCGAGCCAGTAACAAATATGAGATAATATCACCACGCCTGCAAAACATAGACACGAAACAAGCACGAATTGGTATTTACGGGGAAAACTTCTCAATCGTCCAAGCAAGATTGCTATTATGACCAACAACATCGCTCCGTGATATACTTGGGCAAGGCTAAGAGGCCCTATCCTGGGCGCCAATAGGCCGTGTATCTGTCCCAGTACAACATCAAAAAGTGGAATAAGTGCAAAAAAGTGCACTAATCGTAAACCGTGCAAAGAAGTATAACTGCGCGATTCTGCACATAAATGATAGCGATATGCTCCCCCTAATGAAGCCATAGGATTTATTGAACTCCAACCAAGTTTACTAATATTGGGCTGACCTTCTTAAGCCTCTTGTTTTTGTACGCTTATTCTAATGAGGTGACTTTGAGCTATCAGATTTGCCGTCAACAGATGTATTGAAAAATTGCGAAACGACATAAATGAGTGGATGAAGAAAACCAGAAAGAATTTTGTTTAAGAAAGTATCTATTCCTTTTTTCTACCTATTACCAATGGGCGGCTATATTTGTAAGGAGCAACAGCTTGAGTAACTGGAAATCCATTAGACCTAAGCACATTCAAGGTATATTCTACAGATGCTTTCTCATATGTATGCTGGTTGCTTCGATCTATATTTGTGGCCGTATTACATTGAAGCACAAATGTGTTCGTTATCGTGCTTATATACTTTACCAGATTGGCCATGGAGTAATCGTCAAGATAGTATATTGAACATAGTGCCAACACAATATCAAAGTTGCCCAAATTCATCCGTGGGAGTTCTTTCATATTTGCCTGAAGATATTTGAACCTGTATTGTCTATTGTCAGCCCACTCAAATCCTGCCTTAACAAAGTTTCCCTGTGAAATGACTTCGCTATTTAACTCTATCCCTATCACTTCTCGGGCCCCGCTGCGTAGCATCTGAATTGAATTAAAAGCGTTATTGCATCCCAAGTCTAAGATGCGTTTTCCCGACAAAACTGGTAGGTTGTGTTTGAGAATATAATGCCAACGGCCATATCCCACATCGGTATTCCAAGTGTTGCCAAAGCTCAGACTACTGCCAAAATAAACTGGTGCATAAATCTTGTTACACTTGATATGTTTAATTCTCTGTCTCATTCTTTTGTGGGTCAATTTTTCTGTGCCAAAATGCAAATTGAATTTTTCTATATCTCGGTCACGTAGGATCCTAAACGCATTATTTCCTAATCTGGGATAATGACCGGCCCAGTCAAAATCAACTAAGTACGGTTTACGAGACCTCTTCTCAATTATAATGTTGCCATATTTAATATCATTCCATATGAAACGGAATCCGTGAATCTTGTTCAGTTCGGCAAAGAGACTTTCCACAAATTTGGAGTCAATCACCTCATACAAAACACGCTTGCCTTCTTGAATACGCTTAAGGCGTTTTTGTTTTTGGTCAAGACTTGTAAATGCGGAGCTACTATTTACGTCACGGTCGCGCAAAAAAGCACCCTTTTTAGCTAATTCTTCACGGAGGACAAAGCCCAAGATGTACGATAAAGTTAGCGTTAGATTATCGAAATCAACATCCATTATGGCAGGCACATTACAGCCGGCAAGCCCAAGGTTATGAAGTGCTTCTATCTCATTCACAAAGGACAACTTGTCACCTTTGTAATGCTTTTCCACACAAACATATCCATTTATAGCTACCATTCGCAGGCCAAATCTCTTTCTTGCCAAGAACTGCTTCTCGGAGATACTTGGTACATTAGGGATTACTCCAACCTTCGATAACAGAAACCCATCTTGGTCCATTTCACCAATCACGACCTTGTATAATTGTGAATTGAACTTTGTCAGTGATTGGAGTTTTCGCCAATCTAACCCTAGACTCTCTACTCTTGTCCTGTAACCAGTCTCTCCGTTTCTTAGTAATTTCTCCTTATTCTGTCGCCAATACTGTATCTTTTTGTCTGCAGAAAAATACTTCTGTATTGTTCTTTTGATCCACGGATAGAGTCTTAAACCAATCGGTAAAAACTTCATTATAAAAGGCAAAACAAAACAGATATAAGTCAAGTGACAACAGCATAGAAATCCGTTTCTTGCGAGGACAAAAGGGATCTTCACTATTTTACGGGATGTACCCATGATTTTAAAGGTCACTGAAGACTATATGTTTGTCAGCAGTCAATTGATTGAATCCCAGAAAAATCTCTCTTTACGAAGGCCAGAATTTCCCTCACTTTTGCCTTGTCCCTTTCCCAGGCCAGCCTGCTTTTTATACGTTTAGATAACCTTGCCCTTCGAAGTATCCGGGATATACAGGGGAAGGAACCTTTCCCATACCTTTTGCGGATTAGTTGCGTTTCCGCTTGATGTACATCCTGCATCGTTGAGGTCTTCGATTTTGGATGCAAGCGAAAAGCCGCCAAGTAGTCCGATGTTATCGCAATCGCACCGATACGGCGAAGTTTGACAAACATATCCGCATCAAAAGAGAACTTAAGCGATGTATCTAGCCCACCGACCTTTTCATACGCTGTCCGCGTCCAAAAGGTGGCTGGCTGACCTAGTCCGTGTCCATAAAACAGCATGCTAATCCAAGTTTGTGGGGTGGGTAGCGCAACCTTCAATAGCTCACATGAGGGTCCAACTAAAAGACACCTTCCTGTTAAAGCAACAGTCTTTTCATCTTGAGGAAATCTACGAGCCACGGAAAATAAGCATTCAGGAAGCAGAAAGTCGTCGCTATTGACCCATCCTAAAATCTCACCTGTAGACATGCTAAAACCTTGGGCGATAGCATCGGCCTGTCCCTTGTCGGTTTTACTTTGCCAAAAAGCTAACTTATCAGCGTACCGCTTAATAATCTCAACAGAATTATCCGTTGAGCCACCGTCCATAATGATATACTCAAGATTAGGATACTGTTGGCCCAAAACTGAAAGAATAGTTTGCTCAAGGTACTGGCCTTGGTTATAGGAAGGAGTAACTATTGTTATCTTTGGTAAGTTCATAGTGATTCTTTCCCGTTTATTGATCTCTTACACTTTTTTGTTGTAGCTCCCCCAATAATGATAGTCAGCGAGTTAAAAAAATTACTTGATTTCCTCGATGTTCAGGCTCACGTGATACTTCTTTCTATTCTTTCAGTGATTATGGGATTCTATTTTGCGTACAATCATAGCAAGATCTAAGGCGGAGAATCAGAGCTTATTAACCTTTTTCAAGAGCCTCATCGCCAAGCCGCAGTCTTCAACTCCAAAGACTCTGAAGAACGCTCTTTGGGGCCACATACGACCAGAGATGGCTGGATCAAAGAACAGTGCACTGCCTAAGCGGCTCATGCGATTCCGAATTTATGATATCAAGAAGCAGGGTCTCGTACTTCTTTGCAGCCTCTGTTGCTGAGTATTCTTTGATGATATGGGGTCTGCGCTTACGCTGCAGGCTGTGAAGCACATTCTGCGGAGATGCTCTCAATTCGGCGAAAAACCTTTTGATTTCTTCTGCGGCATCCAAGACAACTCCTGCCCCGGTGCGTTCGATCAATTCCCCCAGTGCTGTCTCACGTTCGGTTACGGCGATAATGGGTTTCCCTGTTGCCAAATAATCAAACACCTTTCCCGTCGCCACGCAACGATGCCCCGCACCCTTCCAGCCAAAAACAAGGAGCAAATCCGAGTTTGCTTGTGCCTGCGCACATTCTTTAGTAGAGACAAAACCGCAGTTAATCAACTTGATTCCCTTTTCACAAAGGGATTGTTTATAGGGGATAAGGTGTCGAAAAAAGCGGCCATAGTAACAAAATTTGACAACAACTTCTGTTTCCTTTCTAGGAGGTAAGGTGGTAAGAGAATTGAAAAGATCTGAGCACCGATAATTATTATGAATGGTACCTGTGTATATGATTTTAATATGGGCGTGATCATACTGGCTAACACGTAGAGTGTGAATTTTCATTTCAGAGTCGTTATAGCAATTGGAAATAATTTCTACATTTCTAGAGGTTGCCAGCATATCAGCAAGATAACCGTTGATGGTGACTATGGATGTCGCCATTTGGAGAAGAGCTTGTTCCAAGGGCAAAAGTTTTTGACGAGACAAGTTATCTGTGATCTGAAAATCATTGTGAAACGGATCTCGTATATCGGCAATCCACGGCAACTTGGTTGTTCCGGAAAGAAGGGCAGCTGCGCGAAGGGTGCCAGGGAACGGGTGAGTTGCGATAATCACTTGAGGCTTGATGCTGCTTATCAGTTGGAGAGCATATTCTGCAGCCTTTCTGCCCCATGACCAGCTATGGCTTGGGAAAAAAGCTCTTCGGTATGCGGTTGTTGTAATTTTGCCGAGATAGTCGAGAATAGCAGGCAAGTTATTTACAGCTTGTTTATGTTTATAATCGGTAGTTCCATAGAGTCTGGTTGTGATTCGCCTTGGTGCGGAATAAGACATTATTCTCACCCCCCGAAGAAGCCAATGTAATAGATTTGAAGGCAGTGGGTAAGGGATACGATGCAAAGTGGTCGGTTGGATATCAAGGTACCCAACTTGAGGAGCATACCTCATGCTCAAACGGGAACGATTGTCAGCTGTGATGACATGGAACTGATGCCCGCGGTTGAGCAGTGCTTTTCCTATTCGATACCATCGTGTGCTGCCGATATGGGCATCGGGAGGAAAATATGAAGTGATAAGCAAGATATTCATTTCAGAACGTTTGCTGAGTTTGATTTACCATTGTCGTACGCGAGATGGTTTTCCACATTGGATTCAGGCAGTGCTTTCAAGGATATTGATAGGCTAAAAGCAGAACTGTTTTCATTGGCTACCAATTTTCTGCCCGGCTGATGCCGTGGACTTAATAAACTGTGGCCGAGCACCAAACATACTTGTAACTGTTGAGCTTCCAGTCATACCTACCACACTCAGCAACCAAGCTGTTGTTTCGTTCATTTTGCCTTTACTGACACAACCTCGCGAACAGCTCTTGCGCCTGCAATAATTTGCTCTTTTACATCAGGAATAAAAGCAGCAATTGTCTGTCCGACCTCTTCACGATTCTGCCACAAGTCATTGAACTTCTTAACCAAATCCTCAAGGTTAAGCTCTTCAATATTGCATATCCGATGTTGCTGCCCGAAGAGTCCAAGAACACCAGCATATTTGTGGTGCCAACCAATGGCTAATGTAGGAATTCCCAATGAGAGTGATGCCACGATAGTATGGTAGCGCGCAGCGACAATCAGTTCACATTGTTGAATCACGCCTTTTATTTCCTGTGCTAAAAGATTATCTGTATCCAATACATCACACCTCACATCTCTCACTTCCCGGCTAATCTCCTCAGCTATTTGATGATCGTTATTCAGACCTTTCGATTGCTCGTTGGGAATAAGCACTATGTGTATGGCGTATTTATCAATCAAGTATCGAACGAAATTTGCCATTATGATAAGGTAGTCTGTAGACGCTGGTGAGCGTTTTTTTGCCTGGAAACTCACAGAAAGACCAACCAATGGATGTCTCTTACGTATTTCTGCATAACGCTTCGAAACCTCACTTTCGCACGATGGTAGCAAAAACGCTGTGTCTGGAACAGTTAAGGTTGGTGTCTTGATATTTAAATCTTCAAGGTGTTTACGCGAGGTTTCATCACGAGCAAGGATAAGTTTAGTCAAATGTCCCAAGCATATTTTTGCAAAAATACGATTCCATCGATGGTTGAATGGCCCCATACTGGCTGTGTATTTTATGACAGGTTTTCGCAGTATTCGGCTAACAAAGAAGATGAAACCTTCGATCATTCGGCTGCGGAACGAGTTTCCTCCCAAATTATCTGCGAAAATAATTCCGCGAATATCAACAATTACATCGGCCTGTCTCAGCAATCTGATAGCATCCTTGACGCATGCAGAGCCCATAGAAACTCCAGTGCATCGGTTAAGTAATGCTGAAGGAAACAATCGCTTTGCATTAACAAGAGGTGCAATTTTTACACCATATTTTGGTGCCCATGGAACGTCAGATTCATAGTAACTATACGGGACGAATAATGTATATTCAGCATCTGGAAAAACATCGTTTAATGCGGTTTTGATTGCAACCAAAATAGATGGACCGCCTAAATTACTAGATAACCTGATTTCTGTTAGAGCAATATTAATTCCCATTAAAACTTTCTTTTCTACAGTGTATCTTATAATAAGAAAATTTACTGATCTCTTTTAATCCCAGCCGCTCCATGCCATTTCGCTTGTCGAAATGTGTGTGAGTATTTTGGTATGAGTTGTTGTTACTTTGAAATCATATGATGATTCACCGGTTGTCTCATTATGCCTCGCCCCCCGTGCTTGAACGTGTTGACGTCCGGGTATTTTTCTGCAAATCCCAAAGCCATACCACACATAATTGCCAAGTGGTGCGGTAACTTTAAATGATTCCGCAGATAAAACTCGAAGTTATTTTTTACTCGGTCATATAAGCCCAACCTACAATTAATCTTGCCTATCAACCTTTTGGTGATTCTTTTTTCTCCACTTCGTCTAAAATGGTATTTAGACAAATTAACGATACAACTGTCTATACCTTTAGCTTTGGCATATAAAACCATATCCGCCAAGGCAAGTCCTGTGTCCACATAAGGAAGATGTCTTTCGTGCTTATACTCGCAATACATCTTATGGCTCATCGGCAAAGACATATCACAAAATACCAACACAACTGTTGAGACACCTTTTAGAAAAGGCTTGAACTTGAGGAATTCCTCAAGTTGGCTCTTTTCGTCTAATACGAGTAACCTTAATTCCTGGTTGTTGCAACCGGTTGGCGCCCATGTGGCAGCCTCAATTATCGATAAGACATCATCCTTGGCGATTTTTTCACCGTTAAATATACGAACGCTTCTTCTTTTCTTTATTAAATCCATTAGGCCCTTGTCAAAATCTTTGTACATGAGATCTCCTCTAATATCGGCTAAACTAATTCACCAAATCCTTTGGCATAAATTACGACAAGCAAAACCAATTCACTTCTCATAATTAAGACCTGCGCGGTTAGACAGTTAGAACCTAATGCGTTGTAATGCTGCTATAAGTGTGCTCCTTTTGAGCAAGTTGAATCTTAGCATCAATATCAGTACAGTTCCTGTATAGACCGGACCAATTACTACTAATCGGACAAGATCGTTCGATGTCGATAGATACGTTTTACCCATACACAAACAACCTGCGAAGACAGCGATAAGCATAATTTTAAGGAACGCTCCGTACGGCAGGATTTTCCAAAAAGGAACATTGTAGAGCCTCGAGATTGCAAACATGTTGAAGGGAATATTCCACACATAAATCACTGTAACCGTAGCAAGAACCGCTCCAATATACCCGATCTGGCGTACCAGAATAATACTTAAAATCAAGTTTAATATCAGTGTTATTACGGTCTTATACAGGATCCAGGAGTTCTTCCCGGCAGCCATCAGCATTGATCCCCAAGTTACAGTTCTAATAGGAAGAAGCAAAAGATAAATCCTGAATGGATTTACACTTTCTGTATATTTAGCTGAAAAGACTGCCCGAATTACCTCAGGAGCCATAACTATAAGGAAACACATTACTGGCAAAATTATCATCGAGCACTTGGCTGCCGCTCGCTTCCACAATCGCAGCCCTTCTGCCCTATCGCCTTTTTTATACAATTTTACTATGTCCGGCAATAAAACAGCAGTTACGGATCCCGTCAATATTCCTATTAGGGGTATTTCCAGAGCAGCGTTTACATAAACAGCAAATTGCTCAGGAGGACACATTGATGAGACAATTACCTTGTCCAGGGACAACGAAATGGTACCCAGCATTCCAGCCAAACCCAACGGAACAGCATATTTGAGCTGAGCCCACATACCCGTTGCACTCGGCAGTAACGAGCCCACACTACAGGAATCAAACATTAATTTCAACGCAGGTAAGAAAACGATCCCGGTGCCAGCAACTGTGGCGATAATGACCGCTATAGGGTTTCGCCAAACCAGAGCCACGGTTATCACCGCTGCCAGCATAAACAAGCGGCTTAATACATTAAAAATGGAAATCTGTTTCACTCTATCTCGAGCCATAAGACAAGCACTAAGCGCAGAAGCTGGCAGCATAAACAGTGGATATGGAGCCAGAACCAACAGAGTTCTTGCTATGTCGGGATTGTTAAATCGCCAGGCCAAAAGCCGGTTTCCACCAAGAAGAAGAAATAGAGAGAAAAGCCCACCCATAAAACTCAGGAGTAGCAAATTCTCTACCAGAACTGCACGAGGGCGCTTGCTTTCCCCTGGTAGGAAGTAATAAAGTGCTTGTGGCAGACCGAGTGCCAGTAGAGGAGCTGCGAAAGCGTAGGCCAACAATGTCTGTCGATATGAAGCGTAGTCATGGACAGTCAACAGACGCGCAAGTACAATAACGCTAATTAGCCCTACGCACTTCGTCAGGAACCGGCCTGACGAGAGAATACCGACCTTGAATGTTCTACTTTGGGTCATTTTTAATGTGTCAGATTCAATGTATCAACGGCCGGCTCTTGTTAAGCTCTCAAGGTTTAGAGTTTAAACAACATCAGGAACAATTACGGCGTGTTCATCGATTAGTCTGCTGAACAGCGTTGCGCGATGGCCGGCAGATTCGAGAGAGCCATTGACCGAAATCGCTATCTCAAACTCCATCGCTCCAGATAAGCCGTGATTGCGGACTTGTGCCTTAGGTACCGGAACATTCATAATAACCACCTTTGATAAATCCGGCTGAGAGTTGTTTGGCCGCCAAACTTCGGTTTGCTCCGTTCCATCTTCATCTTCGGTCTTCACAGAAATCCAGGCAAAATCC
>Ga0315543_1003929_pt1 | contig 12921 bp, 10 predicted proteins | sample SalMarSW160210MG_2_FD_203098 | JGI IMG/M metagenome (GOLD analysis project Ga0315543, IMG submission 203098) | Salt marsh sediment microbial communities from the Plum Island Ecosystem LTER, Massachusetts, United States - Salt Marsh Sediment SW1601-210 ...
GAAGGATCTGGTTGACATTCAAGGGATGGAGATGCTTCGCTTCGCTCAGCATGACGAGTTCAGCCGGGTTCTGGGATAAGCTCTTATTATAGCCCAAGCCAATGCTGGCCGCATGGCTCGACATGGGTTTTCCCCCCGTTTAGACTGAAAGCTGCTGGACGGCTTTTGCGATTTCGAACCGATCTGTTGGCCGTTTATTGATTCTCAGGATTTAGACGCAGATGATCGACTTGGAGAAACTCACTCTGGCCCAACAGATAGTCCGACGAGACCTGTTGGCTCAGCGAACCGAGGCCGACCATTGGGTCGGCCGGCTTTCTTCGTCGGCGCTCTCGACCGCCACGGCCGTCGGCGCCCTGGCGCTGGTCGACCGACACGACGCCGACGGCCCACGACACGGCGAACTGATTGCCCGGGCCCTCGACTGGCTGGCCCGATCGGCGGGCGACGACGGCGGCTGGGGCGATACGGACCGGAGCCGTTCGAATATCGCCACGACGATGCTGGTCCGTGCGGCGTTTCACCTAGCCGGCGCGGTCGACGGCCATGAGGAGCTGCTGCGGCGAGCCGAGCAGTACGTGAAGCACCAGGGAGGCGCCGCAGGCCTGCGCCGACGATACGGCAAGGATAAGACGTTTGCCGTGCCGATTCTCACCACTTGCGCTTTGGCCGGCCTGGTCCCCTGGAACGAGGTTTCTCCACTACCGTTTGAATTGGCCTGCTTGCCGCATGGGCTGTTACGGTTTTTGCGACTGCCGGTCGTCAGCTATGCGTTGCCGGCGCTGGTGGCGGTTGGCCAGGCTCGCTACGATCATGCCCGGCCGCGCAGTCCGCTGCGGCGCCTGTTGCGGCGCGCGGCGATCCGTCCCAGCCTCAAGAAGCTGTGGGCAATGCAGCCGGCCAGCGGAGGCTACCTGGAGGCCACGCCCCTGACCAGTTTTGTCGTGATGAGTCTGGCCGCCACGGGCCGCGCGGGCCACCCCGTCGTGAAAGACGGCGTGCGATTTCTTCGTCAGTCGGCCCGCGAGGACGGAAGCTGGCCGATCGACACGAACCTGGCCACCTGGAATACGACATTGGCCATCGGCGCCTTGCCCGGGGAGTTTGCGTCGGACGATCGTGATCGGTTGCGCGACTGGCTCTTGAGCGCTCAGCACCGGACGGTCCATCCTTTCACCCGCACCAGCGTCGGAGGCTGGGGCTGGACCGACTCAAGCGGCGCGGTACCCGACGCAGACGACACGGCCGGCGCGCTGTTGGCGCTGGCGCGGCTGGAGCAGAGTGGGGTGGCATGGCCACGCTCGCGTGGCCATGTTGTGGGTGCCACTGCTGGCTTGCCCAGCAGTGTGCTAGAAGGGGACAGTCCCCTTTTTGCGGCGACAACGTCTTCTGGCCGCGTGAACGATTTGTGCGCCGCCAAAAAGGGGACAGTCCCCGGTGCCGTTCGCGACGGCGTGCATTGGTTGCTCAGGCTTCAAAACGCCGACGGCGGGTGGCCCACGTTTTGTCGCGGCTGGGGAGCACTGCCGTTTGATCGAAGCGGCGCCGATCTGACGGCCCATGCCCTGCGCGCTTTGCACGTGTGGCATGAGATGGCGCCCACGAAGATCACCAGAGCCATTCGCCGGGGACTTGCCTACTTGAAGCGGTCGCAACGTGCGGAGGGCTGCTGGGTTCCACTCTGGTTCGGCAATGAGTACGAGCCAAATGAAGAGAACCCCGTCTATGGCACGGCGCGTGTGCTTCTGGCTTATCGCGATCTTGGTCGTCTGGACGCCGAACCGGCGCGCCGCGGAGTGGATTGGTTGTGTTCTCATCAGAAGGGCGACGGCGGTTGGGGCGGTGATCCGGCCGGGGCCTCCAGCGTCGAGGAGACCGCCGTTGCGGTCGAAGCCCTGATGGCCGCCACGGCGGACCGCTGGGTGGAAGTGGCGGTAGAGAAAGGACTTGGCTGGTTGGTTCGAGCGGTAGCCGAGAATCGGCATCGTCAAAGTGCGCCCATCGGTTTCTACTTCGCCAGACTATGGTATTATGAATCCATGTATCCGCTGGTCTTCACCCTGTCGGCACTGACCCGCGCCGTCGAGCACTATGAGCCTATCCCCGAACCCGGATGAACCCGTCATGCTGAGCGAAGCGAAGCATCTCCACCCCTTGAATGCGAACCGGATCCTTCGCTGCGCTCAGGATGACGTACAGAGCCGGAGAAGGTTCTGGGACAGGTTCCATGCCGACCGCGACGAGGACTCGGCTGCGTAGGATCCCGCGCCAAATCCATCCACCGCTTGAGAGACATCGTCTTGACCGCCCCACCTGATGATATTGCCGCGGCAAGTTCCTCACCTCCCAGACCGGTGTCCGAGGGCCCGGCGCCGAAGCCGGATCGGATAAAGCGCGTTCCGGGCGCGCGCCAGCTCCGGCACCGGATTCGGCAACGGGCCGGTCGGATCGCCTCCGAGCTGGACAAGACCCGGCCCTTGGACAAGCACGAACTGGAAACCCGCTCGAGACTCTTGCTCGAAGAACTCAAGCAGCCGGAGGACCATCTGGGCTGGACGATGGTGGCGTTGGCTTCGGCCTTTTGGCGCGATCAGGTCGCCGCCACGCCGTATCATCGCCGACTGCTGCTGTTGCCCCATTGCCTGCGCGACGCCGATTCGTGTCCCGCCCATTACAACGAACTAGGGTTGCTCTGCCAGGGTTGTGGGGCGTGCCGTTTGAGCAGCCTGCGCGCCCAAGCGGAGCGGCTCGGCTACCGCGTTCTGGTGGCCGAGGGCTCGCCCGCGGTGATGCAGATCATCCTGGGCGGCCATGCGGACGCCTTGATTGGTGTATCGTGCCTGAACGTGCTGGAGCGCTCCCTGGAGAAAATCCTCTTGGCCGGCATCCCGTGCATGGCGATTCCTTTGTTCGACAGCACCTGCCGGAACTCGGAAACGGATGTGGACTGGGTCGAGGAGATGATCGACACGCCGTACTGTCCGGCCCAGACGCGCACGCAAACCTACATGCACTTGCTGCGATGTGCCAAGCAGATGTTCCAGCCGGAGCAACTCGATTGGCTCGCTCCGCGCGTCCGTGGCGGTCCCTGGCCGGCCGAGACTAAGAGCCTATCCGAAAACCAGCCTGGGGGTGGCTGGGGCATAGCGAAGCGGTGCCCCAGAGGGCCAAAAACTGGGTCTTCGCTTCGCTCCAGACCCAGCCACCCAATACAATCGATAGATCCCTTGGCCTCGACCGAGGCGATAGCCTACGACTTCTTGCTCTCCGGCGGCAAACGGGCAAGACCATTTCTGACCCTGGCTGCCTACGACGCGGTGACCGGTGCGGCAGCGACCCGCTCCGACGGCGCCGAAGCCGCGGCCCAAATCCCCGAGCCGGTCCGACGCATTGCCCTGGCCATCGAGGTCTTCCACAAAGCGTCGCTGGTGCACGACGACATCGAGGATGACGACTCCTGTCGGTATGGTCATCCTACGCTGCATCGGAAGTTCGGCACGGCCGTGGCGATCAACGTCGGCGACTATCTCATCGGGCTGGGCTATCGCCTGGTGGCCCAGCAGCGCGGCCGGCTCGGTGCCGAAGTCGTGGCCGACGTCCTGGCCCAACTGGCCGAGGCCCATACGCGGCTGGCCGAGGGCCAAGGGGCTGAGCTGGCCTGGCGCGATGCACGCCAGAAGCGCCTCGCACCGCTGGACGTGATGAAGATCTACGCCTTGAAGACGGCGCCCGCCTTCGAGGTGGCACTTTTCGCCGGCATTCGACTCGCCGGTCCGGTGCAGCCGTATCGCCAGTCGATCACCCGCTACTCTCGGCACCTGGGCGTCGCCTTCCAGATCCTCAACGACTTGGACGATTGGCGGCCGAAGGATCAGAGCCAACGAGCCGGCGGCGGCGACGTGCTCCGAGGTCGGCCCACGGTCTTGCTGGCCCTGGCGTTGGAGAGTCTCGACCGCCACGACCGTAACGAGTTGCTGGCTCTTTTGGGTGATCCGGCCTCCGACGGCGAGGCTTTGGGCTTCGTGGATCGTCTCTACCGGCAAGCAGGCGTTTATGAAAAGGCTCGGGCGCTGGTCGAAAAGCATCATCAGCGTGCCCGGGAAGTGGCCGACGCCCTGCGGCCCGACGCGCTGGGCCGGTTGCTCCACTATCTGGCCGACAATCTGCTGGAGTAGACGGTCACGTTGTTTCTCACGGTCGGCAGGTGCGCCGCGCCGGCCTGGCTGCCAGCGCTCGCTCGACGACGGCGACGAAACGCTTGGGATCGGCATACTCGCAGTTGGACATCACGACGATTCCGTGCCCTTCCCGCGGGTAGATGACCAGGCGTGCCTTGACCTTCTCTTGGGCGCCGTCGTGAGAGACCTCGAGGCGGCCGCTAGGCCTGCGAACCACGAGACCCAGGCCCCGTTTTGTGGTCTTACCGTCGGCCGTCTTCTGCAGAGTCCACATGACCGCTTCGGTCTGCCTGGTGACAAGGCGTCCATTGACAAGTCCCGCGGCATACGCGGCCATGTCGCCGATGTTCGAGAGGAATCCGCCGCCGCCGAGCTTCCAGCTTACGTCGGTGTCGGTGGATCGCTCGATGTGGCCTTTTTTCTTTCGGTATCCCACGGCACGATGGGGGATTGTTTTCCACTGATAATCCGGCTCGAGCGTCGTCATGCCCAGGGGCACCGCGATCCGCCGCTTGACTTGATCGGCGAACTTCTGTCGACCGGCGCGCTGGACCACGGCGCTGAGCAAGATGTAACCATGTGTCGTGTACAAGTCCTTCTCGCCCGGCGGCGCCAGCAAAGGTGACTGCTTGAACGTGTCCAGGGCAAGAATCACGTCCTCGAAAGGATGGGCCACGTCATACTGTCGCTCGGTTCGAATGACCTTGCCGTTGTCGTAATGCACAATGCCGCTCTGATGAGAGAGCAAGTGCCCGGGCGTGATCACGGCGCCCCGCTCGGGAAACTCGGGCACGTAGTTCCGCACGTCGGCGTCCAGGTCAAGAAGGCCCTTTTCGGCCAGTTGCATCGCGGCCACCGCGGTCAGGGTCTTGGAAATCGACGCCCAGCGAAACAGGGTCCTCGAAGTAACCGGGATGCATGCTTCCCGATCCTCGAAGCCGTAGCCTCGCAGATACACGACCCGACCACGTTGAATGATCCCGATCGCCAGCCCAACCACTTCCTGTCTGCACATTTCCGCCCGGATCGCGCGATCCACGGCCCGGGCCCGGCCGCGCCGGAGCATTGCCCGGCCGCAGGCCTCCGCCGGCGCACAGAACGTCCCGGCGATCGTCAAGATGAGAAGGACGAGGAGGGCTTGCGTGTGGCGGTACATAGCAGGTCTCTGAATCTGATCTTCAGTATGGCTGATCCCTCACGGTGACGTCAAACCGCAGGGCCATGTCCAAGAGATAGGGTGGTGAACAGTGAGGCAAGCCCTGTCGGTCGGAGCGACTCTGTCGACGGCGACGAAATTGCCGACGCAGCGACTCCCGATCGCCAGGTTTTTGATCCTCGCCCGAGCGGCAACCGTTTCTCGACCGTCCGTTTGGCCGAATAAGTAGCTAGCGCGCCTTGTCGATGGGAAAACAAAGGTGGGGGATCCTCGACAGAAGGAGATCACCAGATGCGAAATCGTCACTATGTCCTTTGTATCGTGACGGCTGCGGTCGTGCTTTGTGGAGTCGGCACGGCAGCCGCCATGCAGGCAGCCTGGGGAAATGGGTGTACCCATTGCGGATGCGCCACCCTTTCGGCTTACGCAGCGCCTGCCTGCATGGCTCCCGGCTATGGCTCGATGGGCCCCGGTTGCTGCCCTTGTCCCCCTCCGTCCTGCTGCGATCACATATGGGACGGCTATTGCCACCAGCGCGGCGGCTGTTGCCATGGGTGGCGGTGGTGTTGGCCGTCGTGGTTCGGACGGATCGGTACGGCTTACGCGACGAGGGGCGGCGCTTGCGGCGAGCCATCGGAGCCCGAGTGCCGTGTGCAGAGGCCGGCCATCAGGGAGCCGCTCGAAACGGCACCGAAGCCGGCCCCGACGGTTCAACACCCCAAGTCGGGCCGGACAAGTGTCGCCAAGTAATTCGGCCGGCACGTCCCGCCGGCGTGTACTGCAGACCTGGAGCCGTACTGCCGCAGACCGTACCCGGCCGGTGGGAGACTTGGGCTAGTTGAGCCAGACGCCCCGAGGCACCTCCCAAGGTGGGCAAGTTCGGAAAACCGCACAGATTGGCGGAATCGCGTTCAGCCGTTTACCGACCTTGGCCGATAAAAACGATACAAACCTGCAGGGAGGGCGGGACACGCGTTGTTCCGTTTCAGGATAAAGATCATGGTAAGACGATGGATCGACTTACCATGATCTTTTGCTTTCTTGGCCGTTCGCCGACGACCTACGATCCGAGCGACTCCAGCAGTTTCTTCGCATTCTCACGCTGCGAGAAAAGGCCTTTACTCTTAACCGCTTCGGTGAGCAGTTTGCGAGCCTCGTCGCGGCGATTGGTCTCGGTATAGAGGGCCGCAACACAGTAAACCGTGTCGGGGCTCAGCGAACGACCCGAGGTCAACACCTTGCGGTACACGGCATCCGACTCTCGAAAGCGTTTGAGCCGGAAGAAAACTCGTCCCAAGGTCGACGCCGCCTCGATGTCCTCCGGATAAAGCTTTCTATTGATCCGAGCGTATTGCAGGGCCAGCTTCTGCTTCGACGCGTCATCCTGCTCGCACAGGGCCAGGGCCAGATTGTTGCTGGCGGAGAAGCTGGCCGGCGCTTCGGCGACCGCCTTGCGGAGATAGGCTTCCGCGGCCGGATAGTCATTCTGGAAGACGGCAATGGTGCCGGCGAGGATCAAGGCCGGGCTGGGGTCGAGTTTGCCGTCTCCGGCGAGTTTCAGAGCGATGTCGGCCTGTTTCCGAGCCTGGTCAAACGACTGTGCTTGAAACGCCCAATTGCCGGCCGCAAAGCGCGTTTTGAAATCCCTCGGCGCCGCGTTAATCGCCTCGACCATGTATTTCCTGGCGCTCTCGCGGTCTCCGTCCTTTTCGAACCAGCCGGCCAGGACGGCTTCCGGGGTCAGTACCTCCATATCCGCGGTTTTGGCCGCCTTGAGCTTCTCCAATGCTCCGCTGATGTCACCCTGCTTGAACAACACGAGAGCCAGCGACTGCAGTGCTCTATCATTATTCGGATGAAGCTTGAGCAATTCGTTGAGATAGCCCTTAGCCGTGTCCCAATCCTCCCGGTCAACGGCAAGACTGGCCAAGGGACCGATCGTAAGCGTTTGGAGGGCTTTCTTACGTTCGGCGTCGGCGTCATAGCTTTGGAGTAATTGATGAGCTTTCTCAAACAGCAATCGTGCCTCGGCAACGCGTTTGGCGCCCAACGCATCCTGGCCGAGTATGGTATACGCCTCGGGATCGCCGGGCGATTGAGCCACCGCCCGTTCCAACCAGAATCGCATCGGACCGGCTTGGTTCACATTGGCAAACGACCGAGCCATCATGATCTCGGCCGGTGACAGCTTTGGGTGTTTTTCCCGGGCCGCTTTGAAGTCGGCCAGGGCCCCGGCCTGGTCGCCCTTGCGGAGCTTCTCCATCGCCTGGTTGATTTCAGGAATTTCCTCTTTTGCGGCGGGCTTCTGCAGGCTATCGCCCGTCAGCGGTTCGGCCGCCAATGGCCCCACCCAAGACAGGGCACAAGCTAGCACGATACCTTGCAGAACCACCCAACCCACGGATAAACGTTGCATCGGTCATTTCTCCCTTTTGCTCGTTGAAAGTGGCAACCGTCAATGGCGAAAACACTCTCAAATGTAGGCTACCGCGAAAGTCGCGCCGGGGCAAGGATTCAGGAAGCCTCCGACTCCACCCCGGGGACACCCCCCTCGGAGCGACTGGCACGAATATGCCGGCTCTGACGATTGAACGAAATGGCAGCAGCGAAATCGCAGTGGAGCTTGGTCTACACGAGCGGTTCACCGCAGATCCGCGTCGATCCCGAGTGTCGCCCGTCTATGCCGTCCGGGGGTGTCTCCCACTGGCGCGCCGGCCGGCCAAACGTCCGCCCAGACTACCGGAGCGAGACAATGCGGCTGCGACGTTCTTCCTTGATATCGATTTTCTCTTCCCGGGCGAGCCATCCGAGGGCCTGCATCACCAGGTCACGAGGCTTTCCCGACTTTTTGACGAGTTTCGCCAGACTAATCGGTCCCGATTTCTCAATCGCGGTCCAGATCAGGCCGGCCGTCTCGCCGATTTCCATAATGCACGTGGTGGGGGGTGCCGTTACCATGGGCTTCACCTCCTGCTCGGTTTCAATCCCTCAAGGGGAAGGGCAAACTACGCAGAGTATACCGAATCATAGCTCCGACTCTCAAGGGGTGAAAAAAAAGAGCGACTGGGGATTGGGGACTTGGGACTTGGCTCGTCCCTCATCCCTACTGCCTGCTGCCCGCTGCCTACTGCTTACTGCCGAAAAAAAGACCCGGGCGACTGTGCGGGCAGTCGACCGGGTCCTCCGACCGCGAAAAGCTGGTGGTTCCCAATGTGGGATTGATACGCTGTTGGTCGAGCGAGATTTGGCCTTAGATTCGCAGTCGATCCATTATACGCCCAGAGACTCTGTGGCAACCGTTGACATCCGAACGCCTCGCAAAAGTTGTCTCACCACCGAGTGGGCCGTCCTCTCCCACAGGCGACGTTGCTCCCCAAATAGCTGCCCATCGGAGGCCCCGGGCTGCGGGATGCCCGAGGCCATTGGGTCGGAGACGAGCGGACTATGCCTTCCTAAGATGCAGCCGCCGTGCCAAATCCGCAATGGTGCCGGCTTAGATCGCCTTTCCAGAAACCCAACTGCTTCTGAAAAAACGACTTATGTTCTTTTCCAGCATGGAGGGCGAGTCCTCCACGGCCTTGTAAGCCTTACAAAACAGGACAACGTGGCTGTGTAGACATTGGAAACGTCCGACAAGATGCTGTCGCAACCCTACTGCTTTGTCAAACCTAAAAATTCGGGTGCCACTGCTGGCTTGTCCAGCAGTGCCAATGAGTTACGAAGAATCGAACCCGTAAGTTTAAGCGTGACAAAGCACTACTTGCCCAGGTCGGTTAGTTCATCGTGAACCGCAGTGGATACGTCGGGCACGAGAAAATAGGTCGCCTTGCCCCCCGGATCGGCAAACTCCGTCAGTAGCAGTTTCAGATCGGGCGACACCGCGGTGGAGGTCCCGGGGCTCCACGCCCGGGCCGGGCACGCTAGGCCGTCGGGCCGCACCGTTTCGTCCTTAAGAGGCCGGCCGAGTGATCGCGGGTCAAGGCGGAGTCCTCGGACTGTTTTGGATAACAACGCTTGTCGAGCCTTCAGCCCTTCTTGTCCACCCGGCAATTGGTTGATGCGCTTGGCCAAACTCGGGTTCATCGCCACGAGTTGCTTTGGATCGAGGCAGAACAACATCGGACCTCGCAAGACGGCCACGCGTCCTTTTTGAGACTTCCGTCCGCGAACCAACCGCCACGACATGGGCATGTCAAGTTCCACGCGGTCACCCGGTTTCCACACTCGATCGACGACAAAGAACGTGCCGCCCATGACCGGTCGCTCGACTTTCTGGCCGCCGGCGGACAGCGTGGCTCCCTTGCACCAGGCTGGGATCCGCAGCTTCAGTGGAAACCGGGCCGGCTGCGAAGGATCGAGATGGATTACGACCTTGCCCGAGCTCGGATAATCGGTCTGCTGGCGCAGGGCCAGCTCCAAGTCCGCCTCCAACGCAGCGACCGCCGAGGATGATGTATAGAGATTGATGGTCAGCCCCCCACCATGCGACCGGTAGTAGATCATCGACGGCAACTCCGCAACGATCCGACGAAAATTGTTTGGGCAACAGTAAGTGTCCCACTTGAAGACGGGCCGCCCGCCTTCAAGCGGCGTGAAATAACGCAAGCGGCGCCCGCCGGGAAGCTGTGCGGCAAACAGGGCGTTATAAACGGCCCGCTCCATGATGTCGCCGTAGGTCGAGTTGCCCTCGATGCACAACATGGTGTGGAGCAGACGAATCAAGTAAGCTGTGGCGCAGGTTTCACCCAAGCGGCCGTTGACCCGCTGGTCGCCGTGAAAACGTTCTTTCCAACTGCACGTGCCGCTGGCAACCAGCCCGTCGTGAGCCAGCAGGAGGTCCACAACCCGGCGACTCTGCTCCAGCAGCTTGTCGTCCGGTGCCATGTTATACAGATCGAGCTGCGCCAGGCAGACGTTCATGAACGTGTAGGCATGACCTTCGACCGGGTCGCGCCACTGACGCAGATCCATGCCGCCGACGCCGTAGTCGAGATATTGGTTCTCTCCGGTCGCCCGGCCAAGCGCAATGAAGGCGCGCTCGGTATCCAGCTTCCCCGTTTTTCGTGGTGCGTCCGTGCTCTTGCGACGTTGCATGATGTAATCGGCCAGCTTCCGCGCCGCTTCGAGCGAAGCCTTGTTGCCGAAATGTTCATAGTCGGCGACCAGCCCGTGGATGATGTAGACCATCTCGTGCAAGTCCCAAAGGGTAGCGATCCGATATTCGGGCCGGAAGATCCCTAGGTAGCCGTCGGGGAGTTGGGTCTTGAGCAGTTCGTCGACTACATGGTTCTTCAGCGCGATAACCTTGGGATCCTTGGTATAGACGCCGAAGCTCACCAACGCGTCGATGAACTTGCCCAGACCGATGTACTTCTGGGTCCCCGTCGACGCGGCGGTGCACTTCTTCTCGCGGAAAGCCTGGAGGAAATCCCTGTCGACGTCCAGCGCCAGCACGTTGTTGCGGACCGTCAGATCAATCCGCCGTCCGATCTCGCCGGCAACCGTCACCTTGCTCGGGTCAATCGGGACCAGCCGGTTTCCTTCCGACTCTTCCGGCATGGCTTTGCCGACCAGCCCGACCAACAGCAGCAGCGCCAGCGACGTGAAGTGAACAACCGCGGTAACGCGGATTGCACTCTCAGCACGTGTTTTGAAATGGGTGCCACTGCTGGCTTGCCCAGCAGTGTTTTTCCCGGGAAATTCGCTTCGCACTGCTGGGCAAGCCAGCAGTGGCACCCTTGGAAGAGCTACACCATTTTCAAAACACGTTCTCAACGCTCCGGTTCTCATGTATCGCCTCGTTGCGCTAACGTCGTGGTCCGATATTCGAGAGAAAACTGGCCATCATCGCGCGGAACACGTCCGCGATTCGGTCGAATTCGCGGTCTTCAGCCTGGCAAAAAACCGTGTACGTCGCCCGGTCGGTCTGCACGCTGCGGATCCAAGCCGTGCTGATCAGGTCCAGGCAATAGAAACGGATATCCTGGCCGACGAGTTCGTGTCCTTCTATTTCTTCCTGGACTTCCTCGTTCTCCAGCTCTCCGTATTCTTCGTACATTGCCTTGACGGCCACATCGACGAGCTGGGCCGGGTCGGTCAGCCGGGGGTGGATCAAAAGGGTCCAGAACCCGCTCTCGGGACTGTTGACCGTCACAGATCGACAGTCCAACCGTGCAGCATCCTTGCTCACCGACCAATTCTCAGGGTATTGGAAGCGGACCCCCATCTCGGCAAATTCCGACGGCATCAGGCGGTTCCCCCTTTTTGAAGACGCAGCCACGACATTGTACTGTTGCACTGGCCGACTCGTGAACCCCGCCCGGTAGCCCGGCACGCCCGCAAATCCGCACATCAAATCGGGGTAGTGGCTGCCGTGTTGCTTTGTTAACATACGACGCTTGCCGATTGTCGGCCGAGTCTTCTCTCCGCACGTTGTCAGGATCAACCGCGGATCCCCTTGGCGTCGCGCGGCGACACTCACCGGTCCACCGCAGCGTCGGGCGAGGATGAGCAGTCCGTCTCGAACGATGGTTCTTTCGTGAAACTGGTAGCGAAACGACTTCCGCCGATCGTCGCACTGATGGGGCTGGCCACCTTGGCCTCAGGGTGTCGCCTGCCCGGCCGTGATGGACCGGTTTCGCCCTCCTTGGCCAAGTGCCGGGAGTATTCGCAACAGGGCGTCATCGCCCTGGAACAGGGCCACTGGGCCTCCGCCGAGTTGTTGCTTTCCAAGGCCGTCGGGAGTTGTCCCGACGACCCCGAGGCGCGGCGGCATTTTGCCGAGGCACTGTGGAATCGGGGCCGACCAGACGAAGCCCTCGCCCAGTTGGAACAGGCGGTCGCGCTGGCGCCGAAGGACGCGCTCTTGCGTGTTCGGGCAACCGAAATGCGACTGGGTTTGGGTCAGATCGAGCGAGCTCGACGCGAGATCGAAGTCGCGCTCGATATCGAGCCCGACATGGGGGCCGCAAGGGCCATGCGCGCTCGCGTGCTCCACGCGGCGGGCGATCCCACCGCAGCGCTGGCCGATTATCATCGTGCGCTTGTCTACGCCCCCGACGACCGCGATCTGCTGATCGAAACAGCCGAACTCTACCGCCAGCTGAACCGGCCCCAGAAGGCGCTCGCCTTGCTGCACCGTCTGGTCGACACCTATGGGCCGGGCGAAGAGCCGCAGAAGGTTGCCTACCTCGAAGGGTTAGCCTATGCGGCACTAGGCCGCTCGGACGAAGCGGCCGAAAGCTTCGCCTCGGCATTGGCTCGCGGCGCACCGACGCCCGAGCTATTCTATCAGTTGGCCGTGGTCCGGTCGCATACCGGGCGCTCCCGCGAGGCGGCCGCGGCCGCCGAAGCGGCCTTGCGGCTTAGGCCGGATCATGAACCCGCTCGCCGGTTGCTCGATCAATTGGGCATGGCACGACGCCGGCAGCGCCCGACCCGTCGCTATTGAGTCCTGCATAGCTAATGACAGTAGTTCCAAGTTCTATTGAGACCCAGCATTGTCATTCTGAGCGCAGCGAAGAATCTCCTTGATCATCGAGATCCTTCGCTGCGCTCAGGATGACCTGCCGCGGTATCAGCCAGCCG
>Ga0315543_1003930_pt1 | contig 12918 bp, 9 predicted proteins | sample SalMarSW160210MG_2_FD_203098 | JGI IMG/M metagenome (GOLD analysis project Ga0315543, IMG submission 203098) | Salt marsh sediment microbial communities from the Plum Island Ecosystem LTER, Massachusetts, United States - Salt Marsh Sediment SW1601-210 ...
TCGCCAGGTGCGCGACTTTGCCCGAGGAATCGGTCAATTGGCCAAGACCGACACGATCGACGCCGAGGTGTTGGCGCTGTTTGCGAAGCATGTTCAACCACGCTTATTGGAAAAAACGCCCAAAAAACAGGCTGAATTGGAGCAACCGGTAACGCGACGTCGGCGAGGTACTCAAGGACGACCGCTTCGATCATGTCGTGTTCCACGCGGAAGTGGCCGCAGCCACTTGGGGCACGAGAGCCCCAACGGCCGTACTCGGCGCAGATATAACCTGGAGCCAGGCCGTTTCTCTTATTGCCCGATTGTGCCCGCATGGGCTTGCCGCACCTTGAGCACACGAGAAAGCCCTTGAGCCACAGGTGGGCATTTTTCGGGGCACGGTAGGCGCGTTTCTTCGTGGCGGCCAGCTTCGTTTGTGCCTTCTTGAAAACCTCCGGGGCAATGACAGGCGGGAACTCGTCCTCGTCTGGTGATATCTGATCTGCCTTGTGGCGACGACGGGTCTTGCGATCGACGGCCCTCACCTGCCCGTCGCTGAATTCCATGAACCTGCCCGCACTTTCCTTGTTGTACGTCGGGCGGCCGATGTAGACTGGGTTTGCCAGCATGTGCTTAATGACGCTCTGGTGCCACAGGGGGCCGTAAACGGTCGAGACGCCCAGATCGTTCAGGCGCGAGGCGATCTGGCCGGCGCTGATCGATTCGGTGGTGAACCATTTGAAGACGAGCTTGACGTATTTGACCCGCTCGGCAACGATCGACGGGCGATATTTCAGGGTCTCGTGCAGGGCTTTTGGTGGCACGTTGCCCTTGCCATCGAACCGCTCCCGGCGTCCGCCAGGATAGACCTTGATCCGTTGCTCGTGGCCCTCGTAGACGCAACGCCACTGTTCCTTGTCCTGGGCGTCGAAGCAGACGATGTCATGCCATAAGGGACATGGCCACCCATGAAGTGCCCCTTACGAGCGAGAGTCACCTTGCTGGTGAGCACACGGCCGCCTTTCTCCTTCTGCTCCCGCGTGCTGGTCAAGGCCCCGATCGTGCTGGTCAGGACGGTGGCATCGTCATCGGCGTTGAGGTGCTTGCCGCTGGCATCCAGCAATCGGCAGTCATGGTCCCGAAGGATCGAAAAGAACTTGCCCATCTCGTAGGCGTCTTTGACGCCGAACCTGTCCAAGGCGGCCACGACGATGGTATCGACCTCTCCTGCCTGGACGGCCTTCAAGAGCCGCTGGAAATCCGGTCGCTTGTGGGCCTTGTCGCGGCTCTCGTGATCCTCGAACCAGTGGTCGATCTTGATGCCGGATCGCTCGATCGCTTCACGCTGGCGAAGAGTGTCTTGAGCGTCGGTCGAGCAGCGAAGGTAAGCAACAATCATGGCAATCCCCTTGGTGAGTATCCATTTTACCGTTGGGGGAGCGTGGTGCCAACGTCATTGGACAAGCACGCCCATCAAAACGCTGACGGAGGTTTTGCGTAGCACCGGGCCAGGGCATCCCCTTATCGGGTGTCTTTGGCTTCGACCAAGGCCCAACGAGCCGTCAGTAGCCAATGGCTCGTCGGCCGCGGTGCCGTGGGCTTGCCTCGCGGCTGTGCCAGGCGGCGAGGTGTTCAGGACCGTTAGCCTGCCGAGCAGGTCCCGCGTCGTGTAGCGCCGGCAGACAGCGCGACGGCGGTGGCCAGCAGGAAAGTCAAGCTGGACGGCTCGGGTATGGTGTAGAAATCAACGACGTCGCGCGACCCAGTCGTGTGACCTCCGATGAACGGGCCGTGGCCGCCCGCGAAGATGGCGATCGGGCCGGCGGTGGTGGCGGCCAGGGCGAAACGCGGCTCCGACAAAACCGTGGTGCTCCACTGGCCCGTCGTCGCGTCGTAGACGTCCACAACGTCTCCGCCACCCACGCCTCCGGCAAACAACGCCAGACTTCCAAGCGACGTGGCGCTCAGGTTGCTGCCTGGGTCGGACAAGCTGGCGGTGGACCACTGCCCCATTTCCGTGTCGTAGACGTCGACCGTCGCACTGAGGGTGGTCAGCCCGGAACCTCCCGCGAAGATGGCCAGATGACCCACTGTCGTGACGGCCAGTTCATCGCGGGCCTCCGACAAATGGCCGGCTGACCAGCTTCGGGTCTGGATGTCGTAGATATTCACGACGTCACTTCAGCCCGAGTGGAACAGTGCCTTGTTGCCCACGGTGGTCGCGACTGTCGTGCCGCCCGGCCCCAGTGGCAGCGTATCGGTCGACCACGTATCTGTCTCCACATCGTAGACATCCACTCGCTCACTGTAGTAGAAGCCACCGGCAAACAGTGCCTTATTGTCCACCGACGTGGCCGCGAGGTAGTATCGTGCCGAGGACAGTTGGTCCGTGGTAACCTGCTGGAAGAGGTTCTGTGCCGGCAAGGGAACGAGTGTTGAGACGCCGCCTTTCGCGTCTCTTGGCGAGGGGTCAGAAGAACTCCTTCAGCGGCAACACGTTACGTTTCGGCCACGTGTTTCGGCGCCACGGGTTCGGCTCTGACGTAGACTTGACTATCCTCCAAATCTGAGGAAGTGCTTTACGTTCATATCTACTCAAGCCCCCAGGCGGGTTCTATGGCAAGAGCAACTTCTCTGAAATCAAGCGCGGAGAAGAAGCCATCGATGTACAGATTCCGTTGGCCCCAGCCCTGCTCGAAAAGTCTAACGAAGCATCCCGTCCTTATCATCCAATCCACCGGCCGGAGAATCCCATGAAAACACTCTTCAACAAGACGGTCTGCATTCTTGCGATCCTTTTCCTTTGCATGTCGGTGATACCTGCGACTGCGCAGATGCCGGCATTCAAGAAACGGTCCACCTCGAAATGCATAGGCCAACACACGTTTACGGAAAAAGACCTCCTCGGGCTTTCCGCGTTCGCGTATCCTGAAGTGGCCAAAGAACTCCAACCAGATGGCAAAGGGTTCAGCCATTATGCCTGGAAGATGATTAGCCATCCGAATGTTGCACAGGGGGCCAACTTGGGGATTTCACTTCCTTCGGAGTTGGGATTCTCCTCTCGGTGGATGACCAAGCTCAACAATTCCTTTACGCAATTTGGGGCGGTGGTCATCCTGGGCCAGCTTGCCGTGGATCTCTACGATGACAACCCCCTGCTGCAGATCAATTTGGCCAAGAGCACGGCCTATGCGACTAGTCTCTCCAAGAGGTTTTCCCAATCTATGAGAATCTCCAGCATTGCCGTCCAGGTGATTGACTACGCTTTGAATGAACTGGGAAAAACCGCCACCCAAGGACAAAAACAACTCTGGTACCAAGCCTATGAGGATTACTTCGACACGCAATACGGCTACAAGGTCAAGGACATGAAGAACTGGGATCGCTTGATCGCCGAAAACCATGGCGATTTCAGCCAAGCCCTCAAGAATATGCACAAGAAATTCTGGGGCGATCCCTTCCGTGACTCCTTCAAAAAGCAAAAGTACATGTGGGGTAATGCAGAACCCAGTGATGCCGTGAAGGAAGAGGTCCGCATCGAGTATTTGCGGGGAATGCTCCCCGTATTGACCAACTACTATCGAGTCCAGCGGAACAAGGCGCAGAGTGAAGCTGTCCGAGAATTGAATTCGGTTTATAACGAAATCTACCAGCAGTTGAGCAAAGAAATCAGTTTCAGCGGGAAGGTAACGACAGCGTCTGGGCGTCCGTTGGCGAATGTGGCCGTCAGCCTGTTTGGAATCCAGCCGGTCTTCACCAATGCCAAGGGAGAGTACAGAACTACTTTTCGCATGTGCGAACTCATCCCCGAGCTGAAGCAATCCAATAATAAGATTCGGGCTGCCGCCTATTATACCCCGGACCCCACCCTCCCACCCCGCGTGAAAAAACTCACCCGAAATCTGGGAGTTGGATTTGTTACGAAAGATGAGGTGGATCCGTTTCAAGATAGACTCGATTTTGTTTTTACCACGGATGACTGGGTGGAATTGAATATCCATCCGCAAAATGTGGAGTTGGAGGGAGGCGCCCAAACCAACCTGACGGCTACTTGCCTGCGGGATGACGGCAAAACGCTGGATGTGACCCACGAAGTCGAGTGGAAATCAGACAATGATTCGATCGCCGAGGTGGCGGGCGGCCAGCTCACCGCCAAGCAAACGAACAAGCAAACGAAGGGGTCTGCAAACACTGCAAACATCGTCGCGTTCAGCAAAAAGCCCGGACGAAATCTCACCTCAAAGCCTTGTCGCGTGTTTGTGAACTATCGGCGGGAAGTGGAACGGCTGACGATTCAGCCCGATCATTTGGAATTGAAATCCAACGACCAGGCTCCGATCAAGGCCCTTGCCCTCTTCAACGACGGAAGCACAAAAACGGTAACGATTGATCCGGAATGCAAGTGGTCCTCCACGCCGCCAGCCCTTCAGGTGACCCCCCAAGGAAACGTACAATCAGGAAAGGCCGTTTGGGGCGCTCCGGACCATACACTCAAAGCCTCCTACACCTTTCGAGAAAAGACGGTTTTCTCAAGCATTCCCGTTCGCTTGCTTTCCTCAGAACAAGTTCATGAACTGAAAATCAATAAACCCGAAGTGGTGATGGGACTGAATGAAAACGTGGGCTTGCGGGTCACAGCCTTGATTGGAAAAGGGCCCACGACTTTTCCCCGCGATGTAACGACGCAGGTTGTCTGGAAAGTGAGCGACAAATCGATTATTACACAAACGGCTCAAGGCGTGATTGTCAGTGGCAGCAAAGAAGGACGGTGCGGAGTGCAGGCAGAGTATCGTCAGTCTGGCGGGCCCGCTCTACGAGCGCTGTGCAATGTAACGGTTGTGGACAAGAACCGCCCGCTGCCGGTTCCCGACTTCTCCATTGACCCCAAAGACGATCCGCTCCCGGTCGGCCAGTCGGTGACCTTCCGCAGCAAGCTCTCCCCATCGCAAAGCCAGTTGGAGCTTATCTGGTACGTGGATGGGAAGGAAATCCCGGACCGCAGTGAAATTACCCATGTCTTTACCTCTCGGGGAACCTATTCGGTCCGCTTATTCGTCCGAGACCGAATCACGGGAAAGAACGATTCGGTCGCCAAGAATATTCATGTCCAAGACCAGCCCGAGTTGGAGGCCGCCATCGGGTTCAGCCCGAAGGCCAACGTCTACGAGATCGGCGCGACCGTTGGCTTCATCGCCAAGACGAAGAACGCCAAGGGCGTCATGGAATACCGTTGGTATGTCAACGACGAGTACGTAGGCAGCGGTCCGACAGGCGTGGAACACAGCTTCACGGCAGCCGGCCAGTACGAGGTAAAGCTCGGTCTTCGCATGGGCAGCAATTTTGATGAAGTGAAAAAAACCCGCGCGCTGAATGTCGGGAAGGCCAAGATTGGGACGCTGGGGCGGTGGCGCAATCGGTTTGAAGCTAGCGGGGCGCCTGAGAACCTTGTTATCCGCAGCAGCTACTGGATTGGAGGTTCCGGGAAATGGTCGAAGCCGACCACGTTCAACGGAGGTTCCATTGGCCCCGTGGAAAACTACATTCTGTATACGGGCGAGCAAGCGAACGGCTGCAACACGGGCTATCTCGTTTATGCGCCCCGGAACGAGAATCGTCTTCAGTTCAAGATCTTCCACTTCCGCTGGCCAGAGAATCCGAAAATCGGACCGATGCCGCACGCGATCGTTCATTACTCCGGCCTATTGCCACGGCATAGTGGAAAGACGCCGATCCCTGACAGCATCCGCTTTGTGAGAAAGGCTTCTCGCTTGTGCGACGTCGAGTGGCGAACCGAAGACGGCAGTGTCTGCAGCGCACGGATATCAAGAATCAAGCAAAGCAAGGACGTCCAATACAGCGGCGTTGACGACTTGGGCTGCAAGAAAGGTCCGGCAGACCATACGGGCATTCGTAAAGATCAGCATGTTATTCGCTTCGGGCCGGCCGCGGACGCTTATGTCTATGCCTATGCCTACCGCAACTGGAACAGAAGCAACCGGGGGGCGTACGATATCCTGAGTGCCGGTTGGCACCCTCTCGGCGGCGAAAGCAGGGCATACCTGAAGTTTGATCTTTCCGGAGTGGACGCCCGGACAATGAACAAGGCAATACTGCGTTTGTACCACTATCACACGGGGGGTGGCCCCACGCTGAGGCTTGGCGTTCACAAGGTGACCGGCAAATGGATCGAAGGCCGGGGAACCTACCATTCGGGTCAGGTCGAGAAACCCGCCGCGCATGGTGAGATAACCTGGATCGCCCAGCCACCCTTCGAAAAGTCAACCGTGGCCTCATTCAGCCCCGGTGCGGGCACAAATAAGTACGTCGACGTGGATATTACGAAATTGGTCAAGGCTTGGCTCTCCGGGCAACCGAATTACGGCCTGGTGATTACCCCGATGGGCACGCTTAGCCGCAGCACGCGGGTATCTGCCTATGGCTTTTTCTCCCGGGAACGTGCAGACAAAACGAAGCGTCCCGTCCTTATTATCAAATCTATCGGCGGGACAGACAACCCTGACGTACCTGCCCCCGTCGAATCTGTCCGGTGAACTCACCATGCTTGAGCGGTATGTCGATCACTATATTGCAAAGTATGAGACGACCATCGCTCCCATAAGAAAGCTGATTGCCGAACAGAATGTGCTGTTCACGGACGACGCGAAGGTAATCCAGCGAGCGAAGAAGAACATCGATACGATGACGGATGCGAGTGCTACAAGCCGGGCTCTCGCAAGCACTCGCGTGGCTCGCTGAGCATGGCACACAGGGGACGGAACACGGGCGGTTCGCAGTTCATCATCACGCTCAATCCCGTGCCGGGCCTCGACGGGAGACATACTGCCTTTGGCCAAGTTGTCGAAGGCATGGACGTCGTGCCAAGCATCCGAAAAGGGGACACCATCATCGAGGCCAAGGTGCTCCGCAAGCGCCCACACCGATACGTGCCGAAGAAGATGGGCCAATAGCGCCGTGACGTGCTGGTTGGAAAAACCACAGAGAAAGGCAGGTCAAAGGGCAAGCAATGGTGGTGTGCGATGGTTACCCCTAGGCAAGTTCATGTCGGCTATTGGCAGTTGAACGCAGTGGAAGGAGTTGGAGATGAAGCTGATTCTCAGACGAATGGCCATGGCGTTGCTTGTTTCGTTTGGAATTGTGGCATTGTTGGTGCCCTTTGAGTTCTCCGGAACACAAGGGGTTGGCCATCGCGCGGTCGTCCATTTGGATTTCCTGGGATATGCGGACGATCCGGATTCTCCGATTTCAGACTTGGCAACAGCGCCTCGCATTTCGGAAGCGGATATGGCAACATTTCCCATGGTTCAGAAAACAATAGCCAACTTGATCCCACCTTCCCCGCCTGAGCCGGAGGCAACCTTGACCAGCGATGGTATTCGGAGGAAGTCGCTGAACAAAGCAATGCGCGCTGTACGAATTCCGTTTTTCGTTCGTGTTGACCAGAAAGTGGCCGATGCTTTTGCTAAGAAGTTTTTCGGTGAAAGCCAGTCGGAGTTTGCCTTCGTCTATCGGGGGCATCTCCTCCGGGTTCACTACGATAGCGCGGAATTGATGAAAACGCTTTCAACCACAAAGCGCGGCGAGGATTCCGAAAAGTCGTTCGGCCCGGTGACGCTTCGATGCGAGACTCCGGTCAAAGTCTTCCCAGCGGATATGGGGACGCCACTGACCGCGGACGCGTTAGCGAAATGGCCGGCTCTTCAAGAGGCGTTAGAGAAACCATTTGCGGGGGGCAATCGACGCAATGGGGGAAAAAGACCCGTTCCCTTGTCGGATTGGACAAAGACGATGGGATCGATTGACGGCCCCACGTGCATCGCTTACAAGGGGCAGCTCTTCAGCGCGGAACCAGGATATGATCGCTATCAGAACAACACAATGGCCGTGATTCAGGCAAATCAGATTCGCATTCTCGGCGCGATGGTCCTTGTCTTGGGCCTGATCGCCGGACGCGGTCTATACCGTCAGACGTTGACCCCGGGCATTTCCATTTGCTCCCCCGCCACGGTATTGGCTATGGACGCCATCTTCGTCGTGTTCCTCGGCCTGTGTTGGGTTCCGATGACGGATTTCCTCTTGGTGCGTATTGTCGGCTCGGAACCGTTGGTCGGTGAAGCACAGTTCTACGGCATGGCTTTCATATGCGCGATTCTGGTGACGCTGATCCTGGGCTGGTATATCACGGCGATGTCCGTCCAGCGCGTCATCGTCGATGCCGATGGCATACAAGTCCGGTCGAACCTGAGCGATGAGTCTTTCCCGTGGGATAAACTGACCGAGATCCGAACATCAGACTTTTACGTGCCCGTCGGGCGCGTTGGGATGCTGCTTCCCCGTCGTGCAGCGCGCGTTCTGCGACTTGAGGGAGATGGCCGATCAGCAACGATCCTCGACCCTGCGACAAAAGGGGGCAAACATCGCATCATTAGTGCAATGCTGCAGCACGCGCCAGAGACATTGCACAAGAGGATCCAAGAAGCCGGTGAGAACTGGTTGAAGTAAGTCGCGTCGAGAAGGGGATGCTCCCCGATCTGCCAAGTAACCACCGGCCGGCGGCTTTCGCCGTTCTTGTTGCCAGCAGAGCTTCTGGTGGTCACGCCAACGGCTGATTTTCCCGTTTTCCCATACGTTTCTTCGGATGGCCGAGAAAACCACCCCTTTTCGACAAGCCACCGGGATCGCCACAATTCCCATGGGTTCCTTTCAACTTGGGTCCGGCGGACACATCCGGGGCGAGACTTTCATGGGGCGCGCTGAGAACCCTACGTCTGATGACCACCTTGGATGTCCACCGCATCGGGCCGGCCGGCCATGACGTTCTTGGCCGACGTCTGATTTCGCTTGTGCTCTCACATGCCGAAGCCACTGGCTCCGTGCGCGGATTCCCATTTGGCCCAGCTTTTGGTACAATCCCGGCCAGAGCGCCGCAGCAAGCGACTTCCCGCCCAGGAAGTCATGAGAGCGAACCTGTTGTCATGCCTCGATGCTGAAGGGTGGGGCAGCCTGATAGAGAGCCTTCACCGTAGGCAGGCCAGGGTGTTTGAGTACGATTTGCGAGAACGCCAGCATCACACGTCGGGCATCTGCCAATGCGCGGTGGCTCTCAGACCCCGCACACCCAAGATGGATTGTCAGATTGTCCAGACTGTAGCTGGGGAGTCCTTGGATGGAACGTCGGGCCAGGCTCAGCGTATCGACGACAGGCCGTTTGGGAAGGCCAACGGCCGCCTTGATCAAGGCTTGCCGCAGGAAGCTGATGTCGAACGCGGCATTGTGTGCCAACAGGATCGTGTCGGGGTCACCGAGGAACTCCAGGAACTGAGGCAAAACGTCGCACAGGCGTGGCTTCCCTCTCACCATCACGTCCGTGATGCCATGGACTCGCATTGCGGCCCGTGGAATGGGACATCCCGGGTCGACAAGCTGTTCGATCTGGGCAAGCTCCCCGTCGCCAAGGCGGAAACGTATGGCCCCAAGTTCCACGATTTCACATGCGGTCGGAGAGAACCCAGTGGTCTCCAGGTCAAATGCAACGAACTCGACCCCCGAGAGCAGGCGGCTGGTTGCCTTCGATGGAGATTGTCGTGCGACGATTCTGGGCGAAACGCGAGGTATGTCGTTCCCGGCGAGGAGACTATCGATCAATCGGCAAGCACCACTCACGTCGACGGCATCTCGTGCCAATGACTCGACCAACAGGTCATCGGAAAGATACTCGTCGAATTTCCGCAACCGTTTCTGGCGGATTTCTGCTGCCAATTCGCGTGCGTTCGGAGGTGATGCCGATAGCCGTCCATAGCGAGCCAGGACATCCCCTGCATTCGATCTGAAGTGGATGGCGATGTCCTGGTCACTGGGTTCAAGACCAGCCAACTCGGCCATCAAACACAGGGTGCGTTGAATGATGGTGCCCGTCCATGTGAACCACAGGCACCCTTCCTTGCCCAGAGCGATGAGGGCCTGGTCAGAAAGATCACTCGTCCGGGCTGTCTGTCGGGCCTGTTGCAGAAGTTCTGCGGCCGTTTCGTTGAGGTAGAGCAACTCCTTGTTGCCAAGTAACACCTCGCGCATCATTTGGCGCGTTCTCGGATGAATCTCGCCGACCGTGCCTAAGAACCGTGGTGCTTTGCGACCTCGGGCAGGAACAACCAGGATCTCACACCGATCATGATCTATGCTCACCACTTCCCAACGTCGCGCCGCAAGAATCAGGTGGTCGTGTTCCCTGGGGAGCGCAAGAGACGGCAAACGCCCTATCGGTTGTGTCTTGAAGACGACTGCATACTCCACCGGTGTGGCAAATGCACTGTAGAAGCTGTAATGGCCCACAACGCACTCGCCATCGGGCGCCAAGATCAAATCGCCGGTAGGCATTTGCTCGATAAGTCGGTTCGCGGCAAGGCTTCTCAGAACCCCGACGAACATGGATTGCTCGATCTTGCGAAAGGCACCGTGCGGGACCAGTTGCGCACATAGCTGATCGGCGCGAATGCCACCGGTCTGCGCCAAGACACTGAGAATCTGCTGGGGCAATGTACTCAGGTCACAGGTGCTTGCGCGTGGTGGTTCTACCCAGTCCTGCAACATCAGTTCTGTATTGGCGATTGCTCGCAGCAAGCCCGGATACAGGTGATCCACGAGTCGGGAGTTCGCATCGGTTTCATGTTCGATGACGAAGACCCGCATCACCTGTGGCTCACCCTCTCCCCGACCGCTACGTCCCAGACGCTGCACAAGAGAAATGACAGACCATGGAGGACCGATTTGGCCAATTGCGCCGACGTTGCCGATGTCGATTCCCAATTCGAGCGTCGACGAGCACAACGTCGTGTGCGGTCGGTTGCTCCGCATGGCCTTCTCGGCATGTTCACGGATGTCCTGGCTCAAGGAGCCATGATGCACCAGGAATTCGGGTGGCGTGCCGATTCGCCGACAGTATTCGTTCAGCGAATCGGCATAGTGCTCAACGTCTTCCCTGCTATTGGCAAAGACAAGGCTCGTTGTACCAGAAAACGCCCGGTGCATATCGCCGATGATGCCGGATGGAAGGTCTCCGTCGCCGTTGTCCTTCTCTGGATCACCGTCGTCGGACCTGCGCCGCTGCGGGCGAGGCATAACGTATCCATGCAGTCGGTAAAGAATTCTCTTCTGCTCACCTGGATCGTGAATGTGATGCGTTCGTCCTGGTTGGTCTGGCCTCAACCAGTTGCCGTATTCCTTGATCGCATCCCCCAGTGTCGCGGAGAGAGCGACGATTCTGAAGTCATGGTTGATGACGTGTTGCAGACGAAAGAGCAGGCTCCTCAGGTGGGTTCCTCGCTCACAGCCAACAAACGCATGTACTTCGTCAATGACCACGAACTGAAGGCGCTCGAACACCCGTGATAGGGAGGTGCTGTGGTTGACGAAAAGCGATTCGATCGACTCCGGTGTGATCAGAAGTACGCCAGAGGGCTTTTTCAGCAGGGCCTGCTTCTTGCCGGCGTCAACATCACCGTGCCAGCGATGCACCATGATCTCTGCCCGGCGACACAAGTCTTCGAGACGCCGGAATTGATCGTTGATAAGCGCCTTGAGGGGACCCACGTAGATCGCTTGGATCGACGGCTTCGGGTCTGCGTAGATCAACGAGAGGATCGGCAGGAATGCGGCTTCGGTCTTGCCGCCGGCCGTTCGGGCGGAGATCACGAGGTCACGGTCGCGCTCGATGATTTCGTGAATCGCTTCGACCTGGATTGGCCGAAGGTCCTTCCAATCGATATCCCACAGGATGTGTTGGATCGGTTGGGCCAGCAGATTGAAGGCGTCGTGCGACATCAGAGCTTGAATTCGGTCAGGTCGTCAGAACGAGCCGGGAACGATGACTTGTCGGGGCTTGCCTTCCGGGCGAGCCGTCCGTCGCCGTGCAGCAAGGTCTTCCACTCCAACGACTTGTCCTGGGCAAGCATGTTCAGGAGGCTCACGAAGTCCTTGACCGTATCGCGGGGCGTCTGGAAGTATGCAGCCCCCATTCGTTCATTGCAGTCCTTAAGGTAACCAACAATCCCTTCGTCTGGAATGGCATATTGCGCGTGGTCACCACCGGCGTGTACATGACGTATGTTGGTCAACAAGACATAGCAATCCTCAGGACTCAGGTTCTGGAGTTTCATGACGGGAGAAGAGTAGTCCCACCGGTCTTCCAATGCAAAACGGTTAGGCGCAAGACGGGTGGCCAATGCCTCGTAGCTGTTGAGGCCTCGTCGCCGATCCTCCAGACATTCGTCGGTACCAGCGAAAAGAAACGCCAATCCTTGAGTGCGCCCCTGAAGACAGTCATTGATGATCCTCAGAAGGGCCTCGTAATTCCTGTTGCGCGCAGACGTGTTGGCTAAACGATGAGACAACACGACCAATTCGTCGATGTTCACCAAGAGCCCGGCGTAGCCGGTGATGCGGACAAATGCCGCAAGAAGCTTCAGATAGTCATAGAATGCTGCATCATCGATGATCGTCCGCACCCCCAGTGCCTAGCGTGCCTCCGTCTTCGTCGAGTATTCGGCCCGTAGCCAACGTAGGGCGCTGTCGGTCAATTCCTCGTTCTGCCCTAGGTAGCCTTCATAGTACTTCGTCAAGACCGTGGTGAAATCGAAGCCACTCACCAGATCCTGGAGCGGATGGAGTGCCTTGGCCAGATGATTCTTGACGTCTTCTTCGGTGCCGCCTCTAGTGCGGATAGAGTGGTCAATGTCTCCTATCCAGCGCTCGACAAGATTTGGCAGGGCACCGCCCTCCGGGCGCGACCGTGTTGAGAGGTTTCTCATCAGTTCGCTGAAGAGAGAACGAGCCTGACCACCAGAACCACACAACCGACGGTCCGTGGTAATATCCGCCTGGATTACCACGAACTTCTGCTTCAGGGCAACTGTGCGAACCAGGTTT
>Ga0315543_1003934_pt1 | contig 12916 bp, 8 predicted proteins | sample SalMarSW160210MG_2_FD_203098 | JGI IMG/M metagenome (GOLD analysis project Ga0315543, IMG submission 203098) | Salt marsh sediment microbial communities from the Plum Island Ecosystem LTER, Massachusetts, United States - Salt Marsh Sediment SW1601-210 ...
TCTTGTACTGCTGTGCTGCTGTGCACTGTGTTTTGCCGACAGGATTGTCCTGAAAGAAGGTCAGATTATAACCGGCAGGATACTCGTGGAAAAGCAAACGCAGTTGTACGTCGATATCGGCATAACGGTCCTGACAATTCCAAAGGACAAGATACTCGAATACAAGTACGGTGAGACTACCGAAGCCGAGGATGCCGACGCCAATGATGTGAGCATCGAAGCCGCCTCGCAGCCTGTCGAAAATACGTCTAATCGGCTCTACAAAACCGCCAAGCTTAAAAAGACAACGATTGAGAAATGCGTGGACACAGTCTCCGAGGCGGTTGTAAAAATCTCGTCTCCGGGCGGTTCAGGTTCCGGCTTCTTCATTAACGAAGATGGATTTCTGATAACCAACTATCACGTAATAGAAAAGGAAACCAGGATCGAAGTTACAGTGTTCCGGAAAGCGAAAAACGGGTTTGAAACAAAAAAATTCAAAAAGGTAAAAATAGAAGCCATCAATCCCTTTGTTGACCTGGCTCTGCTGAAGGTCGAGGACCTCGGCGATACGAAGGTCCCGTTCGTTTATCTCGGTGATATCACCCGTATCAAAGCGGGCGAAGAAGTTTTTGCAATCGGCAACCCGATGGGGCTCGAAAGAACCGTCACCAACGGCGTCATCAGCACGAAAAACAGGGCCTTCGAAGGGCTTCTCTATATACAAACCAACGCCGATATCAATCCGGGCAACTCCGGCGGCCCGCTGTTCAATCTGGCCGGCGAGGTCATCGGCGTGACCAATATGGGATATATCTTTCTCGGCGGACTCGGCTTTGCCATCCCGGTCAACTACGTCAAACATTTCATAGAAAACCGCGATGCTTTCGCCTACGACAAAGATAATCCAAACTCCGGCTACAAATACATACAGCCCGACCGAAGACGAAACAAAGCCAGGCCGGATTTCCTGAAGAAAAAGGATTGAGCCGAATTTGTATTCTGGTGCGAATTTTCGCCCCGCCTGCATAGAGTTTGAGATCGATGATGATATTGCGTATAAAAATGCTACATTGGACTAAGACGATTTCTGATTAGTAACTGTGCTCGCTTGGGTCATCTCGAGCGAAGCGCAGCGGAGTCGAGAGATCTGGTTACTGTACATGGATTAGTTTCGTATACCAGATTTCTCCGCTTCTGGCCACTTCGTGGCCCTCCGGTCGAGATGACAAAAGTGTACAATTTAATCGTACTTGGTATAAGAAGCCAATTATGTTCGGCGAGATCTTGCAACTTCTCATTCGCCGACGGCCATGTCGAGCACTGGCGGTGGGCCAGGCCGAAAATCTTCACCGAGTTAGGCCGACTCGTCGGGCAGGATGGCGAAATCCCAGACTTCCAAAGAGTTCAGCGAGGCGTCAAATCCGCTACACAATGAACTGCCCGGCAGGATTTAAGCCGGAGCATGATTACTGAATATCCTTCATTTCTGAACCGATACTTCTTCGCCTATATTTTCGATATTCTGATGATAGGATATTTTCAAGCCGCTGTTATCGGCACGCACCCACCTGACTGTCAATCCCGGATCTTCGCTCTCGGGCCATTGTTTCTGAGACCATGTTTCATCCGTCACTCTAACATGATAAAGCGGAACAAATAATCGGGACCATACCGGCACATACCAGTTCAGATGAAGATGGCCCGCATAATTCGTATCTACGTTGTCCTTATAGCCGTTGAGGAAGCTCTTTATCGTGTCCATATCGCTTTCTGAATAAACAAACCGGTCTGCAAATTTAAATCCGGTGTTAAACATCCCGATATGCGTCATAATGACTATGTTCTCCTTTTTAGGCTTGGGGCATCGTTCGATATCATTTTTGAACCAGGGCCAGCTACCGCCTGCGAAATCATGAAGCTCGCCGCCCTGGCCGCCGGCCTTCCTGGTATTGAAATCGGGACACACGAAGTGACAGCCCTTATAATCGAAGGAGAAATTCTGAAGATACTTACCCGCAATGGGAACAGGGGCTTTTCGCCAATTGTCGAGAACCCGAGACAGGGTATTAAAGTGCGGCCCGAAAACCTCCTGAAACTCCTTCTCACACCCGGCCTGGATTTCGTTATCACCTATGACGGGAATATAAGTAATTCCGTTATTACTGAGACGGCTGAGTATTTTCTTTGCAATCCCGAGATTTCGATTTCTTCGGGAGCCGCCCCATGCGATATCTCCCAATACGAAAGTCAGTTCGATATCTTTACTTTCCTTATTGTCGATGATCCAGTCAACCGCAGTCTCGAACTTTGCCCTGTGATCCGGATTTCCATCAATATGCGGATCCGCGATGATTGCAAATGAAAACGTCTCGCCATACGCCGGGGCAGCAGCCGAAACAACCACGCATAACAGCAGCAGTGCAAGGTGCTTCGAAAACCACGTTTTTTTATCCACCGTAGGGACGATTAAGGTCTCCGGCACTGTTCTCAGCCCTCATCTATACTATAGTAATACAGTTATTTTAATTGGCGATTGCTGTTGATAATAACATACCCGGCTTCGATATGCAGATAAAAAGATTGAATTTCAAGATGGATGTGGTATTATTCGAGTCAAGGAAAAGTGAACAAAATGAAAATGCCGGCATAGCCGTGAAAATTTATCGGCTCAGCGAATAGACAGGGAGTATTATGAGTAAAGAATTATCATCACACAATCCTGAAAGCGTATCGATTGTTTTATGCGGGCAGGCGGGTCAGGGCATCCAGACGGTCGAGTACCTCCTGACGCGAGTCTTCAAACTCGCCGGTTATAACGTATTCGCTACAAAAGAGTACATGTCTCGCATTCGCGGGGGAATGAACTCAACCAGCATCCGGATAGGCTCGGGGCCGGTCCGCGCCGCCGTCAGCTCGATCGATATTCTTGTTCCTCTGAACAAAGGCGCCTTGCGGCACGTCGAGCACAATATCTCCGCCCGGACGATTATTCTCGCGGACAAAGAAATGATCGGCGAGGATATCACACAAGGCAAGCACAAGATTGTCGATGTTCCCTTTACCGGGACGGCAGCGGAAATCGGCGATAAGATTTATTCCAATGTCGTTGCCGTAGGGGCCATTGCCGGTATTTTCGGAGTCGAACTGAAAATGGCGGGCAAATACGTCGAAAAGTTTTTCTCCGGCAAGTCCAAAGACATAGTACAAAAAAATCTCGCCGCGTTGAAGAAGGGTTTCGAGTTTGGTGTTGGCATTAAAAAGTCCTCTAAAATTAATTTAAATATCGTCGGCGACGCCGGTGTTGAAGACCAGGCTCTCTTAAGCGGCGGCGAAGCGGTGGCCCTTGGAGCCATCGCCGGAGGCTGCAATTTCATCGCCTCCTACCCAATGTCACCTTCGACGAGCGTGCTGGCGTTTCTCGCTAAGCACGCCAAAACTTTCGATATCATCGCCGAGCAGGCCGAAGATGAGATAGCCGCGATTAACATGGGGCTCGGAGCGTGGTACGCCGGAGCGCGAGCGATGGCGACAACCTCCGGCGGCGGTTTTGCCCTGATGACCGAGGGCGTGAGCCTGGCCGGCATAATGGAGAGCCCGATGGTGGTACACCTGGCCCAGAGGCCCGGCCCGGCCACAGGGCTGCCCACGCGGACCGAACAGGGCGACCTGGAGCTTGCTCTTTATGCCGGGCACGGCGAGTTCCCGCGAATGATTTTCGCGCCCGGAAAAATCGAAGATGCCTTCAGCCTAACGCAGAGAGCATTCAACCTGGCGGACAAATACCAAGTGCCGGTCTTTATTCTCACCGACCAGTATTTCATGGATTCATACTACAATACCACTGCTCCCGGTTTGTCGAAGTTGAAAATTGAAAAACATATCACCCGAACGAAAAAAGACTACCGCAGATATGAATTCGCAAAGAGCGGCGTCTCACCGAGGGGCGTGCCCGGTTTCGGGACCGGATTAATCGCCGCTGACAGCGACGAGCACGACACGGAGGGACATATCACCGAGGATCTCGACCTGAGAATCAGGATGGTCGATAAAAGGCTAAAGAAAGGTGAACTGCTTAAAAAAGAAAACATCCCGCCGGAACTGACCGGAGCGAAGAATTATAAAAACCTGATAGTCTGCTGGGGCTCGACGCAAAACATCGCAGAAGAAGCCGTGCGAAAGCTCGGCAGAAAAGACGTGGCGCTGCTGCATTTCAAACAGGTCTATCCGCTGCCGGACCAGACCGCCGGTTATCTGCAAAAAGCTGAAAGGACAATCATCGTCGAGAACAACGCCACCTCTCAATTTGCCAAACTGATAAAACTCCAAACGGGAATCGACTTCGATGAGAAGATTCTCAAATATAACGGCCTGAGTTTTTTCGTCGAAGAGTTGGCCGAAAAGTTGAAAGAAGCATTAAATTAGGAACGAAGTTGTGGATACTAAAGTTTTCGATATGAACGATATTGACATTGCCTGGTGCCCGGGTTGCGGCAATTTTCCCATACTCAAGACGCTGAAACGAGTCCTGGCCGAACTGCAAATAAAACCGACGGACCTTGTGCTTGTTTCCGGGATCGGCCAGGCGGCTAAGATTCCCCATTACTTAAAGACGAACGTCTTCAACGGTCTGCACGGCCGGGCCCTTCCCGCGGCAACGGCGATTAAGGCCGCCAATCCGGCACTGACCGTGATCGCCGAAAGCGGCGACGGCGATATGTACGGCGAGGGCGGCAACCACTTCATCCACACGATACGCCGGAACCCGAACATCACCAATATCGTTCACAACAACATGGTCTACGGCCTGACCAAAGGCCAGGCGTCACCAACCAGCCAGAAAGGCTTTGTCACTCCCGTCCAGGTCGGCGGCGTGTTCCTCGAACCGTTCAATCCGCTGGCCGTGGCCATCGCCCTGGACGCGAGTTTCGTCGCAAGGGCCTTCGCCGGTGACATCGAGCAGACGACGGATATCCTGAAAAAAGCAATCGAGCATAACGGCTACGCCCTGGTCGATATATTTCAGCCCTGCGTGACATTCAACAGGGTCAATACGATTCAGTGGTTCAAGGAGCATACGTACAATCTCGAAGACCACGATCCGTCGGACAGGCAGAAGGCTTTCGAGAAGGCTACCGAAACCGAAAAGCTGCCGCTCGGCATTTTCTATCAGAGTTCTCAAAAGCCCTCCTTCGAAGAAAATGTCGGAATCTACGAAGAAAAACAAACCCCGCTGTATGAACGTGACCTCGATAAGAAGGAATTGAAAAATCTGATAGAAACATATAAAATGCGGCTTTAGACTTACGGCCGGAATAACAGTCGAACATTAATCCTGGAAGGAGTTATCAATGAACGTGGAAAAAATAGTAGAGATACTGGGCAAAGACAGCGATTATCTGCTCGGCTTTAAAACGCCCAAGGTGAAAAAGGACCAGCTTCATGTCCCCGGGCCCGACTGGATTGACAGAATCATGGCTCTATCCGACCGGCCGAATCCGGTGCTGAGGAATATGCAGCTCCTGTTCAATACGGGAAGGCTCGCCGGCACTGGTTATCTTTCAGTCCTGCCCGTGGACCAGGGCATCGAGCATTCCGCCGGGGCTTCGTTTACACCGAATCCGATTTATTTCGACGGCGAGAATATCGTCAAGCTGGCTCTCGAAGCCGGCTGTAACGCCGTAGCTTCGACCGCCGGAGTGCTTGGGAGTGTATCGAGGAAGTACGCCCACAAGATACCTTTCATCGTCAAACTCAACCACAACGAATTGCTCAGCTATCCGAACACCTTTGACCAGATCCTGTTTGCCAATGTCAAACAGGCCTTCGATATGGGTGCCGTCGCGGTCGGGGCGACGGTTTACTTCGGCTCAGCCGAGAGCGGCCGGCAGATCAAAGAAATCAGCGAGGTCTTTCATAAAGCCCATGAGCTCGGGATGGTAACTGTTCTCTGGTGCTACCTGCGTAACAAGGCGTTCAAAATCGAAGGTGTGGATTATCACCTCAGCTCGGACATGACCGGACAGGCCAACCACCTCGGCGCAACCATGCAGGCCGACATCATAAAGCAGAAGCAGCCCGTCTGCGACGGCGGCTATAAGGCGTTGAACAAACAGGGAAGCTTCGGGAAGTTCAGCGAGAAAATGTACACGCAGCTAAATTCCGAGCACCCCATCGATTTGACAAGATATCAGGTGGTGAACAATTACATGGGCAGAATCGGATTGATCAACTCGGGAGGGGCTTCCGGCAAGGACGACCTGGCACAAGTTGTAAAAACCGCCGTGATTAATAAAAGGGCCGGCGGAATAGGCCTGATAACCGGCAGAAAAGCTTTCCAGAAGCCGATGAAAAAAGGTATAGAACTTTTCCACGCCATTCAGGACGTTTATTTGTGCAAGGAAGTTGCTGTTGCGTAAGATACGACATATGCCCGGTCTCGGCACTCTCTTTGTCAAGGCTTTCAAGGATCATAGTGAGAAATAAGAATTAAACACTATTCGTTGCACGCTATACGCAATATGCCATCCGAGCCAGAGGAAAGAACTCTGTGGGGAGTCACGGAGATTTTTCCGGAAAAAGCCCGCCTTTTCGCAGTTCCGGTCGTAGAATAAGTAACATATTCGTATTTCGTATGTAGTATGTCGCAAGGGAAATTGAGAATTTGGAATTTAGAAATATAGAAGTAAAAGGCAAAAATGAGAGTAAATCCGGTGTTAATTCGTGCTTAATTTGAAAAAACAAACCCAATTTTGGAAAGGCTGAAATTGACATATGCTTTTATATGAAAGGGATTTATGGAGCTTTTTCCGCTTTGAAGGCAGCGAAAAAACAAAGCCAATCAAAGCCAATTTCAAGAACTTTTGGCCTCCGGACGGCCTGAAGATTGAATCTTTTGGGTGATTTGATATTCTAATGGAAAACCGGCTCGGATTAACTCGAAAGGATGATAAATGAAGAAATATGGAATTTTAGTTGGATTGGCATGTATTTTCGGCGGGATCGTCACGGCTTTTGGTGCGGATGTATCGGACGAGCTTAAACCGGATGCGATTGAGGCGAGGATTTGGGAGCATCGGATGGGAGAGCTTCTCGTAAAGGCCCGGCCGGGGGCCGAAGTGCACGTCGAGCAGTTACGGCATGAGTTCTGGTTCGGAGCGGCCTTATCTTCGGGAGCGTTCAGCGGCCGAATGAGCGACGAAGACCAGCACAAGTACGAGCAAACGTTCCTGGCCAATTTTAACTCCGCCGTTACCGAAAACGCGCTGAAGTGGCATAGCATGGAGCGCCGGCAGGGCGAAGTAAATTACCACACTGTTGACGCTATTCTCGCATGGACCGACCGGCACGAGATTCCTTTGCGCGGACACAACATTTTCTGGGGGATTCCGAACCGGGTGCAGAAATGGCTCAAGGCGATGGATGATGCGACGCTGCGCGAGACCTTGAAAGCACGCGCACTCGATATCGGCCAGCGCTACCGGGGCCGATTCGCCGAATACGACCTCAACAACGAAATGCTCCACGCCAATTATTACGCCGACCGTCTCGGCCCGGGCATTACCAAGCAGATGGCCGACTGGATCAAGCAGGCCGACCCCGATGCCCGGCTTTTCTTCAACGACTACGATATCCTGACCGGCAAAAGACTCGACGATTACATCAAACACATCCGCGGGCTGCTCGAACAAGGCACGCCTATGGCCGGGATAGGAGTGCAGGGACATCTGCACGGCGAGACCTTCGATCCAAAGGCCCTGCAGCTCGCCCTGAATGAACTGGCGAAAATCGGTCTGCCGATTCGCGTCACCGAGTTCAACATACCCGGCCAACGCTCGGTTTACATGAAAGAGCGGAACCTGAAGCTGACGCTGGCCCAGGAGAAGGCCAAGGCGAAGGCCATTACAGACTATTATCGCATCTGCTTCGCCCATCCGGCAGTCGAAGGGATTCTCATGTGGGGCTTCTGGGAGGGCGCCAACTGGATTCGGCAATCTTCGCTATACCGCCGGGACTGGACGCCCACGCCTGCGGCCGAAGCATATCGCGACCTTATCTTCAAAGAATGGTGGACAAACAGCAAGGTTAAAACGGATGCGAACGGCCAATGCCGGGTCCGCGCCTTCTACGGCAAGTACACCGTGACATGCGGGGCACAAAGCAAAGAAGTGCTGCTAAGCAAAGAAAAGGGGCAGGCAACCGTGAGCTTCGAATAGCATAAATTAGAATTAGTTCTTGTGCTCTACTGTCATTTCCGCGAAGGCGGGAATCCATTTTTCCTCAAGGCAGTGCCGTTAGCAGCGATTTCATCGCGCCGGTCATGGCGGATTGATAACTGTCCGTGTCCCGAACGTGGAATATGAAACGGTCTTTTGAACTGTCGTTGTGAGCCCAATGTGTTACGCCGTTATCGTCACATTTGACGTTGATAGCATCAAACGTAAAGACCGGCCGGGCAAGTTTTTCAGTAAGAGGCACAATTTGTCCGTCACGAGTCACCGTATAGCCCGCCGCATGGAGAAAACCAGCCGTGCACCACATGTGCCGGTCCATGCTTCCAAATTTTGATAGTAACGCTTCGTCCTTCGTACCTTTGAGATAAACCAACCAATTGTGATCCGTGTATTTTCCGAACATATAAGCAAAGTAATTTTGAACCATCTCCGACAAGCCGGGGAGTATCTTATCCTGCCTGAACTTATAATGCGTGCCGTATTCTCTTACCTCCTGCTGACCGCCCGATTCCATCTCTTCGAAGCACGGCATCCAATAGACCGGGCACGGCAAATCGAAGATAGCCGCAAAGCCGTACCTTTCGAGTGTAACGTTATATTCGAGTTTCGATGCCGGACTCATTTTGGGCGATCCCGTCCCGGCGTTTAGATAAATCGCGGCACATTTCCTCTTAAAAAGCTCCGGGGCCTTTTTGCCCGCTATAGCAACGTCCCGACTCGACCCCAGAATATTGATAACAACAGGTTCCGGCGACTTTCGCAGTACGTCCAGAACCATTTTGACGCTCTGACGATCAGCCGGCGAAGCTTTCTCCTGAACGTCATCGCGTGATTTCAAAGGCAGGCCGGATCCCACTGCAACGGAAGCGTAAGTGCCGGCGATTAAGTTCATCTGTGCTACGGCTGCGATGTCAGGATTTCGCCGGCCGGCATTCTCAGGCGGATGATCGATCAGAACGCCCTTAAGATCGATATCGCCACGGCAGGCTAACGCATACACACAGGCCAAATCCCAATGATCGTCGGGATCCATGTGCGGGCGAAAAAGGTCCGTCACGTGCAACATCGGCGTCTTTTTCTTTACTTTTCCCGATTCGTTGCCCGATGCAAGCCCCGGCCAAAGAAAGCTCCCCGCCAGCCCGGCAGCCGTCATACCCAGAACTTTGCGTCTATCAATATTTTCCACTTTAGTTCCTTCCTAAAAGTCCCTGTATCAAAGCCGTATCGTATTCTCAAACTCAATTTCATTCAAGGATACATTGGCAAATGAAGGACTCATATCAAATGTAAATAGTCCTGCGCCCTTCTGTCATTCCCGCGCAGGCAGGAATCCATTTTTCCACCATTCCGGAGTCTTAGCGGCATGGAGTATGATGAATCGCACTCCCGTAAGTCCCGTAAAGGATGCCTTACGGCGTGATGATTAAGCTCACAATTCTACTTTTACGTCATTTCGACCGGAGGGACGCCAATGGCGGACCGTAGCGGAGAGATCTATCAAAATAACGATTTCCGGCTTCTGAAGGAAAACTAAGGATAGTCACGAATATACCCCACGCTCCGGTTCAGCGGCGGCGCTTTGCGACGTCCGCTGAAACCGGTTGTTAGTTGATAGTTGTCTATTTCGGCACTTTGCTCAGCGGGATGCCCAAGGCCTTGGCTACCCCTTCGCCGTAGGCCGGATCGGCCTTCAGGCAGTTGCCGATGTGGCGGATCTTGATCATCTCCGGCGCATCGTCCATGGCCCGGGCGGTGTTGCCAAACAGGGCCTCCTGTTGCTCCTTGCTCATCAGGTGAAAGAGCTTGCCCGGCTGGGTATAGTAATCGCTGTCATCCTCGCGGGCGTTCCAGTGGGTAGCGGCTCCGCTCAGTTCCAGAGGCGGCTCGGAGAAATCAGGCTGTTCCTGCCACTCACCATAACTGTTGGGCTCATAGCCAAGCGTGGAGCCGTAGTTACCATCCACCCGCATCTGGCCATCGCGGTGATAACTGTGGAAGGGGCAACGAGACTTATTCACCGGGATAAGGTGATGGTTGACCCCTAACCGGTAACGCTGGGTGTCGGCGTAGGAAAAGAGCCTTCCCTGGAGCATCTTGTCGGGGGAGAAGCTGATGCCCGGCACCACATTGGCCGGATTAAACGCCGACTGCTCCACCTCGGCAAAATAGTTTTCCGGGTTCTTGTTAAGCTCCATGATTCCCACCTCGATAAGGGGATAATCCTTTTTGTACCAGACCTTGGTCAGATCAAAAGGATTGTAGGGGTGTTTGGCGGCCTGTTGCTCGGTCATGATCTGGACGGACAGGGTCCATCGCGGAAAATCGCCTTTCTCGATGGAGTAGTAGAGGTCGCGTTGATTGCTCTCACGGCATTTGCCGATCACCGCCTCAGCTTCCGCATCGGTCAGACACTTGATGCCCTGCTGCGTCTTAAAATGGAACTTGCACCAGTAACGCTCTTTGTTGGCGTTGATGAAGCTGTACGTGTGACTGCCATAGCCGTTCATGTGACGGAAGGACAACGGAATGCCCCGCTCGCTCATCGTGATGGTCACCTGGTGCAGTGCCTCGGGAAGGGATGTCCAGAAATCCCAGTTGTTTTTGGCGCTGCGCAGGTTGGTGCGAGGATCGCGATGGACGACATGGTTGAGGTCCGGAAATTTGAGCGGGTCGCGGAGAAAGAAGACGGGCGTGTTATTGCCCACCAGATCCCAGTTGCCCTCCTCGGTGTAGAATTTAAGCGCAAAACCGCGGATGTCGCGTTCGGCGTCGGCAGCACCGCGTTCTCCGGCCACGGTGGAAAAACGCGCGAACATCTCGGTTTTCTTACCGATCTTTGAAAAGATCTTAGCGCGGGTGTATTTGGTGATATCGTGAGTAACAGTGAAGGTGCCGTAGGCCCCGGAGCCCTTGGCATGCATTCGCCGCTCCGGAATAACCTCACGGTCGAAATGGGCCATTTTTTCCAGATACCAGACATCCTGCAGCAACTGCGGGCCGCGGGGGCCTGCGGTCATGACGTTCTGGTTGTCCGGCACCGGAGCCCCGGCGTTGGTGGTGAGTTTTTTCTTCTCGTCTTTCATTATCGTTCTCCTTTCTGTTATTTAGTTCATTTCAGCTAACGTGCGAATCACCGGCGGCTAAAAGGCGTCCGGTGGATGCGATTGTTAAGTGGTGTTTTACCAACTGCGATTGCATTGGATGTTCAACCATACATTTCGCATCTTTGGCTTTTTACAATATTTCATCAATCGTATAACAAGCGTACTTCTTCGTTTGTCAAAACATACTTAATTCGACCTTGCCATTTATCAGACTGCCAAGTGCCTAGTCTTTGATGAGTCAAGTAATAGTTTTGCGGAATTGGATGAGTACCAATTACTACATCCAGTCCATATTTAGCGGGAATGAAATCACAAAAGGCTTCCAAACGTGGACATGGTGGATAGCCGACTACTAAACCAGTAGCTAAATGGATGACATTTACTCCATTTTTTTTCATCTCTGCTGGAGCGTACTCAACGTTTCCGCCAGGACAACCTCCGCAAGTGGTGAATCCTGCAATTTGTATTTCCTCTTCCTTGTACAAGGAAAAAGCTCCTTCTCGATTGTGCATTGCTCGCAGACACTTTCCACCTGCACAAGTGTGATAACGGTTACAAATTATTATTCCAACCTTCTTCATTTATTTTGATCCTCCTATATTTAATTCAATTTTGGTCAAAGCATGAATTCAATACTTAACGCACCGAATCATGAGACCCGAGCTTGCGTAAATATGTATGGTGAAATTATGAAGCAAGCTCCTTCCAGAGCGCTGGCAATTATGGATAATAGTCAGTGTTTGATAACCCTAAATAAGGAGACTTGCTATGTATTACGTCGGATTGGATGTGCACTATCGAACGTCAACATATTGTATTCTGAACGGCCATGGCCGCGAGGTTAAGTGTGAGACGATTCGCGGGCATTGGGCTAAGCTGTTGGACCGGCTGTCCATTATCAAGGGCAAATGGACGGTCTGTTTTGAGGCGACGTGTGGATACGGCTACCTTTACCGTGAGCTGTCACGGATGGCCAGCCGGGTTATGGTCGCGCACCCGGGTCAGTTGCGGCTGATCTTCCGGGCCAAGCGCAAAAACGACCGTGTCGATTCGCGTAAATTAGCCAAGCTGCTGTATCTGGACGAAGTGCCGCAGGTTTATGTGCCGGGTGAGGATGTCCAGAGCTGGCGGGAACTGATCGAACACCGCCGTCGCGTTGTCGACCGTCAGACAGCCTGCAAGAATGCCATTCGCAGTCTGCTCCGCGGCCACGGTTTAATAGCCCCGAAGGGACTCTGGACGAAGAAAGGTCTGGCTTGGCTGCGCCAGTCGCAGATGCCCACATCGGCGTCGGGACTCAAACGAGACCTGCTACTGGATGAACTGGCCGCAGCCAAACGTGGGGTACGGACCGTCACAAAGGCGCTTGATAAGATAGGTCGTCGTCATCCTGGTGTGACTGTGCTGCTAACCATCCCCGGCGTTGGGATGCGGACCGCCGAGACGATCACAGCCTACATCGACGATCCGAAACGTTTCGGTCGCAGTTCGCAAGTCGCGGCTTATTTCGGGCTGGTTCCCTGCCAGGACGCCAGTGCCGGCGTTAATCGGCTCGGACACATTACCAAACAGGGCCCCGGCACCGCCCGCAAGTATCTC
>Ga0315543_1003935_pt1 | contig 12916 bp, 8 predicted proteins | sample SalMarSW160210MG_2_FD_203098 | JGI IMG/M metagenome (GOLD analysis project Ga0315543, IMG submission 203098) | Salt marsh sediment microbial communities from the Plum Island Ecosystem LTER, Massachusetts, United States - Salt Marsh Sediment SW1601-210 ...
GAACAGGACAAGAACCAAATACAAAGCGGCGAGCCGTACACAGGGCTGCTCTCGTCCGGAAGTTCTCATTAACTCATCCTCTGGTTATCAGTCGGATTTAATTGCGACGATTTCTTGCGAGGCTTATCGCACGCTCTGCTCATAATCGCCAGGGTCTTCGCATGGGCCGCGAGATCATTTTATCCGCGTCGGGATCGTTCACGAAACGCTCGGCCTGCGAGTCCCAGCTCACGTCACGACCGAGCCGCAGGCAAACATTTGCTACGTGGCAAATTGTTGTCGAGCGATGGGCGACCTCGGCCGAAGCAATGGTCTTTGCCCGGCTCTTGACGCAATCCAGGAAATTCCGGTGGTGGCCCTGCCAGTTTGCCGCGTCCGTCCACTGCTGCTTCTCGAACTTTCTGTTCTCCAGCAGCGATTTCGGGCTTGCATCGACGTTGCCGCCGTCATCGACGTACACCCAGCCTTCGTCGCCCTCGAATTTGACCGATAGCTGCGTATTCATATTCGGCCAAATATCCGGCGTCTTTTCGTCGTACATAATCAGCTTTACACCGTCGGCGTATCTGGCCTCAACATGCAAAGCGATAGGGACATTGCAGAATCCACTCTTGGGGTATTCAGCCGTTCCTTCGTACTCGACAGGCGAGGTCATTTCGCTGTCGTTGGCCATCTGTGCGAGATCGTTGCAGTGACATCCCCAATCCGTAATCATTCCGCCGCTGTAGTCGAAATGGTTTTTCCAGAGATGGCTGACAAAGCTCGAATTATACGGGATATGCGGCGTCGGCCCCAGCCACATTTCATAGTCGAAGCCTTCGGGAATAGGCTCGGGTTTCAGCACGCCGGAGCTTTGGCCCGCGCGGACATAGCTGTGAAGGGTGTGAATTTTGCCGAGCTTGCCGGTTCGGGCGGCATTCACGGCGAACGCAAAGCTTCTCATGCTTCGCCGCTGCGTGCCGCACTGATAGACGGTTCCATAGCGTTTTGTGATATCGGCCACCGCCCTGCCTTCGGCTATTGTCAGTGACATGGGCTTTTCACAGTAAATATCCTTGCCAGCCCTGGCGGCATAAATCGAAGTCAGCGCATGCCAGCGGTCGCCCGTGGCACTCAGGACCGCATCGATATCGTCACGTGCCAGCAACTTGCGAAAATCGCCGTAGCCGGTACAGTCTTTATTACCGTAGTTCTCATCGACTATGGCTTTGGCCTTATTGCGCCGGTCCGTAGCAGCATCACAGACAGCGACGAACTGCACGTCCGCACACGTCATAAAATTCTGCATATCGCGGGTACCCTGTCCGCCAAGTCCGATACCTCCCATTACGATTCGTTCGCTGGGTGGGACTGAGCCGCCGCCGCCGAAGACCGATGATGGAACGATGCAGGGCACAGCCATAGCTGTAGTCAACGCGGTCGCGCTTTGCTTCAGGAAATTTCTTCGAGAAATACTGCTCATGGGGCCAGCCTCCAAATAAGATTACCGAATTACTTTAGTTCGAGTCACCATCTTGTAAAGGCGACTCTTGAAATATTAACAAGCCGATTTTTTCTTGAACTTGTCTAAGATTCACTCTCGGCCGTATTGGGCTCCTCGATCATCGGCACGGCAATTTCATCAGGCATCATCGTGTTAGGATCTTCGACCTTCGGCAAAGCAATCTCATCAGGTATCATCGTGCTGGGATCTGCAGCAGCGTTTTCTTCGGGTTTTTCATCGTCCTCGATCAAAGCGGCGAGTTCTTTCGTCAGGTTCTTGGCCTTCCAGTCGGCGATTTCGTAAACCCATCCCTGGTGTTTCGCCGTGAATTTTGTCGCGTTATCCCGGGCAAGCAGTTTGGCTTCCTTTTTCTTCAGCTCCTCTTCGGATTCGACCTGCCCGCCCTGATTGACAGATGCCTTCTCCACCGGCGTTTTGTCGGTGAATTCCGCCACACAGCTCACATACGTCTTACCTTCCTTCTGTGCAATTCTAAGGGCATAAACAGTCGAATCCTTCAGCCTGCACATATATTGATTCTCGAAAGCCATGTCGGACGATACTTTTTTGACGTCCTCAAATCTCAGGCTGGTCAAGGCGGTAAAAACACTCTGGGCGTCACTGCTTTTTAGCTTTTTGCCGGCCGGTATATTCTCCAAAACAATATCCTGACTGCCTTCTTTCGTTTTCAGCGTATATTGGCCATTCAGCGAACTTACCGTCACCGAATCAATATCTTCACGCTTCGCTGCAATCAGCTCCTGGTCAATGTAATTCATCGCCCCGCCTCCGAACCATGGCGCGTTCGATGTAACGTAAACCTTGTTGCTCAAAGCAGAATCACTCGATAGCAGTCTGACATAACTGCCCTGTCCAAGCTCTTCCGTTTTGCCTATGATGACCCCCGTGAGCAATGCCGAGTTTGGATCCGCCTTCATGAACTTAACAACGCTGCGTGCTTTTTCCTCCGTAACTTCGAGGTCTTCGTGGTTCGCCGGGTTGTCGGTTACAAATTCCGAGGTCTGAATATCCAGACATTTTGTGATCAGACTGTTTATTTCACTGGTCTTGGCAGGGTAATTGTCCTTATCGACGACAACGAAACCGCTTTGTCGGCGTTTGAGAGTGAACGCAGCTTCCCCCGTGCCTATAACTATGCTGTCCACGGCGGAAGGGTCAAATCCCTGAATCAGATAGACCGGTCTGGCCGGTTCGGCCCCGGGTCTGTTCGAGATGCGGGACTGCACTACAGCCCATAGCACCATTACAACCGCCACAATTCCCAATATCGTAAGGTTTTTATTACTCATCTATAAGACTCCTTATGCTGTCTCATATCAAGCATCGCTCGCATGACTGATATAATGCCTTTTTCTCATGCCGCTACGGATACCCAACACAATGGCAATAATCAGAATCACCATCGGGGCGGCAAGCATGTTGGCCTGACGCAATTGATTACCCAAATGCTCGATTTTTTCACGCCTTGTCATCTTGACCTGACGCAATTGACGCTGGGCCTGATGAATTTTCAATTCAACTTTCTGCTTCTTGTCGACAATCGAACTGCCGATAACTTCTTCCTGGCCCTCTTTCGCCGAAGCGAGAATCGACTGCAGTTCGCCCTGGAAACCGGCAATCTGCAAATTAATTTTTTCCACTTCTTCTGCTGTCTCAGCCTCCGCCTGCCGCTCGATTTCTTCAACAACCGTAAAAGGCCGCTTGAAGTTCCCTCTTGACCTGATAGAAAGCAAATCGGTCGAACCGCTTAAATCATCAATCGCATTCAACATCAAAGTAGCGTTATCGCCGACGACCACCTTGCCGAAGAAAGAACTCTGGTACGCCATATTATCGCTGATAAAGTCAACATCCGAGAAAACGATAACCGCGCAATCTTCCGCAGCTTCTTTCAAGCCGGTAACCTGTTTGGTTGTCGTCACGGTCTGGTTCGGATCGTTCGGATCCGGAGACTCGGTATCAACCTTGATGCCGTCCGGAAAGCTGCTCCTGAGACGACCCGTAATCAAATAACCCATTGTCATCGGCTCGGTCCCGTCGGCGAACTTCTGCATTAAGCTCGGTCCATCCAGGATCATCAACTCGTACGGACTGCTGATCTTAAATGTGCCGCCCCTGTTCGACGTCGTGATAAGCGGCGTTCGGTTAATCTTAAGATCGCCTTGCTTTGCCTGGTTCGAATCAGCAACTTCCTTTAATACTCCGGAGAATAATATTCTGACCTGGTTAAGCTCGGCTGTGATAGCATTATCTTCGGCAAAACATTTTCCTTCCGGCGTCAGGTTCAGATAACCGATGATTCTTTCCGGCCTCTGGTTGGCGCGAATGTTGGCCAGAGATGCCAGGCTCCTGTCCCCGGCAAATGTTTTGTCCGGCATTTCAAGACCCCAGGTACGTGTCAGCATGTTCAAATTCGAACTGCTGTCATGCTGCATCTGCATTTGCATTTGCATCTGCGGGGCTCTGTCCGAAAAGCAATGAGGATCGACACAGACAATCGTCCTGCCGCCTTTGAGCACATACTGATCAATCGCAAACAACGTTTTCTCCGGCAGATTCTTGGGATGAATCACCAGCAGAATATCGACATCATTGATATCGTTTACATCTGTAGCGACTGTTTTGACTTCATACTGCTTGCGCAACTGTTCGACAATCGTCCAGGCCGGTTTCGGCTGCTGGCCCTGCCGCATCATCATCTCAGCCATATAACCCGAAACATCGTCGCCCATGACCGGCAGGGAGCTCATAACGCCGATCTTCTTTTTCTGCCGGGTTACCGCCGTATCGATCAGGTAGCTTATATCATATTCGAGGAAATTCTGCCGCTCCGGCGAGAAAAATGGGATCGCCTTTTCCACTCCAAATTGTGTCTTCACCACCAGGCCGAAGAAAAAGCTCTCCTCCTGGGTAATCGGGAACCGCCGCAGGCCGTACTTCAACGCCTGCTCCTCATCATCGGTAAACGGCCTCGGGTCTATCACCTCCAGCTCGACCATCCCGTTTGACGCTGTAACATACTCTTCCAGCAATGCCCTTACGAACTCGTAATAATTATTGAAGAACCGAATCTGGTCCGGTCCTTTGAGAGCGGCGGTCTTTGCATAGTAGAGCCTGGCTCGAATCGGCTGGTTCAGTTTGGCCAAAATCGCTTTTGTCCCATCCGAAAGCGTATAGAGTTTCTGGTCCGTAATGTCCAGCTTCAACGGCTTTCCAATACTCTGGCAGATACTGATGGCCGAGAATACAATCACCAGGACAAAGCCCGCTCCCAAAATTGCTCGTATCGTTCTGCTCATTATTTGGCCTTCCTTTCATCCAAAACAATACTACTGGCGGCAATCCACCCAACGATCAATAATACGAAATAAGAAAGGTCTCCAAACTTCAGCACGCCCCTCTGGATCGACTCGAAGTGTTTCTGGAAGCTCATGCTCTCGATCGCAGAAACCAAGCCGGCAGGCAGGAACGTCGAGAAGTAACTCAGCGTCGTCGGCATCCCGGCAAAAACAAGCACGGCACAGGCAACCACCGAAAGGACAAAACTGATTACCTGGTTCTTGCTGACCGCCGAGAAGAAACAGCCAATCGCAAGAAATCCGCCCGCCATCAGCAGGCTGCCGAGGTACCCGGTGATAATCAGGCCTACATCGGGGTCGCCGAGATAAGCAACCGTAATCACCATAGGAAAAGTCAATGCCAAAGCAATGCCTAAAAACAGCCACGCTGCCAGGAACTTGCCCAGGACCGCCTGCGTAATCGTTATCGGCAGAGTAAACAGCAGCTCGATCGAACCGACCTTCCGTTCTTCTGCCCACATACGCATCGCCGTGGACGGCACCATGAAAACAAACAGCAGCGGCAGATTCGTAAAAAACGCACTCATGTCCGCCTGCCGCATTTCATAGAAGCCCTGCTTAAACGTCAGGTAACCCGAGAAAAACAGGAAGATGACAAGAAACACGTACGCAAGAGGCGTCGTAAAATAACTTTTCAGCTCTCTTTTGAATACGGCCTTAAAACTATTCATATTGCTACTCCTATACAAAAGTGCAACAGCACGCTTATCACTTATACTAACGATGCACTTTCCGGCCTAGTAATCCTGCGAAACACGCCATCAAGACTGCACTGGAACTTTTCCTTCAACTGATCAGGCGTTGAATCGGCCAGTATCCGGCCTTTGGCAATGATTATCGTCCTCGAACAGACGGCTTCCACTTCTTCGAGAATATGAGTCGAGACAATAATACACTTTTTCTTTGCCATCTTGTGTATCAGCTTTCTGACCTCATGTTTCTGATTGGGATCCAGCCCGTCGGTCGGCTCATCAAGAATGAGCACATCCGGGTCGTGCATCAACGCCTGGGCCAGGCCCACACGCCTTTTGTATCCCTTCGACAAGGTCTCGATACTCTGATGGTAAACCGAATCAATCGAACACATCGGAACAATCCGGTCGAGCGTCTCCTTGCGGTTTCTGCCCCTGATTTCTCTGACGTCACAAATGAAGTTCAGGAAAGCCCCTACTGTCATTTCGTTATATGCCGGCACGTTTTCCGCCAGGTATCCGAGCGACCTTCTGACATCGATGGGATTCTGTAAAATATCGTGCCCGCAAATGGTCGCTGTGCCGCTGTCGGGCTTGAGAAAGCACGCAAGGATGCGCATCGCGGTCGTCTTGCCGGCCCCGTTGGGCCCGAGAAGACCCAGGACTTCTCCTTCTTCAGCATTAAACGATATGCCGTCAACAGCAACGACCGGCCCGAAACTACGCCGAAGTTCTTTGACCTTTATCATGTCCATCTCCAGAAAACACGTACTTATTTTGGCCCCGTCATCTCCCCTTCGCTTACGGGGATGTATAAATTTACTCAAAAATTCTTGACAGTCAAGACTTATCTCCGGATTATTTTGCTCAGATTCATTAACCGTTATAACCATTTATCACTTATGAGCAAAGTAGCAAAAGTAAATTTTGTCGATTATAGGACCAGCATAGTCAGGTCGCTTGACCTGATTGGGGCCGGTGTCCGTTTGCCCAAACAGGGGCTGATTATCATCAAGCCGAACCTGACCAATTCTTCGCCGCCGCCGGTTACAACAAGTGTTGAAGCAGCCAAAGCGGTTTGTATTTATTGTAAAGCCCACACGAAGGCCAAAATCGCTATCGGCGAAGGTTGTGGAACCGGCATAACTTCCGATGTTTTCGACGCCCTCGGATATGTGAATATGGCTCAAAAATACGGCCTGGAACTGATCGATTTTAACGAGGCCGATACTATTATCCTTCAAAACGATAACGCTTTTCAGTTGAAACATTTTCATATGCCCCGAATTGCACAGGATGCTTTTATCATTTCGCTGCCTGTCTTAAAGGATCACAGCTTCACTAAGACTACTATCGCAATGAAAAATATGTTCGGTATCGCGCCGGGAAAATTTTATGCCGGCTCATGGAACAAAGCGAAGCTGCACAACCCCTCGACGGACAAATCCGTTGTAGATATCTGTTCATACAAGAAACCCGACCTGTCTGTCGTCGATGCTTCGGTTGCTTTAACGGGCATGCACCTGGCGGGCAAACATAAGAACATCGGGCTAATCCTAGCCGGCTTCGATCCCGTCGCCGTCGATACCGTCGGCAGCGAACTGCTCGGCCACAATCCGAAAAAGCTGCCCTACCTGACCATCGCCAACGGCCTGCTCGGATCTATGGATGATATCGAAATAGTAAACGATTGATCATTTCACAACCCGGCTATCGGCCCCCCAAATCCAGCCAGATCCCGCGAAAGGTTTTTCTGCCGGGATTCACCAGATATTTATTTAAGGTTGTGCCGTCTTTGCGATATTCGCCTTCCAGGCACTCCCATGCGCCGGCGACCTTGACAACCAGACTCCCATCGTCACTGAGCATCAACAGCCGCCCCGATTTCTCGAAAGGTATCAATGCCTCGGGGCTGAATTTGCTTTTTCCCAGGCCCAGTTCGCGATCCAGCACCGGCTGAGATTCAGGCTTGCCCGACCAGCGATACACTGCGAATCCCACATCCTCATCAGGACCGCCGGCAATTATAAAACAGGCCTTGTGGAAATGCGAATACTCCATGCTTCTTATTCCGAGACCTTTGAAATCCCACAAAATCGGCTCGCCGAAAACCGGCGTCTCGCCCTTCTCGATGACCCTGTCCGGATTATATAAAGGTATAACAATCGCTTTTGCACGGCCACCGGGCTTGTCTTTGGGGCGTGGATTTCTTAGGCCGATATAGAGTGTCCCGCCGTCGGCCGATCCGCAAAGTCCCTCGATATTAAGCCCCTCATTTTTCGGAGCAAGTTTCTCCCTGTCCTTTTTCTTTAGCTCCGCATCAAATCGAGTTGCTTTATCCAATCCGAGCCGGTGGGCGGCAGTAGTTTTTAAAAGCTCATGAATTAGGGTCTCGCACGGCTTACCTGCCGGACGCAGTTTTACGCTCCGGTTCTCAACGACCAGCTCTGTAGCGAAAAATCTGTACCGGTTGGGTCGCAGCTTGCCGTCTTTATTTCTGCCGTGAGATGTAATCCAGTAGATGCGCCGCCCAACTATCGTCGCGTCTTCGATGTCCGCCTCCGGATGGTCCGACTCAATCCCAAGGAAGGAAGTCATATCGAAAGAGCCGATAGGCCGCCCGGCTTTGCCGGTTTCGTAAATCCGCAATATATTGTTCTCATCGTCGGCCACGACGAACATATTTTCGCCAACCGCCACGGCAGCCGACGCATCGCTGGCCCCGCGAAAAACAAGAACTTCACCCGCCGGCACGTCACAAACTGCAGGACTTACCGTAACAAACATCCAAATTACGAACACAATTTTGCTTATGACTTTCATATTAAAAGGGGCCTATACCGAATCAGTTGGTATAGGCCCCGAACCAATGTCGCTTCATATCATTCTCATAAAACACTATTCTGCTACTCGGTAACAGTTCTCGTCCGGTACAACCGGATATCGTCAATGAACATCTTGCCTGCACCGCCCGGTGCCGTCATGTTACCTTTGGTCCCCAGGCCGATCGCAATCCTGTCAACGTCGGCAAGGTTAATGCCCTGATCTTCAAATGTTTGCAGCGGGATTACCCACTCAGTCCAGGTGTCAATCAATGCTGCATCAGGATTATCGTTGACTACTACGACAGGATTGCCGGCACTGTTCGCTACAGCCACATACAGCGGCTCGGCATCATTGCTTTGTATACCTACATCCTGATTAGTCCATAGCGAACCGGCGTTACCGGTAATCGTGACGTTGGAGAATTTAGCCTCGCAGGTGGCTGTTGCGTTGTGAGCTGTCACCGCCAATCCGATATAGGCATTCGAGGCCATCTGGAAGGGTACCGGCTCGCCCAGCATCTGCCAGGTAGAACCGTTGGCTGAACTGTACGCTGTTAAATTGCCGGATAAGTCGCGCTCTACCTTCACCCAGTACGGAGCGGCGATACCGGTTAGCGAAGCCGTCTGCTGGGAATTTCCGCTCGTCTCAGCTCGATACTCGGCGATTACACCGTTGCCGGGTGTGAGAGCTACAAGCGAGTACTTGGAATCCGGAGCCAGCGTCTCGCGAATCATCACTGCAGCTTTGGCAGAGGCGTTGGTATTGGTCAGGCTTTCGACTCTTGCTACAATTGAGCCTTGGCCGGTGAGGATTCTGGAAGCGTAGTGGAACTGGTCGGACTGATTCCAGATATCTGCGCCGGAGCCCGTCATCGTATAGGTACCTGCCGGGCCCTCAACGAAGCTGCCGACGGATGCCGGGTAGCCTCTGAACCACAGCGACAATTCCACCACATCTTCAATTGTCCAGTCACGCGGACTCGTCAAGGTCAGCTCTGTTTCCGAATACCTGGCGTAACCCTGCTTATTGTTGTCATAGTAGAATGGCAATGATCGGCCGCCACTATGAACAATCGATTCCTCCATATAGGAACGTGTGGTTTCGTCGCCTACCGCTGCTCCTGTGCCGTTGCCGGCATAATAAGGATCGGTTCCCGGCGCACCGTAGCCAAGACCGTCGTGCCACGAGTACCAAACCTGATTCTCGCCTGCATCGTAGGACTCAAAATCATCCACGAGAATAAAATCGGCAACCGTAAAGCTCCAGACTCTGCCTGCGTTTATTGTGCCGTCGGTATTATACTCATCGATTCGCCAGTAGTAAGGCCCGCCGCCCCATTCAACACCTTCGGAGGGAGTGTAACTGGTCGCTGCTTGTCGCCCTCGATATATCTCCGCAGTGGAGGTATCGGCGTTCTCAACGGCATCCGCATCGGTGCCGAAATACACATCGTGCTGGGATGCCTTTTCTCCCGCCGACCAACTCAGAGGCAATGCCGATTGAATATCCGGAGTTGCACCGTCCGCCGGCTTTGCATCCCAAGATATCAGCGTATCACCCCTCATCGTCTTGACAATCTCCTCTGCCGACAATACGTAATCATAGATTCTGAAATCGTCCAGAGAGCCGCTAAAGTATGCGTCAGCGGCGTACTGTGACCTACCGAGCCAGTTGCTGCCGGTTCGACCGAGATCACTCGGAACCACAGACGTCGAACCGCTCACAGCCGCAGCACCATCAAGGTAAAGCTGCATATTTGCGGATCTTATCACCACGGCCACATGGTGCCAACCGGAAGGCAGCGTGTTGGGGGAATCTATCAGAGACTCACCTCCTCCTCCAGTCTGAATCGCAACCCGCATTGGTCCATCTGTCCCGGTTCGCGGACACAGGAATATATAAGTCCCCGTACCGCTGCCGAAATCGAAAATCCGCTGCCATGCTCCGCCGGTGTTAGAGAAATTCACCCAAGTTGTGAAAGTGGCACTTGACATTGAACTGATAAGCTCGCCAATGGGCAGACTCACATAACCGTTAAATCCATTGAGCCTCAATGCTCCACCGTCGTAGCCGTCGATCCATTCGATACCTCCGTGGATCTCGCCGTGATTGCCTTGACCCGACCAGTCGAGGGCGGTCGTACCTTCACCTTCGTCAAATTTCCACCAGCCCATCAGATTCGGGTCGGCAACAAGAATATCAGGTACCGTTTTGAAACTCCAGACGTCTCCTTTGTACGTGTTGGCCCCATCGAGCTCATCAACCCGCCAATAGTAAACCTTACCTAACTCGAGTGCACCGGGAGTGTATGTCGCAAGTCCTCCGGGAGCGCCGCCAGCAGCATTGCTTACCGTATCAAAATCCTCACCGAAATATACAACATGCATTTTCGCGCCATATCCCGGTGTCCAGGTAAGAGTCACATTCGTATATATATACTTCGCATTGTCGGACGGGGCAGGATTATAAGCCTTCTTTGGCGGGACCGTAAAGCTCCAGACATCACCCTTCCAGGGACTGTTCGGATCAGCATCATTTACCTCATCAACTCGCCAATAGTAGGTTGCTCCCGGAACAAGACCATCCGGAAAGGGATATCCGGGAAAGCCGGCAATATAAAACGGCATCGTCTCGTTGCTCCGGAATGCATCGCCGGTGCCGGCCTCCACATCGGCAAAATTGTCGTCGAAGTAAACATCGTGCGATACTGCAAAATCACCCGGCCTCCAGGTCAGGCTTACCCACAATCCCGGATTGAGTGCGCCATCCGAAGGCTGCGGGTATCTTGCCTTTGGATTGGGAGCAGGAAATTTCCAGGTCGCGGCTCCGTCGGTTGCGACAGGTCCCATACGAAGGCCATATGGCGATGCGGGATCGTGGATCAGATAATTGCCGACAAAAGCGGCTGTGGATTCGAAGGACACAGCTTCCGGATCGGCTAAGCCGGGGCGTAACATCCAGGTAGCATCATTGTTGAAGAGATCGGATGTGTCCGTTTCCAGTCTGATCACCCAGTCTCTGTGGCGGAGGTAGTAGCCGGGAAACTCCACGGACTCAAAGGAGACTCCATCCGGGTTCGCAAGGCCCGGGACCATGTAGAACTTGCTCGCATCCGATTGATCACCGCCCTCAGTAAGCACGGGTACCGGACCTCCTGTGCCTATGTGCGTGACAAAATACCCGGGCATGTCATAGGCCTCCAAGGTAATAAAAGGATTGTCCTGGGCTTGCACTTGCACAAAAGTCCCTGTCAGACACGTCAATAAAACTGTAATTATTATCTTTTTAACCATGTCTACGCTTCCTAATTAAAGTTCTCTAAATACTGATGTTACTGTTTCTTACGGTCCTGTTTGACAATCTGTCGGGTTGCGACTCCTTCGCCATATAGAAGGTCCTCGGTTCTCAAATCGGTCAGCAGATCTTCGGCAACGGTCGCTTCAGCCCGGCTAACGCCACATATCAAGACCGGCACAAAATAAATTTAACGGAATAGATGATTTTTCTAAATACAACACTCTTCCTTAAAAATTAAGTTATAAATACTGACTTTTAACTCGAAACTATATTCAGATAACTACTAAAACATTCATATCGACCGAGAATTATCATCTGTACAATATAATGTCTCAGGATCAGGCTTTGCCTTCTTTCGACGCAGCGCCAATTCAGTAAATCGGCTACAAGAATTAAGAACAAAATCCACAAGTTCCGATAACCTATACCCTATTAAATTCTCCCTCAATCCGTCAAGATAAATTCGGCAATAGGCATGACCGATTCCAGGAACAGATCAAAAGCATGAAATATTCCCTTCTTCGTTCAAAGCAAAAAGACATATAGTCCTCCAAGTACCAAATATAGAAAAATCATTTTAATTATAGGATTTATGCAGGTGGATTAGTAAAACCAGACCCTTATGACCATAGGAGCCCTAATAAAGACTCATCGGCTGGCATTTCCGGCTGTGCTGGCGATAAACCGTAACTCCTTTGCAACCAAGCTGATAGGCCATTTTATAGGCCTTATCGACAGCGGAAACCGTCGCTTTTTCGTTGAAGTTGATGGTCTTGCTGACCGCGGCATTACAATGCTGCTGAAAAGCGGCCTGCATCCGAATGTGCCACTGAGGCTTGATATCGTACGCTCCCCGGAAGATCCTGCGCAAACCGGCGGGAATCCCGTTTATTTTTTGAATACTGCCGGTCCTGGCGATTTGTTTTTCAAGCTTTTCGCTGTAAATCCCCAGTTTTTCAGCCATTCGTTTGAAAACCGGATCTATCTGCAGCATTTTCGAGTCATCCAATACCTGGCGGTAAAAGACCAGCGAGTAGACCGGTTCTATGCCGGAAGAACAATCGGCGATAATGCTTATCGTGCCGGTTGGAGCTATGCATGTAAGAGAAGCGTTGCGAATCTCCGGAGTTTTCCCGGTTTGCCAGATACTGCTATTGAAGTTGGGAAACGGCCCGCGCAGACCGGCAAGCTCGGCGCTGGCCTCGTGCGCTTTGTCCCTGACGAACTTCATCAGCTCG
>Ga0315543_1003937_pt1 | contig 12910 bp, 7 predicted proteins | sample SalMarSW160210MG_2_FD_203098 | JGI IMG/M metagenome (GOLD analysis project Ga0315543, IMG submission 203098) | Salt marsh sediment microbial communities from the Plum Island Ecosystem LTER, Massachusetts, United States - Salt Marsh Sediment SW1601-210 ...
ACTCGGGTGAAAAGTACCTTAAGCTTAAAAATCTTTTTAAATATTGGCAGAATAGCAGGTTAAAAGCAGGTGAACAGCTTTATAGTCTTAGCCTGTTCGATTACTATGCAGAGGTACTCCAAATTTATAATTACTTGTCGGAGGAAGTGCTCGGGGCTGACAGTCTGACCCAGCTGGAATTTTTTAAGATCGTTAAAGCTGAAGAACGCCGCTGTTTTGAAGACCATATAATTGCTACCTATCCGGAATACTGGCGGTTGCTGCTCGGGGACGGACTAATGGACCAGTCGATCATCCTGAGTTATACCGAAGCTTTGCTAAAAAACGATCAGATCTTCAACGAAGTACGGAAAAAGTACAAATACATTCTTGTAGATGAATACCAGGATACCAACCCGGTACAGGATCGGATATTTCGTCAAATATGCGGTGAAAACGGTAACCTGTTTGTTGTAGGGGATGACGATCAGAGCATCTACCGTTTCCGGGGTGCCGAAGTAACCAACATAACCCGTTTTACAGAACGCTTTCCGCTTTCGCTGATTGTACGATTAAATGAGAACCGACGCTCGTCGGGCAAAATCGTTGAATCGACCAAATCACTTATTGAACATAATTTGCTCAGGGTAAAAAAGAAACTATACACCCATCACGAAGAGGGTGATCCGGTTTCGTTGATCATCTGTGAAAATCCTCAGGAACAGGAAGAAAAGGCGGTTGAAATAATTAATAGACTGATGGGAAAGGGACATATTACAAACCTGTCACAGGTAGCGATATTGTTCCGGTCGGTAAAGGCCCTGGGTCCGAGATTTAAAAAAGTATTAAAGGGATACGGCATTGAATGCACCATTACTTCAGATAGAAGTCTGTTCAGAACGGATGAGATCAGGGGTCTTTGGCAGATACTCGAGTTAATTGCAGGCGATACTCCTGATTTTAAGAAAAGAAATTATCCGCTGTTTTTCCGGAAAGCCGGTATAGAGGATAAAGATTTCATGCATAATCTGATCAGTCAATGGCATAAGCAGGTTCATGAAAAAACTGACAAATCGCTGCTTGAACTTTATTATGATATTCTTCATTCGACCAATGTCCTGAAAGAGCTTGAAGAGGATGATACGGAATTGGGTAATCTGGGTATTTTCTCGGAACTGATCGCTTCTTTTGAAGGAGGATCGGGCAGTCAGGACCTTCTTGAGAAACTGACATTCTTCCTGCAATACTGCAAGATGCTTGAAGACGGGGTCGATCAGGCTGAAATGAATAGCAGTGAAGCAGTACAGCTTATGACCATCCATAAATCGAAAGGGCTTCAGTTTGATTATGTCATTATTGCCAACGTCACGGGTAGTCATTTTCCTATGCGATACAGGCCCGGTCCAAGGCAACGGGCGAAAGGTGTAATACTGAAAGGTCCCGAAGGAAGAAATTATGATACCGAAGAAGAAGCAAAGTGTCTGGAAGAGGAACGGCGTATACTCTATGTGGGAATGACACGCGCTGCCAAAGGGATCTACCTCTTAACAGAACAGGGAAATGAATCCCCATTTATTTCGGAGTTGGGTATGATAGAAAGGTCCATGCCAACGCCGGTAGATAATCCCCGTCAAATAAAATCATCCGGAGAAAATATCCTGCATGTTTCCCATTCGGAAATATACGATTACCGGTTTTGTCCGGGTCGTTATAATTACAACCACCGTTACCGTTTCAAAGGGCAGGCCATCAAGCCCCTGTTTGCCGGTTTAAGTCTGCATCGCTCGCTGGAAGTATTGCACAGGATGATGCTCGACAATCAACGCATTGATAAGAATATACTGAACCGTATATTCGAACGATGCTGGACTTACCCGTTCGGAACGGAACAGGAAAAAAAGAGCGAGCGCATTAAGAATAGCACGATCTTCACCAGGTATGCCGAAATGCTGCTACATCTGAACGGTAAACACCGAATCCTGCAGTCGGAATATCCCTTCATGACGGCCAGGGGAAAAAACGTGCTCACCGGTAAGTTGGATCTTGTACAGGAAAATGAAGAAGGACAACTGGAGATCGTGGAATTTAAATACAATCGGAACAAACTGCTCGAATCATATACGGAAAACCAATTGAATCATTATAGCCTGGCCTACCCGCAGGAAGAAGTATTGCTTTCGGTTTATTACCTGAAAGAAGGAGAAAAAGAGACGATCAAAAAATCCGACAGCCAATGGATCATATCACAACTGGAGGCCGATTTCAGCAAAATTCGCAACAAAGAATTCGGTCAAACACCTGATAAGATCAAATGCAGAATTTGTCCGGCAGCCATTGTTTGCGGGATGAACATTAGCAATTAATGGAAAGAGGCTTACCTGAATTGTTATCTGTCCTCAATAAAATTTGTACCCCCGTTACTCACTTCGTTCGCACGGGGCAGGCGCGATCCCGAGGACTCGGGAGGGGACACCTACTCCCCTTTAAGCCGGCTCCTCGCTAAAACAGGCTCACCGGGCAATTTATTAACGCTCGGCCCTATTGCCGGGCCGTTAGCAAGCATTTTGGCAACCTACCTAATTACCGGGATAATTGATATTCAGTTAATAAATCACGCCTTTTCGAAGATTAAAATAATATCATAAAGTTTCAAATTAGATTTAAGTAAAATGACATCAGAAATTCAAAAACAAATAAAGAAATATTTTGCTATTAACATTTTATTTACTATTTTTGCATCATTAACGCTCCGCTTTACCGTTTGGTAAAGTCTTGCTGCCTATCAAGGCAGCTTTTTTATTAGATATGGCAAGAGTTACCTTTTATTTCGACGGATTTAATTTCTATTATGGCTTAAAAAAGAAGACTACTGTTGATCCGTCGTAGAAAAAGTTTTATTGGATAGATTTTGTAAAACTTTGTGAACAATTTCTTGGGCCAGATCAAACCCTGGAAAAGGTAAAATACTTTTCTGCAGCTCCATTAAATGTTGGAAAACAAAGTAGACAAAGTGCTCTTTTTAAGGCCAACACCCTTTTAAATCCTAATAAATTCGAGGTTATACGAGGGAAATATTACAAAAAGACCCAAACTTGTAAACACTGTGGGGATGTTTTTGAAGTTCCTGAAGAGAAAAGAACTGACGTTAATATTTCCGTTAATCTGATCGGAGATTGCCTCCTTGATAATACTGACACTTTAGTTATAATTACTGCTGATAGTGATTTAGTACCCCCTATTGAGTTTATATTAAGAAACTTCCCAGATAAGAAAGTTAGGATTTATTTTCCACCTCAATATTCAAGTTTTGATCTGAAGAATATTTCGCCAAAGAAACCTATATACCTAGAAAACAATAAATCCAGATTTTTAAATAGTGTCATGTCAGAGATAGTATATAATTCAGATAAAAATGACTCTGCTACTATTCCACTTGAATGGAAATAAACACTTGCTAACATGGACAATAAAATAAATAGGTTTCCCGCTGTGCGGAATGACTTGTCCCGTGAAACGGGAAGTTTTCACGGTTTTTACAAATCCTGCTTGCCGGCAGGCAGGTACTTTTGCTATCTTGACAGATAAGTAAAACAATATAAACCCGGATACCCGCATCTGCTCCCAATAAAACTTGTGTACCCTGACTCAATCCTGGCTTCGTTGAAGTTTGTATCGCGACACTGCTCAAGTGCCCATTTGAAGTCTCTGCAACATGACTCAATACCAAATACTTAGTAAGCTTGTAACGCGACACTCGTATACGCCCGGCAATTTGTACCCGGACTGCAAAAACTGCACCGCCCCGAGTACTCGGGGACACCTACTCCCCTTCAAGCTGGCTCCTCGCTAAAACAGCTCCCGCTGACGCGGGACAGGCTCACCGGGCTGTTTATTGACTCTCGGCCCTATTGCCGGGCTGTCAGACTGTCTAATAACTAAAACAAACTGCCTGAGAATTGAATATTTGGAGTTTTTTACGTATGGGTATCCGAATAAAATATGAATCCAAATAAGTTATTAGACAGACTCCCGTTAGGGCATATGCGAAAACAAACATAGAGAAAATGACTATTTTAGCAAAAAGAAAGAATAATAAACGAGATATGCAACATTAATTGAGTTGAATTCCAGTTAGTATAGACTCACTAGATCCAAAAATAAAAAAATCAAAACCAAGTTCATAATGAAGATTTATATTTCTTCCAATCCACATTGCAAACATTTGCAAAGCCACATGAGCCAACACACAACCAAAGCTTTGCAAAAGAGTGCAATTAGCCTGCATAAACTATACTGTAATGACTAAAATAAAAGAGTACATTAGAGACGGACGAGCGCCAATACCAGTGAATGAGGCCACATCTCGAATAATGAGTTCTATAAAAGCCAAGAATACTTCACCTGAATTAAAATTGAGAAAGGCATTATGGTACAATGGTATTAAAGGCTATAGAATTCATTGGAAGAAAGTACCGGGTAGTCCGGATATTGTATTCCCTCGCTATCAGTTAGCCATTTTTGTTCACGGGTGTTTCTGGCATAGATGCCCATTTTGCAATCCCCCAATGCCCAAAACTCATCTTGAATTTTGGATAAGAAAATTCGATAAAAATATTAAGAGAGATAAATTCAAGAACAAACAACTTGCAAAAATCGGATGGAAAACTCTTACACTATGGGAATGTCAAATAAATAATAATTGTCAGTCAAGTGTTAATAAAATCAAGAACAGACTAAAGATTAAATAAATAGATTAAGGTACTTTTGTAGAATGATGAAATTATCAGTCATAGATTTATTTTGTGGTGCAGGTGGATTTTCTGAGGGATTCAAGCAGCAAGGATTTGAAATAATTCTCGGAATTGATCACTGGGAACCTGCAATTAATACTTTCAATCACAATTTTGGACTTACCTGCACACCAAAGAATATTTTTGATTTTGAGGACTCCGTAAAAGAAATTGAAAAACTACCTAATGTCGAAATAATTATAGGTAGTCCACCTTGCGTTACTTTTTCAAGTTCAAACAAGTCTGGGAAAGCAGATAAGTCAATTGGAGTTCGCCTCACTGAGGTGTTTCTTAGAATCGTTGCAGTTAAAAAATATATGCCCGACTCAAATCTAAAAGCTTGGTTCATGGAAAATGTTTCAAATTCTGTGAGCTACTTGAATGATTATTATACCTTTAAAGACCTTAACCTATCAAACTGGGCAAGAAAGCATAAGATTAGCCCAAATAAAATAGCCATAATCCTGAAAGAGAACCAACCAATAATTAATTCCGCAGATTATGGTTCTCCACAAGTTAGGAACAGAGTTATTTCTGGTGAATTCATTGAAAGTAGAAAGCTAGAAATCCCACCTCCAACAAATAAGGCTCCTTATTTAGATAGTTTCTTGCCCTTTTATATTACATTAAGACAGATAAAGAAAACTCTACCTAAACCCAACACTTGTAAATCTAATAGGATAATATCAGACCCATTGTATGCCAGCATTAAGATTAAAGCATCTGATTTATCTGATCATTTTTATGATACTGGTCTATATGAATGTGAATGGAAGCAATCAAAATTTTTGAAGACGAACCATCCATACATGGGGAAAATGGCATTTCCTGAAAATGAGAATAAGCCCAGCAGAACGATTACAGCCACCAAAATTGGGACATCCAGGGAGTCGATCATTTACAAGTCAGAATTTGACAGGAAAGGTGATGGTGAATATCGAACACCAACAATAAGGGAAGCTGCCTGCTTGATGGGATTTCCAATAACTTTTCAATTCTTAGGAAGCGAAGGTGTAAAATGGAAGCTTGTTGGAAATGCTGTTTGTCCTTCAGTTAGCAGAGCATTTGCAAGACATGTTAGAAAGGAACTTGGGCTTAAATCGATCAATTCTCCCATAGTTAAATTACAACCGAATTTAAATGGAGTAGAAAACCTTAACTCATATTCTCAAAAAACATTTAACTGCTCGCCAAAACGAAACAAAGACTCAAGGTTTAGAAGGCATCCATTCAAATACGGGAATCTGACAGTTACCCTTTCAAATTACGATATTAATAAGAATCAAAAAACCGTACACAGGTGGCTTACTTCAGTACAATATGGTAACGGAGAGGGATTCCCAACGTACAATTATCCTAATGGACTCTATAAGAAATTAGAACCAATGATTCTGAAAGCTCCAAAGGGAAAGATATTTCTTGAAATAATAAATGATGGATTTATCGATAAAGTTGGTGATAAGTTAACACTTCAAGAAATGTATGAAAACCAAAGATCAAAGGATGATCTATTAGAACCGACTGTGTTGGTTGAAGAAGTCAAGTCAATTATTGAGAAACTTGGAATTAAACAGGAAGAATTCATTCAGAATAGTCAAACGATTTTTAAACATAAGAAGGTTGTTCCTATCAAACAACTTTTTGCTCTTTATGCGATAAATAGAATTTCATCAACAGCAAATAAATAATTTATGGAAATAGATAAAAGGATAATTTATTTCAGTGACCTTTTGAAAAACAAACAACCATATGGAAGTATGGAGGTATGGTACAAGAACAGTAGACGAAAGATGCCAGTTTACGAAATTGACTTAGATTATATGGTATATAATCGTTTTAATGGCAGAATAGCAAGTTTTGTAAAGTCGTTTGAAAAACAAACCGGAAATGAACTTGATCCAACAAACATTAGAGACACTGAGAAAATTGAAGAATTTTTATGGAACTCAAATATTTCAAGTAACAAGACAACCGAAAAAAGCATTGCTGAACAAGGACAATTGAAATATGGAATTGTAACAAAGGATGGAGTTATTATCGATGGAAACAGGAGAGTTTTAATCCTAAAAAAGGTTTATTCAAAAGATAATCCAGTGTATTTTAGGGCGGTTGTTCTTGAAGAAACACTTGATGAAAATCCAAAAGAAATAATGCGTCTTGAAACAACCTATCAAATGGGTGAAGATGCTAAAGTGGATTATAATGCAATCGAAAAATATTTAAAATGTTCTGATTTAAAGAGCTACGGATTTACGAATGCCGAAATTGCCAAAATGATGGGGGAAACCGCTTCTCAAATTTCAGAATATATATCAATAATGACCTTGATGAATGAATATTTAGATAAGCTTGGATATAGTGGTATTTATACAAGACTTGATAAAACCGAGGGAGCCTTTGTTGATTTAAACGCTTATTTAGAAAGATATAAAGGTGGAAGATCAAAGATGATTCAATGGAAGTATGATGATAGTGATTTAAATGATCTCAAGCTAATTTATTTTGATTACATTAGGGGTATTTATAACCGCGGAAAGTCGATCGGAAGTGAAAGTGGCGATTCAAAAGATTACCGCTTTATTGGGCAAACAAGTAAGAAGGGTAGCTTTTTTGCAAATAAAGATGTTTGGGAAAATTTTCGAGATCATCATTTTAGAAATGTTGATCCAATAAGGGATACCGAACCTTCGATTGAAACCATCAGAGAACAAAATCCAACACAAAATTTAGATCGATTGCTTAAATCTCGTGATGAATTCTGGGCAAAACATATTGATTCGCATTTGAAAAGGAACATGGGATTAGGTAGAGAAGCACTTGACAACATTAATAAGCAAAATGAGCCATTGGAGTTACTTCTAAGTGCTAAAGGTAAACTCGAATCAATAAATACTGATTCAAGAGCATTTTTAGATGACGAAAATGTCTATAAAGTAGTTGACGAACTTCGCAAACTAACAGAAGCTTTTAAAACCACAATAAAAAATTATCACAAAGGGGAATAAACCTTTTCTATGAATCCAGTTGAAATAAATATTGATGAAAAGAAACGTAAGTTCATCATTTCTGGAAATATTGATAGTATAACCAAAAATTATAGAGCAAAGCATTTTTTTTTGGATTTCTTAAAAGCACGTTTTTTAGACAATGGAATAATCATAATTCCATATTTTGAAAATGATCGCGAACAGATTTTAAAGAAAATCCAAGATTCACTTAAAAAATACGGTATTGAACAGATAGATTCCCAACAGATCAAAGAAGTCCTTGATCATTACTTTATTGAAAAAGAGAATTTCAAACAATTTAGTGAAAAAGCAAAAAAGATATGGAACAATGAACTGGATGTTTCAGAATTTAAGACTTTTAAAGAATCTCTTGAAACAAACCTAACAAATAGGACACTATACGATAAACAGCTATTAGCTGCCTTTCATTTGGCGTTTTCACAGAACGCCTGTAATTTTTCTGTACCTGGGGCTGGGAAAACTTCTGTTGTTTACGGGGCATATGCTTACTTAAGCCATTTACCTGATAATCATCCAAAAAATATTAATAAGCTTTTGATTATAGGCCCCTTAAGCTCGTTTGGTCCTTGGGAAGATGAATACAAGGAATGTTTTGGAAAAGAAGCTACTTCTAAACGACTTTCAGGTGGTGTCTCCCCTGATGAACGAACAAGACATCTGCTCACAGTTGAGCCAATTAGAAATGTCCCTGAACTTACTTTGATGTCATATCAAAGCGTGCCATTCAATCTGGATAACCTCAAACACTTTCTTCAAAGAAAGGATATCAATGCAATGGTGGTCTTGGATGAAGCGCATAAAATAAAAAACGTTGAAGGAGGTGTTTGGGCAACCTCCATACTAGAACTGCCAAAACTTTCTGGTGTGAAGGCTAGAGTGGTTTTGACAGGTACTCCTGTTCCAAACGGATATGAGGATATTTATAACCTATATGAATTCATCTGGCCTAATAAAAACATAATTGACTTCAATGTCTTCCAATTACAAGACATGTCCAATAACCGATTTGATCCTAGAGTAGACCAGTTAATAGATAGCATCTCGCCTTTTTTCATCAGGATAAAGAAAAGAGATGTACTTGAACCTGAAAAATACCCTATAAATAACAATAAACCAATAAAAGTTGAGATGGGATCTGTACAAAGAGAAATTTATGATTTCATTGAAAACAAGTACATAGGTTATTTTGAATATTATCAAGGCAGTTCAGGAATAGCTGCTGAATTGACAAAAGCACGTTTCATCCGATTGATGCAGGCAGCAACAAATCCAGCATTATTACGAAGTCCTTTAGAAACTTATTTCAGAGAACAAGGACTGAGTAACGATCTATATATAGATGATAGAAAAATAATCAGCAAAATACTTTACTATAAAGAACTTGAGAAAGTTCCTAAAAAATTTGAGGTAGTTTGTAAAATGACAACTGACCTTTTAAAGCAAAATGAAAAAGTCATTATTTGGGGAACGTTTATCCAGAATTTGATAGAATTACAAGATTATTTAAATCAATCTGGTATAAATTCTGAGTTACTTTACGGTGCTGTTCCAACAGACACGGATGAGACTCCTGAACATGTTTTTACACGAGAAAAAATAATTCGGAAATTCCATGAGGCAGATTCTCCATTCAAGGTAATAATCGCTAATCCGTTTGCTGTTTCAGAATCAATTTCCTTACACAAAGCCTGTCATAATGCAATCTATTTCGAAAGGACTTTTAATGCATCCAACTTTATGCAATCAAAAGATCGTATTCATCGGGTTGGCCTTGTTGAAGGAACTGTAACAAATTATCATTACTTATTATCAGAAAAATCCATAGATGAGACCATTCATTCAAGATTGATCGAAAAGGAAAGGAGGATGATGGAACTAATAGAAAACCAGGAAATCCCGTTGATAAGCGAAAACCTGAATTATGACATTGACCTTGAGAGCGATATAAAAGCTATCATCAGAGATTATGTTAGAAGAACTGCTAAAGCATGACAGGTTTGGAAATAGAGATGAACTCCTCTTTTTCCTATTTGATGGCCTTTCAACAGGAGAAAATCAGTCATTATTAAATGTTCGTAAGTATTGCATTTCAAATGTTTTCTCAATCGCTAGATGTTTTGATGGTATTCTGAAGTTCTTACAATTTATCTCGTTTATTGATATTTTAAATGACAACATTTCTTTAAACAAGAGCTATTTTGAACAATCAAGATTTGACAAGTTTACTTATTTAGATAATTTTCATTTATATGAGCATTTGATACTTGCACTGAAAAAAGCAGGAGTGCTTAAAGAACTGTTTAATGAAAACAACATTAAGTTCAATCCCAAACTTTCTCAATATTATATTTTAGAGAATAAATTATCTTATAAGTATTTTCAGTTTCGTAACATGTTGTTATCTACAGGATTCTTTCACCGAAATGAAAAATTGCCAAACCATCTGCTCATTAAAAGAGAATTCACTACACATTTTATGGAAACTATAGTAAATGATCTCGCTGAGAAAAGCAGCATTTTAAAGAAGATAAGTTTATCTCATCTAAAAAAAATGCTTCATGACAAGGAAGAAAGTGGTAAATCAGCAGAATTATTTGCACTTAAATATGAATATAATAGATTAATAGGACATCCTGACATTGAAAAAGTTGGGATTATTTCTGAGGAATACGTAAACGCTGGTTATGATATCGAAACCTTTGAGGATATTGATTCTATCCTTATTGATAAATTCATTGAGGTAAAATCATATCAAGGAGAAATCTCATTTTATTGGTCAAAGAATGAAATTGATAGGGCAAAAGAACTTAAGAGTAAATATTACCTTTATCTTATTGATAGGTTAAAAATTACAGAAAAAGACTACAAACCACAACAGTTACAAGATCCTTATAAAAAGATATTTGAGAATGACTTATGGAAGAAAGAAACAGAAAGTTGGAAAATAACACTTGATGACTTGTCCTGAAATAGGTTTACAATAAAATCGTAAATTTATTCCGCACAATCATGGACAAGAAAAAAGAAATCAGTATTAAAGAGGCCATCGTAGCCGATTATCTAACCGGGACAATAAGTTATCGCGGATTAGAAGTTAAATATGGTTTCCCCAGCAGAAGTATCTGCGACTGGGTTTTAGAATACCAGGGAAGAAAACCTGTTTGGAAAGAGAAAAAAAGATGTAAAGACGAAAGAGAAGGTAAAAACCAAGACCCGGATCTTCCAAAAGATGTAAAGATTTTGCAGGAAGCATTACGAAAAAGCCAACTTAAAAGTGAGTTGTTAGAAGAGATGCTTAAGCTTTCGGAAGATTATACGGGAGTTGACCTGCGAAAAAAGTTTGGTGCCAAGCGATAACTACTGTAGGACAAAGAGAAAGCCGCAGTATTACTGCTCTTTGTTCATTGCTTGGCTATAGCAGACAGGCTTATTACCAACAAAAAAAACAATCCGAAAAAGAGTCATTACAACATGATCTGCTGATCAATGAGGTTCTTAAAATCAGAAAGATACAAAAACGATTAGGCGGAAGAAAATTATTCCATATGCTTGAGCGATTTATACAGGAACATCACATTTCGATAGGAAGGGATGCCTTTTTTGATTTACTTTCAGAGCGGAAGTTGCTGGTAAGAAAAAGAAAACGTAGAAAACCGATAACGACCTTTTCCGACCACTGGATGCGAAAGTACCCAAATTTAATAGAAGGTTTTTATCCAACAGCACCGAATCAATTATGGGTAAGCGATATAACCTATATTGTTCTTGTAAATTGTTTCGCTTATTTAAGCCTAATAACAGATGCTTATAGCCGAAAGATAGTTGGGTTTTATTTATCAATGGATTTATCGGCAGAAGGCTGTATAAACGCTTTAAAAATGGCATTAAATAACAACCCAGTCCTGGGAAGACTTATTCATCATTCCGACAGGGGTTCTCAATACTGCTGTTCTGATTATGTTAAAATTTTAAATGACATTTACATTAAAATCAGCATGACTCAGAATGGTGATCCAAAAGAGAATGCTATTGCTGAAAGAGTTAATGGGATATTAAAAGATGAGCTTTTGGACAAGGTTTATTTAGACTACAAACAAGCTGTAAAAGGTGTTGCAGTTGCTATAAGCACATATAATCACCAGAGGCCTCATGGCAGTATTGATTATCTTACACCTTATGAAGCCCATTTTCGGTCAGGTGAATTAAAAAGAAGATGGAAGAACTATTATTCGAAAAAGACAGAAATGGAGCCGGCAGAGGTTTTTTAGCAGCCTTAAACCCCTGTTTGTTCCGTTCCGCTACGCTCCACTCCACAAACAGGGGTTTAAAACAGTAAACAATATTTAGGATTTAAAATAAATTGTAAATTTGAATCAGGACTTATAAGTAAAAAGTGTAAACTTTTTTTAGGACGAGTCAAAAAAATCTCCATCGCACATTACACACATTTGCAAGTCCCACAATGCATCCCTCCAACCGAAACTTGCAAAAGAGTGTAATGTGCTCTCTTACAATTTTACTAACTTGGTAGGTCTAATTTAATATGATTCATGATGATAAATAAAGATGACATATTTTACATTGGAAACTCTATTTTCAATTATGCTCAAGAGAAAGAAAAATTGCAGCAACGAATAAAAAATTTACTTCTCCTTAACAATGTCAATTTCCTCTTTGGAAATGGTAGCTCAATTCCTTTAGGTGCGCCAACTATTTCTGATACAAAAGCAACTATTAAAGAAATAAATAATAATTGCAGTAAAGAATCCAAAGACGTTGTTGGAAAATGGAAAAGAATAAAAACAATTGGAAATTTTGAAGAAGGAATTACCGCTCTAGCCTCGATCACATCAGCAGATTCCTTCAATTTAGATATAGAATCATTTCTTAACTCGCTTATTCAATTACATAATATTGCATCATCAGATTATTTTAATAGTGATAATATCTATATTGGTGGGAAAGAGTATGAAAGGGACCACATAGATGCCGCTATTTCCATAATAAAAACTTATCTTTTCTTAAGCTGCAAATCATTTCTGGAAAAAATACCAATCTCAACAACTAAACTTAAGGCTCATAAAGAGTTTCTTAGAAGGTCTCTATTAAGAC
>Ga0315543_1003941_pt1 | contig 12901 bp, 8 predicted proteins | sample SalMarSW160210MG_2_FD_203098 | JGI IMG/M metagenome (GOLD analysis project Ga0315543, IMG submission 203098) | Salt marsh sediment microbial communities from the Plum Island Ecosystem LTER, Massachusetts, United States - Salt Marsh Sediment SW1601-210 ...
GGCCATGCTCACGATCCTTCGGGCGGGCGGTTTTACGGTCGGTGGACTGAACTTCGACGCCCACGTTCATCGCGAGAGCATCGAACCGGTCGATCTGGTCTACGCCCACGTCGGCGGCATGGACGCCCTGGCCCGTGGGCTGAAAATCGCCGCGGCCATTCGCGCCGACGGAAAGCTCGACGAGTTCATCAAGAATCGCTACGCGAGCTGGGACTCGGGCATCGGCGCCCAGATCGAAGCCGGCAAGGTTGGATTCGACGAGCTCCGAGAGTACATGCTCGAGCGGGGCGAAGCCGCGCCGAACGAGTCGGGCCGCGTCGAGATGCTGGAGAACATCATCAACGAGTACATCCGTTGATGCGCAGTAGGCAGTAAGCAGTAGGCGGTAAGCAGTAGGCAGCCGTGAGTTAATAGCGTCGGGCGGAAGCCCGACGGGTGGCTGGGGCATAGCGAAGCGCTGCCCCAGTAGTACGTAGTAGTTCGTCTATCCTTTATTGTCATGTATGGTGATTGGATGATTGGGTGCCAGCGGCCCCGATGATATCGGGGCCGCTGCAAAACGAGGCTCCGGCAAGGGCGGGCAAGCCGCCCATGGCACCCAACTCGTGCCTGACACTTGAGGGCAGACGCACTACTACGGCACTGCTGGGCAAGCCAGCAGTGGCACCCGATCACACCACGAACCAGAAATAGGCCACGATGACGGCCGCCAGAATCAACAGCCCGACGACAATTGCCACGACCCGGCTGTCGGCCTGAGGCAACGGCTGGACGATCTCCTCCGGCTCGAACCCCTCGTCGAACTCGTGATCGCACCAAGTACACCGTCGCGGGAACTCAGGCACAAACGGCTCGCTGCAGGTCGGACACATCAGCACAAGATGCTCCGGCGAGTGCTCATCGTCAGGGGGTTCGGCCGACGATCCGGCCGGTTCTTCCTCTTGGTCCGCTGGTGCCTGTGGGCCGCACGTGTGGCCGCCGCAGGAACACGAGTGCTTCCCGTCGGGCAGCTCGTCCAGGCCCATGCCCCAGACGTACTGGTCGTCGGCAAGCGGAAATTCCGTGCCCGTGGTTTTGCAGATCGGGCAGCGCGTCACGCGCGGCGCGCCGCATTCGGGACATCGGGGCCACGACTCGGGCACGGCCTCGGCTTGGACAAGCGCGTCGTCGGACGGCTGCTGCTCTTGGGCCATCTCGGCACCCTGGCGGTCGTGCTCCAGGGCGATCGCTCGGGCCAACGGGGCGTCGGCCTCGTCGACCACCACGCGAGCCAACGTGGCCCAACCGACGTAGTCCACGCCGGAGCCTTTCTCCAGTGTCTCGTTGGTCACGATTGCCTCGATTCCCTGCTCGGCCAGCAGATTCTTGAGCATGTAGGCCTGCTGCACCGAGCCGGCCACGTAGATCACCGTCGGGCGGTCTTCCATCGGCGAGGTCTCCTGCCAAGGTGGGAGAGAAACAGCCGCGTGAGGCAAATCATAGCAGGTTGGCCGCCTCGATGCAAACCGCAATGAGGGCCGGGCAATTGGTGGGTGGCAAAGCAAACCGGTGTGGGCCCGGCGGAGACGGCCGAGCCAACTTCAGCAGCGGTCAAAGAGAAGCGGGACCGCGCCGGCAATGGAGGACAAGACCTTCACCACTTCAAGGCAAGGTGCAACCGTCGCCTTGTTCGCGGGATCGGTGCCGTTGGCAATCCTGACTCGTGTCATGCTTCGTTTTCAGACGACTCTTCAGCGTGGCTGTGACGGGTAGAATGGCCGATCCGACGGCTGCCGCGTCTTTGCGGCAAGGTGCGACCAACGACGTTCCAATTTGGCCAGCTCTCCGTCGAGCCACCGACTGAACTGCGCGAAGGGGCGGATCTTGCATTGAACCGCCGAGGGACGATGATCCAGGTCGTCCCAATCATCTTGTCGGCCGAATCTGTCGCTGTTCATGTCGACCTCCTCTCGCACACGGCCCCTCCGTAACTTGCCCAACGCGAATTGTTGTCGCGGACCTCACTAAGGTCCGGCCAGACTCTGGCCCGTTGTCTCAATGCCCTCCCTACGTTAGACGCGCTTCTTCGGTTCAGGTTCGCACAAGTAGTACTCAGAAAGGGTCACCCGAGCGACCCTCCACAAACGACGACTGTTCCGAAATAAGACGAGTAGTATGACGAGGTGCCCGACCCGCTTGGGGCTTGGCATACCGGCTTTATTATACGGCCAAGTTGCCTGCGCAGGACAACGAATTGGCTGCGGTTGACGAGGCGCGCAACAGAAACCCGCCGCAATTCTAGGATTACGGCGGGCCTCGACAGGTCGGATTTTTCACCCGGCCTAAAAGGACAGTTTTTTGTTTATGGAAACCGCCGCAAAAACCGAGCGACCGGTGCAACGCGACGTCGGTTTTTCAACCAACTTGGGTTGCTGTTGTTATAGCAGTAGACATGTTGCCGGAATGTTATGACACGGCTACACCTGGATGACTACTCGCTCAGGTTGTCCGCAACCGTTCGCCCTCTCCGCGCGCGACTGGTTTCCGCACATTCGGCTCAGTCTTTCTTCTTGTCCTTCTTCTTTCCCTTTGGGCAACCTTTCCTTGCCGCGTCCTTGCGATGGGCCTTAAAGGCTGCCTTCAATTCTTCCCTGCTTAACTGGCCGTCGGCGTCCGTGTCGATCTTGCTGAAACGCTTGGCCAGTCGCGGCGGTGCTTCATCACGACTGAGCTTGCCGTCGCCATTTTTGTCGGCCTTCTTGAAGCGGGCCTCCATGGCGGCCTTGATCTTCTTGCGGTCGACCTTGCCCGGCTTCTTGCCTTTCATGCCGTGCCACTTGCCGGGCCCCATGGCACCGGCGGCACGAGCCGCATGGAACCGCTTGACCAAGGAGACGAGGGCCACCTTGGCTTCGTTCTTGCTGATCGCCTCATCGCCGTCTTTGTCGACTTTCTTAAGCACGCGCGCAAAGTGCTTCTTGTGTGCCGCGGCGGCTTCATCGGCGCAGACTTTGCCGTCCTTGTTGGCGTCGACCTTGTCGAAGATCTTGTTGGCCGCCGTCATGATCCGGCCGATCATGGCGAAGTGTGGGCGTCGGGGGCCGCCTCGGCCGGGTCCCCACATGCCGGGCTTGCGCATGCCGGGCCTCTTGCCGGGCTTCATCAAGGGACACTTGCCCGGGCCCGCTTTGCCGGGTCCCCACATGCCGGGGCCGGGCATCCCGGGACCGCCGCGCATGGCGAGATGCGCTGGGCCGCCCTTGCCGGGGCCACGCAGATGAGGCCCACGCTTCCCACCGGGTCCCATGACTGGACAAGCGGGACCACGCTTGCCGGGCATCCCTGCGGCTTGAAGGCCGGGATGCATCTTCCCGCCATGATACTGATACATGGCCAGATGGTATTGGGCGAGATGATACAACGCTTCACGATTTGCGCCCCTCATACCAGGACCAGGCTTGGCGAGCATTGCGGGCCCTCGCATGCCGGGACCACCCTTGCCGACAGCGCGCATCGCGAAATGGCCGGGACCACCGTCGCCGGGACCGCGCATGCCGGGGTGACGCATCGCCAGATGCTTCGGTCCATCCTTGCCGGGTCGCCGCATGCCGGGATGCCCCTTGCCGGGACCTCGCTTTGGGGCTTGGCCGGGGCCGGCTCGCCGCTGCTGCATCCTGGCCTGCAGTCTTCTCATGCCCTGCTTGAATTCCTCCAAGCTCAACCGGCCATCGCCATCCTTGTCGAGGCGTTCGAAGATTTCCTCGGGCCTGGGCATCTTGCCCTTGGGTCGCGCGGGACGATCTTTCGAGCCGCGTTTGCCGTCGCGGTCGAATCTCTCGTGACCCTGGTGATGATCGCGTTTGCCGTCGCGGCCGAATCCCTCGTGACCCTTGTGATGATCGCGTTTGCCTCGCTGGGCAAAGGCCCGTCGGGCCGCCTTCATCTCGTCGAGCGAGACTTTGCCGTCGCCGTCCTTGTCGGCACGTTTGATCAGGTTGGCGAAACGTTCCTTCATCGGTTCGGGGACTTCGTCCAGGCCAATCTGGCCGTCCTTGTCGGCGTCCAGACGTTGGAAGAAACGTTCGGGGCCGGGCCGCTTCATCGGCGGTTGCCGGTCCTCTTCCGCCATCACGAGCGATGGCAGGATCGCAATTGCCAGGGCAATCGCACAAATGGGGAGTAGTCGACGCATGGTTCCTTGTCTCCTAATACGGAAAAAGAATGGGGAGATTGTGACAACGGCGCGCCGCTGCGCGCAGTTTTCTGGCAGAGCCAGCCACCTTCATAAACCACACGGCCGCCCATGAGTTCCGGTGAATTCTCACGAAAATCGCGGGCGCCTGGGCGTGTGGGGGTAATCGCGATACTCCCAGGTGGCATTCTCGGGGAAATGGGGGTTTTCAGTCGCGACATTGCGGCTTTTCACTCGTCCACGGTGGGACCGGCTTGGCTGCGGCGAAATTGGTGGCCGACGTCGATATTGTCCGGCTTCGGGCCATTCCCTATAATCCGACGCCTTCGGCCGACGAACCCTTTCGACTGAAGATGCGTATAGTAGCCGATTGGTCAACCTGTCGGATTTTGTGACTTGGATGACCGACCGATTGGTGAGACAATGGGCGAGTGGCGACAGATGTTTTGCCACGACCCTGGCTTGGTGTTGCCGTTTGTCGACAAGGTCGACCGAGAGCAACCATCGTGTGATGGTTTTCCAGGACGCACGCGTGTTGCGACGGCCACCTTGAATATGATTGGCAACGTTGTCACTCTTGCCCGAGATTGTCACAGGCGTTACAGGTCCTTAAGAGGCGAGTTTTGATACGACTCGGGCGGCGGGGGATTGTTTGAATCGAAGTCGCCGGGCGGTCGATGATCCGAATGGGCCGTGTTTGCTTACGCCCCTTAAGGGACTAGTCACGATGAACTCATGCGGCGCTCCTTGGCCGCAAATGGAAGATAGCGTAGAAACCGTGAAGTACTATTGCGAGGCGTGAAGGAAGCCGGGCACTCGCCCCGGCTCGTCTCGGCCCGCTGCGATCCTTGGGAGAAACAAGAGGATGCATATCCACGGCCCGTCTCATCTGCACGGCCCTCAGCCGGTTGGCCCACCACACTCATCTCGCGTGGCGAAGCCCGAGGTAACGACGTCTTCGGGTCCCATTCAGGATGAGCTTCAGATTTCCGACGCAGCTCGACTGGTGGAACAGGCGAAGCAGGCACCCGACATCCGTCAGGATCGGGTCGACGCCATCCGGCAGCAGATCGCCGCCGGAACCTATGAGACGCCTGAGAAGCTCGAAATCGCGCTGGACCGACTTCTCGACGAAATCGGTTAGGCATTTGTCGCACTGGAATGATCGGTAAAGTGGCACCGGCCGCTTGTCGGCCCGTGTGGCGCTTCATTGCCGTCGAATATTGGGTGCCACTGGCGCGGGCGCCAGTACTGGTCTACAAGCACGGGCAAGATGCCCGTGGCACCCTTCGGCTGAAGCTTGATAAACCACTACCGAACCAGGCCTTTTCCCATTGTGCGTGTGGATCCCTGGAATGACGAAGGACTACTCGCTACGCACCGTGAAAGTTCCGCTATCGCCGCGGGAGCGGTTTGCGCAGTTTCTTCAGGCCAAGGGCAAGCGGATGACCCGGCAGCGGCAACTCATCGTCGAGACGGTCTTCAGCCATCACGATCACTTCGACGCCGACGAGCTGATGGAACACCTACAGGAGCTGATCAGCCAGCGCGAATTGAGCCGGCCGACCGTCTACCGTACGCTGGGTGAGCTGACCGAGGCGGGCCTGATCCGGAAGATGATGCTTTCGGGGCGCAGCGTCTACGAGCATCAATACGGTTATCCGCGCCACGATCACCTGCACTGCGAAGTCTGCAACAAGCTGATCGAATTCCACAGCAGCCAGTTGGAGCGGATCGTCCGCGAAGCGGCCCTGCCGCACGATTTCGAGGTGAGCGGCCACCGGATGTTCGTCACGGGCGTCTGCGCCGACTGCCGGCGAACGCAAGAGCGATAGCTCAGCCCGGCTACGCCTCCTCCAGCACCTTCCATCCCAGCGCGTCGGCCAGTGCGTAGACGGGCTCCTTCAGGTCGCCGTAGTAGGTCACCCGGTGCCATTTCCACCGATCCCATTGGCCGAAGAGCTTTTCGATGTCGCCGACCAGCTCGACCGCCAGCTTGGTGCGACACGCCCGATCATCGTCCACGTCGGCCATCGCTTTGCCTTGATGGAAGAGAATCGTCTTTCTTTCCGGGCCGAACTCGACGGTGGTCGTCATGTAGCCCAACGGAAACAGCGAGCGGACGGCGGCGCCGTTGCGGTCTTCCGAATGGGTAAGAATCTCGAAGGGATTTGTCGCGCCTTCCGGCCCGAAGACCTTGTTCGACGCCACGCAATGGGCGTAGATGATCTGCCGCGAGGCGGTGTCGATGACCGGATCGGAGATGAAGCCGGGCCGTCCCCGGGTCATGGCCGTCATGGCCATCATCGTCGAGGCGGACCGTATGTCGCATTCGCACCCACCGATCAGACCCTCGTTGTTCAACTCGTGGAAGCCCAGGCACGGATAGGCGTGGATGTGCCCGCCGTAGAACCCACCGAGGCAGTTAACCGTTATCGCCTTTGCACCGTGGTTTTTGAGGACCGCCTTTTGGGCCAGGTACATGGCAGCCGATTGTTCGAGCGTTTTTCGGGAGACATTCTCGATCTTCATGGCCGTTTTCTGCCAATGATCGGCGATTTCACGAGATCGATCTTTGTCGGCCGCCTCCCAGGCCGCGTTGAGCTCGGCATAAGGTACGGGAACGAGCTCGATTCCCATTTCCCTTGTGATGGCCGGTCCGATTTTCGGCCGGCTTCTTCCCACCGTCAGCAGCTTGGCCCTCTTCATTGCGGCGAGGCAATCTTTCGGGTCGAGCGTTTCTAATGCATCCGGCTTGCAGGAGAGATCACCCGGCGCGGGCGTCCGCCCTTTACGTGCCTGCGCGGTGGCCGCCACGAACTGCTCGACCGAGCCGCCCCGCTTGACCAACGCGAAACACTTCACGGCCGCGACCAGATCGTCCAAGTCCGACGAGGCGACGAAGCCGAGGTTCGGCTGCTTCTTTCGCAATAGTCGGGCCGTGTAAACGAGGAATCCACCGCTGCCGCCATATTGGAAGTCGGCATAAAGCGTCGGCTTGCCGGTGGCCAAGACGGGCTGCACCACGCGGTTCCAGCAGTTCATCTGATAGACGAGATAACCGTCCACCGGAGACGACTTGTCCTGATCGAGAATCTTCTCAGTCTGCTTCCGACCATTGGCCATCGAGGTGACGAACTCGAAGTTCGGGCAGTCCCTCTTCAACTTGGCTTCGATCCGAGCCATGACAGGCCGAAAATCGAACCCGACGTTCGGCCAGTCCGGGCGGGGTTGCTTTGGGGCGTACAGAGCGTAGATGAGCCGGATCCGCGTCTTGTTCGTCTCAGTGGCCGCTCGCGCCGGGCTGATGGCCGCCAACAAACCGTTTGCCCCGGCACAGACTGCACACCCGGCCGCCAGGAATTGCCGCCGACTCACGGGGCAACAAGCGCAAGCTGAGAGAGTCTCGAATCGCTTCATCGTCGGTCTCCTTTTTTGTGAGGAAGGAAGAAGGAGGAGGGAACCAAAACGGGGGGGATTCACTGGTTCTGCACCGCAACTCTGTCGAAACGCGTTAAAGAAGGCTGGTTTTGTTTTGTGGTAAACGGTCTGGGTGGCCCAACTACGCCTCCTCCAGCACCTTCCATCCTAGCGCGTCGGCCAGGGCGTAGACGGGCTCTTTCAGGTCGCCAAAGTAGGTCACCCGGTGCCAACTCCACCGATCCCACTCCCGAAAGAGCTTCTCGATGTCGCCGACCGGCTCGACCGCCAGCTTCGTGCGACACGCCCGATCATCGTCCACGTCGGCCATCGCTTTGCCTTGATGGACGAGAATCGTCTTCTTTTCCGGGCCGAACTCGACCGAGGTCGTCATGTAGCCCAGCGGAAACAGCGAGCGAACGGCAGCACCCTGGCGGTCTTCGCTGTGCGTGAGGATTTGGAAGGGGTTGGTCGGGCCCTGCGGCCCGAAGACCTTGTTCGACGCCACGCAATGGGCGTAGATGATCTGCCGCTTCGAGGTGTCGATGACCGGATCGGAGATGAACCCGGGGCGTCCCTGGGTCAGGGCCGTCATGGCCACCATCGTCGATGCCGACCGCACGTCGCACTCGCACCCGCCGATCAGGCCCGCGTTGTTCAACTCGTGGAAACCCAGGCACGGATAGGCGTGGATGTGCCCGCCGTAAAACCCGCCGAGGCAATTGATCGTCATCGCCCTTGCGCCGTGCTTCTTGAGAACGGCCTTTTCGGCCAGGTACATGGCGGCCGATTGCTCAAGCGTTTCTCGCGAGACATTCTCGATCTTCGTGGCCGTCTTCTGCCAGCGATCGGCGATCTCGCTCGACTGGTCCTTGTCGGCCGCTTTCCAGGCCGCGTTTAGCTCGGCATAAGGTACGGGAACGATTTCGATTCCCATTTCCTTCGTGATCGCCGGTCCGATCTTCGGCCAGCTTCTTCCCACCGTCAGCAGCTTGGCTCCATTCATTGCGGCGAGGCAGTCTTTCGGATCGAGTGTTTTCAGTTCATCCGGCTTGCAGGAGAGGTCACCCGGCGCGGGTGTCCGCTCTTTGCGTACCCGCTCGGTGGCCGCCGCAAACTGCTCGACTGAGCCACCTCGCTTGACCAACTCGAAACACTTCACAGCCGCTACCACGTCGTCCAAGTCCGACGAGGCGACGAAGCCGAAGTTGGGCTGCTTCTTGCGTAACAGTCCGGCCGTGCTGATGAGCACTCCACCGCTGCCGCCGTACAGGAAATCGGCATAGAGCGTCGGCTTGCCGCTTTCGGCGATGGTCTGGACCACGCGGTTCCAGTTGTTCATCTGATAAACGAGATAACCGTCGATTGCCTGCGATTGGTCTTCATCAATTATCTTCTTGGCCTGCTTCGGATCTGTGGCCATCGAGGTAACAAGCTCAAAGCCGGGACAATCCTTCTTGAGCTTGGCTTCGATCCGAGCCATGACAGGCCGAAAATCGAAGCCCACGTTGGGCCAGCACGGGCCAGGTGCTACTGGGGCGTTCAGGGCATAGATGATCCGGATCCGCGTCTTGTCCGTCTCGGTGGCCGCCCGGGCCGGACTGCCGGCCGCCAACAGACCCGTCGCCCCGGTACAGGCCGCGCAGCCCGCGGCAAGGAATCGTCGCCGAGTCACGGGGCAACACGCACACAATGAGAGAGTCTCGAACCGTTTCATCATCGGTCTCCCTTGTTATCTGAGGCGGGAAGGAGGAAGTGCAGGAAGCGGAAATGGTGGGAAAGCAGTGGGTTCCGCGCAACGCACCCCCGGGCCACCGGCAAGACAACAGTTTCTGCTATCGGCGCACCGTTCCCAGTATTGTATCAGTTTTGGACGCCGGTTTCAAATGTTATCGCCCGTTGCAGGGTCTGGTCGGCCCCCCCTACCGTCCGCCGCCGGCGCAGGCACAGGCGCACGCGCAGCCGGCGCAGGCACAGCCGCTGAAACCCCCGCCTCCTCCGCCACCGCTGCCCTCGGACAGTGAGGAGAGGATCTGGCCGGTGAGGCTATCGGCGCCGCTGAGATTGAGAAACCCACCCGTGGGTTTGGCGATGCCCAATCCCTCGGGCGAGATCGACGAGGCCATGCTGCCCATCGTGTTTTCGGTCCACCCGGCGAACGACGCGGCCACGTCGCCAAAAGAGGTCTTCCCACCGACGTTGGTCGCCGAACCGGCGGCGCTGGCCACCGAGCCGCCGGCCTGGGCGGGACCCATGTAGGTCTGGCCCCGACACCAGATGGGCCAATAGGTTCGGCCGGTGAACACGGTCGGGTAGTCGTCGTCCATCAGGATCCACTCGAAGCTGCGGTCGATCACCTTTTCGCGCATGGGCACGTCGCCCATCGACTTGGCCTGCTGGAGGGCCCGGTGGATGATCGACCGGTAGTAGTCCTGGGTCTCCGAGAGGTCGAAGCCCTTCATCCGGCCGACGACGTGCGTGATGAGTTGTCTCATCGCCGCGCTGAACTTGATGTCCTTGAGCGGCTTGGGGGAATTGAGCTGGATCAGGTAGAGGAACGGGTGCTCGTACTTGTGTACGGCGACGCCCGTCTTGTGAGCGATCTTCCGATAGAGTTTGGCCCGCTCGGGCTCGGTGGTCGGCAGTAGACTGACGTCGACGAGGAAAGGTTCGTTGACGGCCACGCACAGCGGGTCGGCTTCGGTCTGGCGGAGGATGCCTTTGCGGAGCATGCCGAAGATGACCAGGGTGAGTACCTTCGACAAAGGCAACTCGAGCAACAAGGCCGCCTCCGGCGCAGTCAGCCCACGCTTGATGCCGCCCCCCTCGACCTCGGCGATCGGCGGCATGTAGTGCGCCTTGCGCCGCCGCAGTGCCCATTCGTTCCAGAAGAGCAAGCCCGCGACGACGGGTACGCACAGCAGTTCGACCTCGGGGCTGATGAAGAAGACCCAGACCATGAAGGCGGTGAAGACGACGTAGACCGAGAAGCCGGTGCCGCCGGTGAAGCGGAAGAAGACATGGGTCCAAAGGCCGACGACAATCAGCCCGACCAAAACCCGGGCCTTGGTCGACTCACGGAACCACTTCAGCAGCAGACCGAGTTTCGTCATCTTTATGACCCGTTGCATGTCCCGCCTGGGGAACGACACGCCGAACCTATGCTCGCGGTCTAATCGGATGTTGGGCCGATACCAGGCCACGGCCGTCGTATCATCGGCCACGGCTTTCCGATCGAACTTCACGTCCTGCCAGCGGACCTCCTCGGGCTTGATGTGCTTGGGTAGTTGAATAACGACCTTCAACTCAGTCTGGCCGCGGATGTATTCCGAACCGAACCAGGTCGGCGAGACCTGCAGCGAGGCGTAGTCCTTGCGCGTCGTGTCCTGGTAGACCATGTCGGGCATGGTGTACTCGACGTGTAGCGTGCCCGAGCCACCCGGTGGTATCTTTGCCGGACCCATGTGGATCTCGAAGCCCGTGTCGATTTCGGTCGACGGTTTAATGTTCGTCAAAGAGAATCCCTTGCACGACGCCTTCACGTTGCCCAGGTCATAGCCCTTGTGGAACGTGCCGATGTCGACGATGTCGATTCCGTGGGCGCCGAATTCGTTCTGGAACGTGATGTCGTAGACGACCCGTACCGAGGCGTCCTTCTGGACGAACACGCTCATCTCGGCCTTGGGCACGCGAAACCGGTAGGGCGCGGCGGCGGTCGCCGAGCTGCAGCAGAAAAGCAAGCAGATGGCGACGATCGTGACGCAGCTTGAGCGTTTCATGATTCTCCTCTTTCGCTTGACCGCTCCCTGACGGTCGCGGCTCTGTTAACGCGTGGGTGGTCGAGGGTCGGCCCAACCGGCCGGATTGCGTGGGCAGTCGGCCGCGCAAATCGCCAGGCCCGGACACAACTCGCAGTGCGTGTCCTCTTCGACCCGAAGGCGATACGCACGATAGCTCGGATGGTCCCGAATCGAGTCCCAGTCGTCGGTCATCAGGTTGCCGGCCGACTGCCACCATCCCCGGGCCGGGATGACGGTTCCGTCCGGCTCGACGCGAATCGCACTGTCGCCCGAGCTGCGAGGGCCCCGCCGAACCTGCTCGGCCAATGAAACCCGCTCGTCGAAACGCACCGGCGGATACCAGAGCAGTCGCACTCCGTGCTCCTCGGCCGACTGTTCGACCAGGCCGGCCGCTTGAACCAGGGCGCCGGCCGAGAGCGGGCCGTCGGGCTTCTTCTCGTGGTCCGGTGTGGCGATGGCATAGAACACGGCGTTTTTCACACCCCGGGCAATAAGCGACTCGATCGTCTCTTCGATCGATTCCAACGTGGTTTCGACCAGGGCCACCTCGGCCACCGCACATACCGCCAGATCCTGGATCTTACTGAGCGCGGAGACCGCCGCGGCATGGTCACCCGCACCGGCCAGCGCGTCGTGCACGGCCGGCTCGTGAGCAAGATAAAGCACGTCGACGTGGTCGACCCCGGCCGTGGCCAAATCGGCAAGCAGCGCGGGCTGCAACAGGTCGCTACCCCGGGCGCGAACGCCGGCGATCATCCCCAAGTCTTCGGTCCGCTCGACGGCACGGAGGAGCCATTTCGCCTCGAAGGCCTCGCCGGCAATGAACGTGACGTGGGGAATACCCAACCCCCAGAGCCGATCCAGAAGCGGCACCAACCGATCCGGTCGGGCCAACGGAACGTCGGCCGACAAAGGTCGCTCCAGCGGCACCATCGTCGGCGAGAAGGCTGGATCGGCCAGGTTCAAGACGGGGTAGTTGTCCTCCGGCGATTCCAGGTTGGCGATGATGCCGCGCACCCGCCGGACGTCGGCCAGGGCCTGCTCGGACGTGACCCCGTCGAACAGGGCCGTCAATTGCCTGATGATGGCCGCTTCTTCCCGGTCCTCCAGCACGGCCTTGGCGATGATTACGCCCGAGGGGCGCAGCTTGGCCACCGCGGCCGCGTTGGCCACCAACAGGCCGCCCGCGGTCGTATCGACGCGAAGATGAAATCGGACAAACTCGCCATCCGCCTCCCGGAGGTAGTGGTACAAGCCGGGCTCGATGCCGGCTCGCCGGAGCGGACAACTCGCCGCGGTTTTCAGCCGAGGCACCAACAGATCTTGGAGTTTCATGCGACGGTACTCCTTTCCATGCATTCTCCGCGTCTCTGCTTTAATATCACGCTGAGGCGCAGAGACGCAGAGTCAGTAGTTCCAAGTTTGGCTGGCTGATACCTCAGCAGGTCATCCTGAGCGTAGCGAAGGATCTCGATTGTCCAAGGAGATTCTTCGCTACGCTCAGCAGTGA